>Ga0209536_100013309_pt1 | contig 11871 bp, 10 predicted proteins | sample DeeMarSeWOR28_12_FD_187461 | JGI IMG/M metagenome (GOLD analysis project Ga0209536, IMG submission 187461) | Marine sediment microbial communities from White Oak River estuary, North Carolina - WOR-2-8_12 (SPAdes) (version 2) | ecosystem: Environmental > Aquatic > Marine > Intertidal zone >...
AGAGGTTTGGGTCGTAGCGCTGAGCGCGAAGCCCCAAACCGGGAACACTGAACCCGGAACCATAAACTAAGATAAGGAGCAAAAAGAATGGAAACATTAAGATTCTTCATCTGGATTTTAACTTTATCACTAATGCATGGCGGCGCCTCGCTTTGGGGACCGGAGAACGCCGTTGCTGAAGGCCTGCGTGTGGAAAAACGCATAGAGTCGCGACAGGATCGGCGTGGCGATCGTCGGGAAAACATTGGCGATGGCGTGGAAGACCGTCAAGAATTCAGGGAGGGGCGCCGTGAATCCATCGGTGAAGGCCCTGAAAGTCGCATAGAGAACCGGCAGGACAAACGCGGAGATCGGCTTGACAAGCGCTTTTGACCAGAGTGGTGCGAAGACAAGGAAATGCTCTGGGCGGCTAAAACGGAACAAATAGATCCAGAAATATAGTCTTAGCGACTAATGGAGGTGATGAAAATGAGGCTAAATGGCCATAGAAATTGGCGGGTTTTCGTTCTGACAACCCTCTGCTTAGTCCTTTGGGCCTTATCCGGTTGCTCCACTGTGGGCCCGAAGTCTATCAGCATGGGACGGGCAGATTACAATGAAGCGATCAACAAGACCGAAGATGAGCAGATGCTGCTGTCCATTGTGAAGGGTCGCTACGGGGAGACATTTTCTCTCCTTGCTGTAGGCGGAGTGGCTGCCAACGTTCGATTTGGGGCCAACGCCGGTGTTGAGGTTGGAATCGGTCCTGAGAAGAACTATCTGGGTAACCTCGTTCCCTTCAGTGGCGGTGTGGCTTACGAGGAAAACCCAACGATTACCTATACGCCGGTTCAGGGCGAGCAGTATCTCCGGCAGTTGCTGTCGCCCATCCCTTTGAATCTGCTGGTATTAATCATGCGTACCGAGACTTACGCAGGCAACTATCTCACCCTGCTCGTCAACAGAATCAATGACATGCGAAATCCCGACTTTATTGAACCGCCGTCTGCTGAGCCCGATCCCCGATTCAAACGCTTTGTTAGCCTCAGTGAAGAACTGGATCAAGCGGGTGTTTTACAGTTGGTTGCGGATCCGAGAGAAGGGGTCCCCTTCGACATCTTGATCACCCGTTATGCCCCCGCCCACTCTGAAAAGGTACGCGAGTATCTTACTTTGCTGGAACTTCCAATGCCGATGGAACAATCAAAAGATATTGTCCTTCCCGTCTACTTTGCGGTCAAAGGACGGGAATTGGATGGCATCGCCATTTCAACGCGTTCAACATATGACCTTATTGAGATCCTCAGGGCAGCCATAAAGGTTCCGCAGGAGCATGCCAGTGCAGGGGTGGCACGTCACTATCCAAGACTTGGTCTGGTGGGGAAGGACATTCGTATTCATGCGTCAGAAGATAAACCCGGGCGGGCGGCAGTGGCTGTAAAACACCGCGGATACTGGTTCTATATCGATGATACCAATATGCAAACAAAGCTGTTCTACGATATGGTTCGAACGCTTTGGTCCGTCAGCATTGCCGCAGGATCGGATCAAAGTGCCGCACCTGTATTGACCATTCCCGTGAGTCGGTAAAAGGCAACCCGTCTTCGCTCTGACGAGCTTCGCCGTGGTTCGCCTCATCTTCTCTGTATGGGCGTAGCCTGTCCTCCCGGAGAGGGCCGGCGAACACCGATCATCCCTGCAACAAGTTGCAGGACATCCTGGGGAAGACGAATGAAGCAAAAAATGCAGAACAATATGAATACTATTTTACACCTTGGGCGTTCATTAAAGAAAATCCTTGGGGTCGTGCTGCCCATGGCGCTACTTCTGATATCAAGCCACGGGCTGGCCCACGAGCCACCTCAAGGGGATCAAAAGTCCCTCGCTGAAAAAGAATTACCCGCTGCAGCACCGGACCTGGCCGATATTGTCCCCCTAGCGGCAGAATTGACCGGCCGTTTGGCGGTCCTTGAAAATAGGATTCGGGGTGTACTGGATTTCTCAGCAGTTGGAAAGAAGATCGACGGGATCGCGGCGAATCTGAAGGATCCGGCCACTCAATTGCAACGGCTGAAGGATTCGAAGGATTACCAATACAATAAGACCTTGGAGCTCAGGGAGTCAATCAAGCAAGAGAATGAATTGTTCCAAGAAATCAGCAGGCCCCTTAGTCAGGCCATTCGCCAGCTTGGGGCTTGGAGAAGGGAGTGGCTGGCGGAGAAGAAACGTTGGAATGCGTGGCAGTCTTCCCTGCTCAAAGAGGGAGAGCTAGGCCCAATCAAATCCACCTTTGAAAAGGCAAATGGCACGATTGACACGGCCCTCAATCTCATCCTTCCACAGCTGGAGGCGATGCTGACGGTACAGGAGAAAGCCGGTCATATCCACGGGAAAATAAACGCTCTTGCCGCTGAATTAGACGGCCTGATGGTGGCCGGACGGCGTGGCGGCCGGCTTGAGGCATCTCCCCCCATGTTTTCCTCCCAATATTCTTCTCAATTCTCAACAGAGTTGTGGTACGCAATGAAAAAAGGCCTGGATGAGATCACATGGCCAGGCAAGCGGTTCTTTGCTCAACAGGGATGGATCGTTCTCCTCCAGGGTTTCCTTTCTCTCATCCTGATTATCGCCGTCTACCGAAAACGGGGGGTGTTAAACGAATCAAAGCGCTGGCGGTTTCTTGCCGCACGGCCTGTTTCCGCAGGATTGTTTTTAGGCATTATGGGGACGCTGTTGTTTTATGAATATGAGAAGGCTCCAGCCACGTGGGAAGTGGCATATACGATCGTTGCCGGGATCTCCTTTGCCCGGCTTTCAGCGGTCTTGGTTGAAGCCTCCTGGAAAAGGCAGTTTGTTTATGGGTTAATGATCGCTTTGATCGTCACCGTACTCCTGGATGCGCTCAGCTTTCCGCTTCCACTTTTCCGCCTATACACGGTTTTCACCGCGCTGGTTGGCCTTCTCTTCTGTTTGCGGTGGGCCGGGGATAGCGTTCGTCAAAAAGACTCGGGCCTTTATGGGTGGTCGCTTCGTTTGGCATCTCTCATTTTTGCCGTCATCATGATCGCGGAGCTTTGGGGTAAACAAACGCTGGGCGTATTTGTTTTCGATTCTCTGATAGATTCGATAGCAACCGTGCTTGTCTTCATGTTGTTCACGTACATGATCCACGGGGGCTTGGAATGGGTATTCCGCACCTCTCCTCTCCGGCGAGCGGCCGTGCTGCATAGCGATGACACCGATGCCATGGCTCGCCGAGTGGCACGCTTCATCGACGTGGCCATATGGGGGCTTGTTTTGCTACCCGCTATTCTAATGATCTGGGGAGTCTACGATAGCCTGGAAGGAGCGACAAAAGGCTTGTTGGCACTTGGCTTCAACCTGGGATCCCAACGGATTACTGTAGGCTTGCTGATTATTTCAGCGGGCATCCTTTATGGATCGCTTCTCGCATCCTGGATCCTCCAAAGACTGCTCGTGGATGAAGCGTTCGTCGGGCGTCGCGTGGAAAGGGGGGTGCGGCTTTCAATAGGACGATTGGTTCACTATGTCCTCATAATCGTAGGCTTGTTGTTGGCACTCGTCACACTTGGGTTCGAGTTAACAAAACTCACCATCATGCTAAGTGCCCTTGGCGTGGGCATCGGCTTTGGCCTCCAAGGCGTTGTGAACAATTTTGTCAGCGGCCTCATTCTGCTCTTCGAACGACCTGTCAGGGTGGGTGACTATATCGAATTCGATGGAAACTGGGCTGAAATCAAAAGGATTGGCCTTCGGGCCACAAGCGTCCAGACCTTCGACCAGGCGGACGTGATCGTTCCCAATGCCCATCTGGTCACCAATCCGCTTACCAATTGGACCCTTAGCAATCGTCGCGTGCGGCTTCTTGTTCCGGTGGGTGTGGCCTATGGTTCCGACGTTCCCCTGGTGATGGAAACCCTTGCCGCCTGTCCCAAGGACCACGAAATGGTGGCTGCTTTCCCGCCCCCCCAGGTGCTGTTTCTGGGTTTCGGGGAGAGTTCACTCGACTTTGAGCTTCGCATCTGGGTAAAGGATGCTGATCACAGGCTGAAAGTAACAAGTGACCTTCACCAGGAGATTGACCGGCGTTTTCGGGAAGCGAAAATCGAGATTGCCTTTCCCCAACGGGATCTGCATCTGCGCAGCGTGGATGAATCGGTCAATTTGCGACCTTCAGAAAGCAGCTAATAACGTTTTTGTTGACGTCTGGTAAACATTTCACAGTCTAAAGGTTAAAGCCAAAACCCTTTATGTTCTTTGACTGGAGGGGGCAGGAAGTTCAAAATTTTGAGAGCAACAATTTCTCTCCCTGGACAACAGTGATCTCTTCTGCGACCGGAAAATTTCTCTCTCCCATATATACGACAAATCCTTTGTGAATCACGCCTTCGTCAATGCCGGCTTGCAAACTTGCCCAGTCTCTTTTACCCATTGATACCGAACACTTGAATTCATACCCAATCCTTTCTACACCCCGGTCGATAATTAGGTCGATCTCGGCACCGGCATGCGTTCTGTAAAAATAGAAAAGACTGCCGGCGTTTTCCAGCATTTCCTGGCTAATGATCTGCTCGATCATGAAACCTTCCCAACTGCTTCCCCTCTTAGGCGATTCCAGCAGGGATCTTTCACTGGAAATTCCCAACAGGTAATGCAATACCCCGGCGTCCCGTATGTATATTTTGGCAGATTTGACGATTCTTTTCTTTATGTTCGCAAAAAAAGGGGGCAAGCGTCTCACCAAAAAATGTCCTTCCATGAGATCTAGATAATGACGAATCGTGTGGTAGGAAACCCCTAAGGACCGGCCAAGATCGGAGGCATTGAATATGCCGCCGTGCTGATGAGCGAGCATGCCCATCAGCCGTCTGATCTGTATTGGAGATAGCTTTACCCCAAAGCGCGGGATATCACGCTCGATAAACGTGCGGAGATAATTTTCCTGCCATCTTTGCCATCTTGACCCTCCCTTTTCTTTTAGTGCATCAGGAAAGCCGCCTTTCAACCAAAAATCAGCAAGGCCAATCTTCAGATCGGTTATTTCCGAAAAGAGGAATGGTGTCAGTTCAACGATACCGACCCGCCCGGCAAGGCTCTCGGAAATATGCTTGATCAGAGCGGGATTTACAGATCCCAATAGGGTGTAGCGGCCAGTCTGTTGCCTGTCGAGATCAATCATTGATCTGAGAACAGGAAATAATTCCGGCAACGTCTGGGCCTCATCAATAATAAGAGGCGTTTCAAATCTTCGCAGTGCAAACTCAATGTCATCTACAAATACCTGTTGATCAGACGGCCTTTCGAGATCAAAATATTCACCCTCAAGAAAGTGCTTTGCCAAAGTGGTTTTCCCGCACTGTCTGGGCCCAATAATGAGTACTGCCGGGAACTGCAGTGACAGTTCCCGTACCATGATTTCGGCTTGTCGTTTAATCATGCTTGAATATTAGCATTTGAATTTCTAAATTTCAAGGTATTTTCAGCCTTCATCTATACTCGGTTCTCCCAGCCGTGCCATAGCTCATGAGAGCGCCCATCCTCTGCGTCCTCCGTAGTAGTCTGCTAGGGAGGATGGGCGCTCTCCGACTTCCCCATTCCAAAATCCCCCGTTTCTGGCTCTTTTTGGGGGATATAAATCCCTGGAATTTCCCATTTTTGGCTCTTCTTGGGGGATGTCAGCCTCCATTGGATAATTCTAAAGTTGGATAGTGTTTTGACGAACGTTTTTCCATGATTCCTTATGTTTCACGGTGAGAGGTATCCGTTATGTTAAACAAAATTTTCCTGCTATCCCTATCCCTTCTCGTTCTCGTTGCTGGCGCACCGGTGACCGTAAGTGCACAAGAAACTGAACAAGCCGAAAGCTGGCAATTTGGTGTAGAGCTCTACTTCTGGGGTGCTTCAATCGGAGGTAAATCGGCTTCAGGCAGCGACATTGATATCGAACTCGATGATATCTTGGACAGCCTGGAATTCGCTTTCATGGGTGCGGTCGGGGCGCGCAAGGGCAAATGGTCGCTCGCTGCGGACGTGATTTATCTGGACGCGGAGAGTAGTGCCGCCGTCGCTCCGGGCCTGACGGCCAACGTTGAACTCACCAACTGGATCATAACGCCAGTTGTCGGCTACAACCTCGTTGACACGGGAAAAGGCCGCCTCGATATCCTGGGAGGTGCCCGCTATCTCTACATGAAGGCCGATTTGCGTGTGGATGCTCTTGGTGTGCGTGCGGAAGACTCGGGATCGAATTGGGATGCGGTTATCGGCGCCAGGGGGGCCGTGGACTTGACGCAAAAGTGGCACCTGTTCGGTTACCTTGATATCGGTACCGGAGAGTCGGATTTGACCTGGCAGGCCATGGCCGGCATCGGATACAAGTTCAAATGGTTCCATGTGAATGCGGCCTACAGATATCTCAAGTGGGATTTTGACAAAAATGCTGCGCTGGACGATCTGGACATCAGCGGTCCTGCCGTGGGCATCAGATTCGTGTTCTGAGGGTTGCAACCTAAGGGCGCCTTTGCCAGGTAGTAGCTCCTGACAAGGAGGTGAACGTATATGTCAATTGCAGGTGAACTGCTGTTCGAGCAACCTAAGGAAGATACGCTGCGGCTGATTCTTTCCGGGCCCTGGAAGCTTGGGAAAGACTTGCCTTCTGCAGATGAAGTTATGCAGAAGGTTAAAGGTGCGCCTGCGGTGCGCCATATTGGCATTGACGCCCAGGGTCTGGCTGAATGGGATACGGGGCTGCTGATTTTCCTGGCCGACCTGCAGAAATTCTGTGCAGAGAAAAAAATTCGGCTGAAAGGCAAGGGATTGCCCGAAGGTGTGAAGAATCTGCTGGAACTGGCAGCGGCCGTACCCGAGAAAAAGGACGCCCGCAAGGCTGAAGGGCGGATTTCCTTTCTCGTCCTTCTGGGCAACCAGGCGGTAGATTTTTTTCGATCTGTAAGCGACCTGCTTGAATTTGTCGGGGAATCGACTGTCGCCTTTCTTAAACTGCTACGCGGCAAGGCCCAATACCGTCGCGCCGACCTGGGATTGATCATTGAGGCCTGCGGCGCCCAGGCTCTTCCCATTGTCACACTCATCAGCTTTCTGGTGGGGATGATTCTGGCCTTCGTGGGCGCTCTTCAACTGAAAATGTTCGGAGCCGAGATCTATGTGGCCAATCTGGTGGGCGTTGCCATGGTGCGCCTGATGGCTGCCATCATGACGGGAATCGTCATGGCCGGCCGCACCGGGGGTGCATTTGCCGCACAACTGGGCACCATGCAGGTGAATCAGGAGATCGATGCCCTGAAGACGTTGGGCCTATCGCCCATGGAGTTCCTGGTGCTACCCCGCATGCTGGCCCTGGCTCTGATGATGCCCCTTCTCGCCCTTTACGCCAATGTCATGGGGGTCATGGGTGGTGCCGTGGTGGCCGTGAGCATGTCTGACATCAGTTTAATCCAGTACTACAACCAGACAGTAGGGGCGCTCAACCTGTGGCACTTGGGGATCGGACTTTTCAGCAGTGCTGTTTTCGGAGTGATTGTGGCCCTGTGCGGTTGTATGCGCGGCATGCAGTGCGGCCGGAGTGCGTCCGCTGTAGGTGATGCCGCCACTTCCGCCGTTGTCACGTCCATTGTGGGCATCATTGTGGCCACCGCGATCATCACCACGATAACCAATATATTGGGGGTATAACCCTCATTGAACCAAGGTCCAATGAGGGAGCAATCAGCGACCAGCTTTTAGCACGGAGCCTATGAAATTGGAAGAAATGCCACAAATGGAAAGAGGAGAAGCACATATCACGGTGACCGACCTTACGATGGGCTATGGCGACTTTGTGCTCATGCGCGACCTGAATTTTACCATCAACCGTAGAGATGTCTTTATCATCATGGGTGGGAGCGGATGTGGCAAAAGCACCATGATGACCATATTGATCGGACTCAAGTCTCCCCTCAAGGGTCAAGTCTTCTACGGTGATGTGAATTTCTGGGAATCCGACCCGGAGGCACGTGACCGGATCATCCGCCGGGCCGGGGTCATGTACCAGAGCGGGGCCCTTTGGAGCTCCATGACCCTGGCGGAGAATGTGGCCCTGCCCCTTGAGACCTACACGGACCTAAATCCCCGTCAGATTCGCGAAGTCGTTAAGATGAAACTGGCGCTGGTGGGACTTGCCGGATTTGAGGAGTTCTATCCCTCGGAGATCAGCGGGGGAATGCAGAAGCGGGCCGGCATTGCCCGGGCCATGGCCATGGATCCGGAGGTCCTCTTTTTTGACGAACCTTCGGCCGGATTGGACCCGGTCAGTGCGCGCAGACTGGATGAGCTTATCCTTCAACTGCAGGAGAGCCTGGGTACGACAATGGTGGTGGTGACCCACGAGTTGGCCAGTATTTTCACCATCGCAAATAATTCCGTTTTTCTGGATGTTTCAAAACGGACCATGACGGCCACGGGCGACCCCAAAAAACTCCTGGCCGAAACCAAGGACCCCACGCTTCGCCAGTTTTTGACGCGTGGGGAAGAATCGTAAGCGCAAAATCCTAGAGAGGAAGGATAACCATGGCTAAACAAGCAAACAGGAAGATGATCGGTGTTTTCGTGGTCATTGCGGTGGTCATCTTGGCCGCCAGTGTGGTCATTTTTGGCTCAGGGGAGTTCTTCAAGAAAAAAAATGAATACGTGCTCTATTTTGACGGGTCCGTCAAGGGGTTGAAAGTGGGTTCGCCGGTGCTGTTCAGGGGGGTCCAGGTGGGGTCAGTCAAAAGTATCGTGATCCGCTCCAACCTGAAAGAGCTCAAGGCCTATATTCCCGTCATCATTGAGGTCTATCCTAAGAGCTTTGAGGTTATCACGGATGACGCCGATGTCGGGAGTCCGAAAGAAAGGCTCCCGAAACTCATTGAGTTGGGCCTGCGGGCCCAGCTTGTGAGCCAGAGTATGATCACCGGTCAACTCATGATCGAGGTGGACATGTATCCGGACACCCCCGTTGTGCTGAGGAAACTTGAACTTGATAAGGAGTACATGGAGATCCCGACGATCCCGTCCACCATGGCACGACTTGGTAAGGCCCTCGAAAAACTTGATCTTAAAGAGATAAGCGCCGGTTTGACTTCGATTCTGGCCAGCATTGACGGTCTCCTGAAGAACCCGGACATCGAGTCCTCTTTGAACGAATTAAAAGCCGTTCTAAAGGATGCGCGGGGTCTGGTGCAAAACGTGAATGCCAATGTGGGCCCCCTAGCAGACAACCTCAACAGCACGATTAGCGATGCCCGAAAGCTAATGAATGATGCGGATCTGGAGCTGAAATCCTTGACCGGCAAGGCCAAAACAACCCTGGACGATTACGGCAAGCTGGCCCGGCATGTGGACGCAAAGGTGGATTCGCTTTCAAACTCGGCGATCGCTGCGATGGATGCGGCCAAGTCGGCGATCAAAAGTATTGATGGTCTCGTGGGAGAGGACTCGCCCACCCGGGCCGATTTGGACACCACCCTTCAGGAGCTCTCAGGGGCCGCCCGTTCCCTGCGCATACTGGCCGACTACCTGGAACAACACCCCGACGCCATCATCAAGGGCAAGGGTTACTAGACTTATTATAAAGGAGGTTTCACATGGTTCAACGATACAAACGAATTTGCACATTGATGATCGCCGCCGCGTTGTTCGCCCTCGCCGGGTGTGCAACGTCCCCTCCCCCCACGTTCTATCAACTGGAGGAACCCGCCAGCACCCAGCTGAGCGGCCTAGAACGAGGCATTGCCATCGGCGTGGGGCCGGTGAACATGGCGGCCTATCTGGATCGGCCCCAGATCGTGACCCGTGCAGAAGCCCACAAACTTAACCTGTCTGAAGGCAATGTGTGGGCGGAGCCGCTAAAGCAGAGTATCACGCGCGTCATTGGTGTCAATCTGTCCAACATGCTGCAAACAACCAGGATATTCAGGTTTCCCACGCGCAACAGGGCCATACCCCTTGCATATAGGATCGCCCTGGACATCCCGCGCTTCGACGGCACACTGGGCGGTGACGTACAGCTGGTGGCACGCTGGACCCTGTACAAGGGCCAGGGCGAGGATGCGCTGTTGACGCGGGTGTCGATCATTTCCGAGGCATCGGGCGGAGAAGGTTACGAAAAACTGATCACGGCACAAAACCGCGCCCTTCAGGCGCTGAGCCGGGAGATCGCTGATGCCGTCAAAAAGGCGCAATAGGATCCGGACGGACCTCAGATCCTGATCCGCGTCAGCCGCAATTAGATAGGGTATTCATGTTGGACGACCAAAAACGAAGCCCTTTGTCGATGTTCTTCGTTTTAAGATGGAAAATGGAGAACCATTGAAAACGCTTGGGGAGAAGACGACGATGACAAAGCAAATGGGTGGCAGAAAGAAACGGGGGAATATTGATGCCCTAGTTTGGCTTATAATTCTTGGTGGCCTTCAAATTGCCGGTTGTGCCGGCATCGGTCCCCGCACAGTGGACAGAGACCGCTTCGATTATATCTCGGCCATCTCGGAGTCTTGGAAACGCCAGACACTGCTAAACCTGGTCAAGACCCGCTATATGGATGCCCCGGTGTTCATGGATGTCACCTCGGTGATCAATTCCTATGCTGTGGAAGCTCAGCTCCAGGCGGGCTTCTCCTGGCAGGATGCGCCCCTGGGCAACATCCAAACCCTGGGAGGCAGCGGCAAGTACACGGATCGTCCCACGATTTCCTATATCCCGTTGATGGGGGAGAGATTTACGCAAAGCCTCATGAGGCCACTTCCCGTCGCCGGCATTCTGTTCCTTATTCAGGCGGGGTATTCGGCTGATTACGTGTTCCGGATTTGTGTACAGACCGTCAACGGCATAAGGAATCGTTACGGGGGCAGAATCATGGGTCAGGATGCCGACCCGGATTTCATTGAATTGATTGGTCTCCTTCGGCACGTCCAGCAGATGGGTGGATTGGGAATGCGTGTCAAACCGGTGGGTGAGGAGGAAGCCGTGGTCATGTTTTTTCGGCCGTCAACAGATGAGGTCGTCACAAGGGAAGTAAAGAGGATCAGGGAAATTCTCGGCCTGGATCTGGATGCCATGGAGTTCCGTGTGGTGTACGGAAGTGTAGCTGCAAACACCAAGGAGATCGCTATTCTCAGCCGGTCCATGTTACAGATTCTGATTGAATATGCATCCTACATTGATGTCCCCGAGTCCGACGCGGCAGAAGGCCGCGTTTTTGCCCCCAAGAAGGGAGGCACGGAAACGGAGTCCCTTCTTCCACCCCTGATCCGGGTGCGAAACGATGCTTCGAAACCGGGCGATGCCTATGTCGCCGTCCGTTATCGGGACCGCTGGTTCTGGATCGACGATCGGGATTTCCACTCAAAGACCCTTTTCTATTTCATGATGATCCTGTTTTCCCTCACTGAAAGGGGAGGAGGCCAGGAGGCACCGGTCATTACGGTTCCAGCCAGTTGATGCGACAACGGAGAGTCACATCTGGGTGGAGCGTTACGATTGAAATTTTCTTGTAAAACTCTGATTCGTGGAGGTCCAAGGGTTTCGGGAGTTCTGTTGTAGCAAAGCGGTGATTTACGATCATAGAGAGGAAGCGCATGGCGCTTCAATAAAAAAAACACAGGAGGTAGGAAAATGAAAAGAACAGTAGTTGTTTTGGTAATGGCATTGGGGCTCATGTGGAGCGGTTTTCTTGTCAAAGATATTCTGGCCTTCGAGGTTTTCCTCAAAAAGGAAAGGGTAAACGTGGGTGGTGTGCAAGTCGAACTGGTGAGAACGGCAAGCAACTTCATTGTCCTGTTTGATTCTTCCAGTTCCATGGGCGAGCGCTATTCAAACACGAACATGTCAAAG
>Ga0209536_100013310_pt1 | contig 11870 bp, 10 predicted proteins | sample DeeMarSeWOR28_12_FD_187461 | JGI IMG/M metagenome (GOLD analysis project Ga0209536, IMG submission 187461) | Marine sediment microbial communities from White Oak River estuary, North Carolina - WOR-2-8_12 (SPAdes) (version 2) | ecosystem: Environmental > Aquatic > Marine > Intertidal zone >...
GACGGACAAAGGATGGTGGTGAAGCTCAATATAGCATCATCCGGTAGTAATAACCAATTATCTCCGGCTCAGGCTTCTAACGTAACGAGTAACGCAGCAAAAGCCGATTTGTCTCCTAACAAGGCTATTAATAACACCCAAACAAAAATCGGATATGTGGAAGAAGTATTAAATAATGCCGTTATTGAGCCTTATTCTGCAAATGGCCGGATAGAAGGACTTCAAATAACCGGCCTGGAAAACCTGAGCATTGCAAAGAACCTTGGCCTAAAGAACAGGGACATCATTCGTAAAGTTAATGGACATCGACTGACCAGCAAGCAGAAGGCTTATCAGGTTTTCAGGAAAGCAAAGTCACAGCCGGCCATAGATATAGAGCTTTTGAGGGACAACAACAATAAAAAGTTGTCATTTACCATGTAAAAAAGTCCGATATACCGTTTATGAAATAATGTTGAACAGGTGAAATCGATGAAGTCAAAAAAAACAAATATGAACAAGCGAAATCTGCGAACGTTGTTGAACGGCTTTTTCTACCTTGTATGCATACTCTGCGTAAGCTTTGTATCCTGCACGCCGGAATCCAAGACACCTAAGACAACGAAAATGAGGCCGCAGGAAGACAAGCCTCCGCAAATAACAAAGGATTTTCATACGAAAGAATTGTATACAAAGCAGATTGAGCAACCAAAAGCAACAGTCACAAATCATACCGACAAAAAAGAGTTGATGCAGTTAGTTACCCTACCGAAGTCTCAAACAACCGCCAACAGCAGCAAGACGTCGGAATATACTCCAACCCGCAAGACAATTATTCAGGTAGCTTCAAGAGAGCAAGTTGACTTGCCGCAAGAGATCGCAGCCAGAAGCAAAAGTACCACCACAGCAGAGCAGCCACCTTCAGAGACAGCCATAAAACCACCTGTACTTGATAAACCCGGCATGTCTGACGAACTCATATGTGTAAACTTTGACCAGGTGGATATTCGGATGGTGCTGAAGACGGTTGGTGATATAACAGGTATTAATTTCGTTCTGGATGACAGTGTTCGCGGCAACGTTACGGTAATGTTCCCTACGAAAATACGTCTTGGCGAGGTTTACAAGGTTTTAGAGTCGATTCTTGAAGTCAAAGGATTCGCTGCTGTACCGGCCGGAAGAAATCTTGTAAAGATAGTACCAAGGGCAGAGGCTGCCAAACGCAACCTTCAGGTACGATTTGGAAACAATCCTTCAGATATTCCCCGAAACGATACTGTTATAACTCAGATTATCCCGCTCAATTACGCTAATGCCGATGAGATCAGCCAGATTATTCAGCCCCTTTTGGCTACCGGCGCTCAGATGGCGACCTACTCCAAGACCAATTCGATTGTGATTACAGACACATCCTCAAATATCCACCACATCGCCAAAATTATTCAGAACCTTGATGTACAAGAACAAATTACGGTATTTAGCTTAAACTATGCTTCCGCACAGGTCATCAGTGAGCAAATCACTCGCATAATAGAGAAAAACAGGGTAGTCTCTTCACCGGTTGGGCGAAACCGCAGCATGCCCCAGGCCTCGACTGGTATGAAAATCATACCTGATCCACGGACGAACTCTCTATATGTCGTTGCCAATGAACAGGACACCAAGATTATAGAGGGATTAATAACACAACTCGATGTTGAGCGACCTGATAGCGCAAACAACGTTCACGTGGTTTACCTCGAAAACGCACAGCCCAAAGAAGTTGCGGAATCACTAACAGCCGTTCTTGCAAATATGAGAATCACCGGCGCACTGGAAGCAGGCCAGCAAGTCCAGGTCACCGCTGATGAGGGTACAAACTCAGTGATTGTGGCCGCTTCGGCACAGGACTTTAAAGTCATCGAAGAGATTATACAAAAGCTGGACATAGTGCGAGAGCAGGTCCTTGTTGAGATGCTCATTATGGAAGTGGGTGAAGACAGTCTAACCGAAATCGGCATTGACTGGGCCACACTGGACGAAGCGGTTGAGGACAGCATTAGATTTTTCGGAGCTACAAATTTCGGACCACGTGTGGATTTTCTCAGTGGAGATCTTGAGGGACTTGCCGTTGGCGCATGGAGAGCAGATGGTTCAGATGTAAGAATTGGGGCAATCCTGCACGCTTTGGAGAAGGAGTCGGGAGTAAATATCCTTTCGACGCCTCATATTACGACCTCCAACCACAGCAAAGCAAAGATAATTGTGGGTGAAAACATCCCCTACGTAGTAGAATCCAGAATTACCGAAACCACAGACTTTATTACACCCACAGTGATAGACACTTTCGAATACAAGGACGTTGGCATCAGCCTTGAGATAACGCCGCACATCAGTCAGGGCGGACTTGTCAGGCTCGAAATTGACAGCGAGTTCACCAAGCTTATTGAAGGAGTTACGGGGACCTCCGTTAACACGCCCACAACTGCTAAACGGCAGGCCCAGACTGTTGTTTCTATGAACAGCGGCTCAACTATTGTAATCGGCGGTCTTATTCGAGATGACAAAGTTACACTCGAAAAGAAAATTCCCCTGCTGGGTGATCTTCCCCTGCTTGGAGGTTTGTTTAAGTACCAAAGGGACCAGATACAAAAAACAAATCTGCTTATGTTTATAACGCCACATGTTATGAGCAACCAGCAAGATTTGGACAGGATAACCGAAAAAAAGAAAAAAGAAACTGATCTGCTGAATGAAAATGGTGAGACTAACAAAAACTCGGACTAATTTTATACTAAAATAACTTCGTCTCACACCCGTAATGGTGCGGGACGAGTAGCCCAACTGGAGAGTACAAAAACTGAACGAACAAACAATAAAACAACTAAAGGAAGTTCCCCAAGCGCGAAAGACTGCGTTTGGGGGCCACAAGTGTGAGTACAAAAAAAACATATTGCCCGAACAGTTGAACTCGGAACTTGTGCGGAAACTACCCCTTGAGTTTCTAAAAAAGCAACGCGCTATCCCTCTAAGTCTGGTTACCGGCCAGGTTGTAATTGCTCTGGCCGACCCTCTAAATATAGAAGCATACGATGCGATATCGACCGTCTTAGGCCAGCCGTGCAGCCGCGTCATCTGCCCTGCCTCCGAGATAGAACAGGCTATAAGTCGCTGCTATTATCAGAGCACAGGCATCAATAGCGATGAAGAAAATCCTTCGGAGCAAGATTCAGCGGATAATCACAATGATGCTGATACGATTGGCGGCACCGGGGCCGAAGACCTGCTCAATATTGCCAGCAAGGCACCCGTCATAAAATTAGTCAATAAAATCTTCTTCCAGGCGGTTCACAGCCGGGCCAGCGATATTCACATCGAACCATACGAAAATGAAGCTCGAATACGCTTTCGGGTTGACGGCGTATTGCACGATATACTTACGCTGCCGAAGCAACAGATTGCCGCTCTCGTGTCCAGGTTAAAAATTATGGCAAATCTGAATATCGCCGAGCGAAGATTGCCGCAGGATGGACAGAGCCGGATTAAAATAGGCGAAAATTTTGTGGACATTCGAGTTTCGGTCATCCCGACATCTGGCGGCGAACGTGTGGTGCTGAGGTTGCTGGACAAGGGCAGCGGTGAATTAGGATTGGACGAGATAGGCTTTTGTGCGGAAGTACTTAATAGCTTCAGAAACCTGATTAGATCGGCGCACGGAATAATTCTACTCACTGGTCCAACGGGCAGCGGCAAGACAACCACGCTCTACGCCGCCATGAGTGAACTGAACTGTGAAGAAAGGAACATCCTTACAGTTGAAGACCCGATTGAATATCAACTGCCCGGTGTCGGGCAAATGCAGATCAAGCCGAAGATAAATCTCACATTTGCCAACAGTCTTCGCCACATTCTCCGGCAGGATCCCGATGTAATCATGATAGGAGAAATTCGTGACGTTGAAACCGCCGAAATTGCAATCCAGGCCTCTCTTACAGGCCATCTGGTTTTAAGCACCCTGCATACGAATGACTCATCCTCAGCCGTAACCCGGTTAATTGACATGGGCATTGAACCTTACCTGATTTCATCATCGGTCATTGCTGTCATGGCGCAGCGGCTGCTGCGAGTTATCTGCCCGGAGTGCAAAAAACCGCACACACCGGATGAACAAGAGCTTTCACTATGGCCCGAAAACGAAAAAAATTCCACAATTAGTGGGCAGCTCTACAAAGGAACCGGCTGTGAGAGCTGCCTTGATACAGGGTATCTTGGAAGGACCGGAATCTGCGAATTGTTAGTTATCGATGATGATATTAAGGAACTAATAACCAAACGCTGTAGCTCTCACATTATAAAAGAAGCTGCCATTGCAAAAGGCATGAGCACCTTGAGAGAGGATGGATTACGCAAGGCTCTGGCCGGTGAAACCTCTCTTGAAGAAGTATGCAGGGTCACACAGGATCATGTACAAACAAATACAGGAGTGACTGAAAGTGTCGGTGGTTGAATATAAGCTGGCAAGTGACAAAGAATCGGTCCAACCGTACCAAACGTCTAAAAGCGACGGCTGTTCCGATGCGCAGCCAAAAACATACGAGAGGGACATTTTCAATAGAATCCGTACGAAGGATGTCTGCAGCATCGTGCGCCAGTTGGCAACACTTTTACGTGCCGGCATGCCCCTCGTACAGGCTCTCTCAGCTTTAGTCGAACAGTTGCGAGGGATTAGGGGCCGGGAAAATCCTCTTGCAGACGTTATGGAACAAGTGGCTGATAACGTTAATTCAGGAAGCACACTGGCCGACGCCCTCAGCAAACATCCCAATGTATTTTCAAACCTTTTTGTCAACATGGTGGCCGCAGGTGAAACAAGCGGAACTCTGGAAGAAGTTCTCTTGCGCCTGGCGGAAATACTGGAAAAACGCCTCCATCTCGCAGCCAAGATCAAATCCGCCGTTGCATATCCCTTGATGATGGTCGTGGTTGCAGTGGCGGTGGTGGTATTTCTTATGTCCGTTGTGATACCAAGCATAACAGCAATATTTATTGAAATGAATAGATCTCTTCCCTGGCCCACGAGATTGCTTATCTCAATTAGCTCTTTTATGGAAACATATATAATAGTGATCATCCCTATATTTTGTTTGGTTTTATTGGCAATTCCAGCCGTTTGCAGAACAAAAGAAGGCAAACTGTTTGCAGACCGCTGGAAACTGAAGCTGCCGCTCTTTGGTAGACTTTTTCTTAAAGCAGAAATTGCCCGTCTGACCAGGACGTTAGGGATACTTCTTATTAGCGGTATTCCGATACTCAACGCCCTGGAAATCGCAAAACAGGTAATTCAAAATCTTGTTATTGCAAACGCAATGGATTCAGTCAAGGATTTGGTCGGCAAGGGAGAACCTATTGCCAACGCAATAAGAAAAACCGGATTGTTCCCGCCAATCGTCTATCACATCATAGCTACAGGCCAGATAAGCGGCAATGTTGAAGATGGTCTTATCAATATTGCCGATATGTATGACGACGAGGTGGAACTGACAACAAAAACACTAACCTCGCTGCTTGAGCCCGTGATACTTCTGGTCATGGGGGCAATTGTGGGTTTTATCGTGCTGGCCGTTTTACTGCCAATATTTGATATTAATCAGGTCCTTTAGTGGAGTCCTGCAAAATGAAAGAAAACAGAAAAAGATTACAAAAAGCCGGTTTTACCCTGATTGAACTTATGATAGTAGTCGTGATTCTGGGGCTACTGGCTACTATAGTTATGCCGAGGATATTAGGCAGACCCGAACAAGCCCGGAGAATGAAGGCCAAAGTCGATATACGCAATATCCAATCTGCACTGGCACTGTTCAAGACCGACACCGGACGTTTTCCCACTACTTCAGAAGGCCTTGAAGCGCTCGTCTCAGACCCGGGCATAAAGGGCTATAACAGCGACGCCTACCTCGATAAGGTACCCCTGGATCCCTGGCACAACAAATACATCTACCTTTCCCCCGGCGTTCACAGCAAAGACTATGATTTAGAATCTTACGGCAAAGATGGCGAGGACGGCGGCGCAGACAACGACGCTGATATTGAAAGCTGGAACCTGGAAGAGTGAGAGTAATGGAAAATAAATATGCAACAATAGGAGATACCCGCAAGAGTGCCTTTACGTTCATAGAGGTTCTTATAGCTCTTGTGATCGTCTCTATTTCCCTGTTGGCGCTGATAAGACTGCATCTTATCAGCATTAACATGACCGAGACCGCAGAGATAAAGTCTCAGGCCGTCTTTTTGGCAAATGAGAAAATCGCAGAGACGCTGGCACTTGGCTACCCGGAAGAAGGAACTAAATCCGGCACAGTAGAAATGAACGCCCTGGACCTGCACTGGCAAACGGAAATTACTGATATCAAGCCACAACAGTTAAACGAGTTAGATATTGTAGGATTGCGAAGGATATTAGTCGACGTTAGCTGGGAACAGGGTATCAGGCACAAACATATACAAATGTCAACTTATGTTGCCGACAGGAAATTACCGTGAATAATCAGTCCGAAACAAGAGGATTTACATTGGTCGAGATTCTTGTCGCCGTAGCGATAATTGCAACCATTGTCTCTATGGTATACGGCAGCTATTTTGCTACCTCGAAGTCGGCTCAGGCGTGCAGGAAAAGGATAACCCTTTCCCAACAGGGGCGCAAACTGCTGGAGCAGATAGCTCAACAGATACGCTGCTCGTATGCCGGCTCTATCAAGAGACCTACTCCCCCTGCCGGAAAAGTCTCTCTGAAAAACGAGGATACACAGGAGAATATAACCAGCTACTTTACCGGCAGCTCAGGCGAGATGGGTGGAGAGATTCTGAATCTTGTAACTACGTTTAGCATTGTAGAGCAAAAGAGCCCGGGATTGTTAAAGGTCACGTACAAATTTGACAAAAGAACCGGCACGCTTTTGTTTAGTCAGCAAAGTTTCGTAGATGCACCTGACAGTCTTTTAGAAAGGAAAAATTGGCAGCCGCTTGCAGAAAACATCGAGAGCGTCGAATTAGCATTCTCTGATGGGCGGCGGTGGCTCAATACCTGGGATTTCAAGGAAAAAAAGGCTCTGCCATACGCGGTAAAAATCAAAATCACCTGTCAGGATGAGAATTATCAACAATACCAATATGGTACTACCGCATATATATGCTGCCGAAAAAATCAAGGTAATACAACTGCGTCCGCCGGATTAGTATCGGTCAATAAGCAATGAAACCGAAAAGAGCAAAATCGAAACAAAAGGGATTCATAGTTGTCCTCGTCCTGTGCATAATAATATGCATGGCGGTTCTGCTGATGGGCTTCAACTACCAATCCCGTACAAACCTGCGTGCCGTCGGTGATTTCCAAAAGTCCGCGCAGGCCCTCAATTGTGCAAAGGCGGGACTAAATGTGGCAATTGCAGCCATAAAGAGCAAAGATGAGACCGACACAAAAAAAACATCACCAAATCTGCTTTCTCAGGAAAATACTATTGATATTGGTGATGGAAAGTGTTCGTTAATTATTACTGAAGAAAACGCCAAATTAAACGTCAACCTGCTCAAAGACAAAAACGGCAAACCAAATCGAACCGGAATAGACCAATTACTTCGACTCATCGACCTCTTGAATAAGGACCGCAGCGATTATTCACGTATTGGCTATGGCCTGGTGCCCGCAATTATTGACTGGACTGATAGCGACGACAAGGTAACCCGCCTCCCATTTATAAAGCACGAAAATTCAGGAGCAGAGTCTGCTTACTATGGCAATTTAGAGACTCCTTATAAGTGCAAAAATGCTAAATTTGAGGCGACCGAAGAGCTCCTGCTGGTTAAAGGAATCACACAAGATGTTTTTGAGCGTATACGCGACTATGTAACGGTTTACGGCGATGGAAAGATTAACATCAACTGCGCTTCAAAACTTGTAATTGAGAGTTTGTCGGAAAAGATGGATCCTGTTCTGGCCCGGATGATTATCGACAGGCGAAATATTAAGCCCTATGAAAGCATAATGGAATTGCGGGATGTCCCCGGGATGACGGATGGTATCTACAACACAATCAGAAATAAAGTTACTGTCAGTCCATCAGATGAATACTACCACGCCATATCACGGGGAAAAGTTGGCCATCGGAATTGTATTGTTATGGCAATACTTAGAAAAAATATGAAAAACAGGAACGTTGAGGTTATTTTATACAGAGAATCTTAAAGAAGTTTACGGTATTTCTATAGAAAAAAGACAAGATTATGGTTAAACGGTGCATAGGCATAGATATCGGTTCCTCTTATTTGCGTGCGGTACAAATCATGCGCACAGAAGATGAATTGTGCATCGAAAAAGTCTTTAGCACACAAACATGGCGAAGTAAAGATTCACCGCAGGAGATTCTCATTCAACTTGCCAGCAAACATGATTTTGACCTTCGGTCGGATGTGGCGATTTCAATGCCGCATGATGCTGTTTTCTTTCGAAATCTCGAAACTGACTCTACCGGCCTGGAACAAATTCACCAGGTTCCCAAATCCGCGTTAGAACACAATATCCCCATAGAACCGGACCAAATCGTTGCCCAGGCATGTTCTCACCGCCGGTTACCGGATGATAAATACTCTGTTCTCACTGCAGCAGTAAGCAAGACTTCGCTGCACGATAGACTTAATACTCTATCTGGAGCAAAGATACATCCAAATCTGGTTGAGACAGCAATTTTTGCGCTTTATTCTACAATTGTGACAAACCATCCTGAAATTGCTACCGGTCAAGCCATTATTGCATACATAGATGAATCTTACCTCACTATGGCAGTTACCGAAAACAACGATATTTTAATAGTTAGAAATATCCCGATTGTCTCCCGCCCTGACAACAATACTGATTCAACTCAAGAGCACGTTGCAGAGCTGATGGCATGCGAAGTGGAAATCACGTGGCAAAAAGTATTTGGAAACGATATTGGGCAAGAGACCAAAATTTACCTGGCAACTGGTGGAGATGCTTCCGGCGACCTCGAAGAGGCGGTTATGGAAAGCATGCGCTGCCAAATAGTCAAAGTTGATCCATACGCAAAGGTAAAACGTTCCTTTGAGAAAAACGGCGATACCGGAATATGCGTTGCTGAAGGGCTTGCATTGAGAGCATTAGCGCCCGAGAAACATTTGGGCACTAACTTCCTCGAGGCCAACAACGCCGATATGAAACCTACTTTAGACCTCCGAAAAGAACTCATAATCTGCGCAGCGCTTGCGGCTGCAATTGTTGTCATCTCGATTGTTGGACTGTTTGTTCGATTGTTTCATCTTGAATCTAAATATACAAACATCAAAAACGAAATTATACAAGTTTTCCAGGGCACACTTCCTGAAGAAAAAAACATTGTAAATCCACTTGTCCAATTAGAGCAACAACTGGCATCTTTTCGAAGGGACAACCAGCTTTTTCCTTCCTTCTATCCAACCAGTCTGACGTCACTGAAAGTATTGCACAATATAACTACGAACACTCCTTCAGAATCAAATATCAGAATTAACGACCTGTTGATAACAACCGATTCTGTTCGACTAAAGGGAACCTGCGACTCATTTGACTCTGTGTATCAGTGGCAGCGGCTTTTACAGGAAATTGACGGTTTTACGCTTGTAGATGTGCAGAATCCACAAAGAAATCCAAAAGGTGATACTATACACTTTACCATCCTGATTTCTTTGGACAGATCCCCGGCAATACAGGAGCAAAAATGATAAGCTTAACACGAAGAGAAAAATTACTGGCCCTCGTTTTAGCGATTTTCGCAGCGGGCTGTTTGCTGTTTGCGTTCGCTATAAAGCCCGCTATGGCGAGAACGAAGACACTTCGTCGTGTTATACATGAAAAAGAGGATGAACTTGAAAAATTGCGTGCCAGAAGCAACGAATATAATTCTCTCCGCGACAGTTTGAACGATATACGCGCAAAAGTGGCTTCACAGGACAAAGGATTTGAACTGCTGCCATTCACGGAATCTTTGATCCGAGAACACGGACTCGAAAAAAAGGTGGCAACCATGAAGCAGCAGGTATTAAATCTCGGCCGAAGCCAGTCTGAGACAATCGTCGAGGTAAAACTTGAGAACCTCACACTCAAGCAGCTTGTTGATTTCCTCCGTAAGGTTGAATCATCCCAGGCCCTTCTAAGAATCAAAAGCCTCTACATCAAAAAGAATTTGACAAACACAGAGATGCTCGATTCAGTGATTGAGATACATAATCCCAGATTAATCCAAAGCTGAACTTCTTTAGTGATGTTTGTACTCTTTTGCTGGCAAGTTTAACGAACCGAGCAGCTTCCAGCCCGATGGCAAAAGTATTGCAGCCAGCGCTATTTTCAACAAATCGCCGGGTATAAAAGGATACAAACCCATAGTCAGAATCTTATTGGAACTTATCGCCAGCTTATCCATAAATACCAGGCAATACAACCAGAGTAAACCGAAAGCATAAATGACCAGATTCCCAAAAATCATCGCCAGAATGGTTGTTCCTATTCGCCGGTCCCATCCCCTCTCAGCCAGCAGTCCCACCATGTACACTGCAAAAACGAAACCAAACAAGTAACCGCCTGTAGGCCCTGACAGTACCGTAAATCCGCTTCTGCCGTGCGCAAATACGGGCAACCCTGCTGCACCTGCCATTATGTACGTAAGGACAGAAACACTTGCCCGCCTGGCCCCAAGCAATGCACCTATCATCAACACGGCAAAGGTCTGCCCCGTCACAGGAACAGGCCAGCCGATTGCAAGCTGGGCGCACAAAGCGATTATCAAAGAGCCGCCAACAACCACAGCAACATCATATAGTACAGCTAACTTTTTCCCACAAGGTCGCAAAAGACCTGCAACAGTCATATTTGCCGACATATTAACTCCGTTAATAAAGCTAACATACTTCACTTCACGCTTAAAACTTCCCGATACTGGCGTAAACTCAAAGAAATACGCCAACTACAATGTTATTGTATTTGAAACTTCTTCAGACGTCAAACAAGATTTCATGTTCGACATTCCGACATCCTCCCCACGCATCACGTGATACGCAAAGCGCAATAGGAAAAACAATCGGGGCCTATACCGAATCAATCGGTATAGGCCCCGAACTGATACAAAGTCAAAGGACTAACTTATGCTAACACCGATTATGGCCACAGAATCGTTTCAAGGTACGTTTCTGCTATGAGTGCGTAGTCCTTGAGATTAATGAGAAAGTCACTGTACGTATCCGTAGGCAGGAACGTAGGCGAACACACCCTGTCGAACGCGGCCGTAGTCAGCGGGCCGCTGTCTTCGTGAGCCGTGACTGCCATGCCTATGTATACCGGATCCGTCATCACGATGTCGTTGCTGGCAAGCTCTATCCACTCGCCATCATAGTAATAGTATGCGGTAAACGTGTCGCCTTGGCGCATCAGCCGAATACACTGAGGTCCGGTCATGTTCCCGGCATCAACGTTAAACGATGAGGCGCCGGCAGTCAGGCGTCCCTGGGCGCTAATACGATGACCTTGTGGGCCGGTCCCGTCGGGTAGATAATTCGGCGTTACAGCTATAAACGCATGGGCGGAATTCGGATCGAGCGTGTCACGAATCATCACACCCGCCTTGGACCACTCGTTCAATGGAGGATCAGGCAAAATGCTTACGACACGAACGGTTATCTGACCGTCACCCGTCAACGGCTTATATGCATAGTGGAACTCATCACTTGTGCCCCAGATGTCGACGCCGGAGGCTGAAATCTCGAAGGTATCGGAGCCAAGGTCGGTGAAGTTGCCGGGAGTGCATACATCGCCAATATCAGCGTTAGCCCAAGCACCGGTTGTCCACACATCCTCAACGGAAAAACCGCTCTTA
>Ga0209536_100013314_pt1 | contig 11868 bp, 3 predicted proteins | sample DeeMarSeWOR28_12_FD_187461 | JGI IMG/M metagenome (GOLD analysis project Ga0209536, IMG submission 187461) | Marine sediment microbial communities from White Oak River estuary, North Carolina - WOR-2-8_12 (SPAdes) (version 2) | ecosystem: Environmental > Aquatic > Marine > Intertidal zone >...
AAACCGAGTTGGATTGCCACCTTTTAAAGTAGCCGGAAGTTATACATGGAAAGATGAAACAACATTGGAATTGATTCTAAGATACATCGAGAGTCCACATTCCGAGAAGATCATATGCCGTTTTGATGAAGAGCAGGTTTCCGTTGAATTTGAGAGTTCATTCAATAGATCAGGTACAAAAAACACATTCAAGGGGATACTTCAAAAATAACTGTGGCCCATAATTTTTTGCGCAGAATGTCCTTTTCAGGCAGTTTATTGATCTACAATCGAAAAACCAAACTGCGAATGTGTTTAAATTGGTTTTGCGAGTGAAAATTGGGCCATTTTGGTAGTGCAATGTCACTCTTACACAGTTTCTGTTTTCTGGCTTGTTCCAGGCTTCGTAGGGATCTTGACAATCTCTATATCATCCTATCCTTTCTAATCGTGAATCTGAGGAATAGAGACGCCGTTTTACCTTCACTTGTAATCTCCATCTTTATTGTATCAACTTGACTTCAAAGGAATGTCACTGCTCCAATAACTGATACTGGTTTTCTTGTACTTGTTTAGATTTTCGACAACATCTCTACTCGTTCCGGAATCTTGCATCAAGTCGAATCAATTAGAAATGGGGCCTATGCCAATTGATGCTGCATAGGCCCCGATGTTATTCAAGTCCTGATGTCATTGCCGCCAATACGGAAATTTAATCAACCTCACATCAATTACCTTATTCCGGCGGGACATAATCGCCTTCGTATAATCTTATATTGTCCATCCAGAAATCACCTGCTGCAAAAGCGAGGTGGAATGAAGGGCTGGCGGGAGCCACTTCCTCAGCAAAAACATCAGTTGTTACATAAAATTCCTGCCATTCTTCGGTGGCAGTGAAGATCTGATCGTTATAGCCTTCCCATGGATCTGCGCAATGTTCCGGCTTCATGCGAAAATCCAGCGTGCCGGATTTGCACTTTATGAAGCAGGAAAACGTATATTTCTTGCCTTGCTCAAAGATATGGCTTCCGTCTGACATGCCGACTTCATGAGGGCCACCCCCTGCTGCTGGAACCACAAGGTGCAGGCAATAGTCTCCCTCAATCAGATCTTCGGGAACCACGGCATCTACGCATTCTGTAACGACTTCGAATGTCACGTCGCCATAGATATTCCATGGCCCTGCATTACCGTCCTCAAAACCACCGTTAGGCAGTAGATTAACGACTGTTACTACACTACGTTCGAGCCTGATGTCGTCAAAGTACATCTTACCCGAACCACCCGGTACAGTCGTGTTGCCTCTTGTACCAAGACCAATGGCTATCCTGTCAACGTTCGACAGGTTGATGCCCTGATCGGCAATGTCCTGCAGCGGAATCACCCATTTGGTCCAGGCATCGATCTGGGCCGCGTTGGGATTGTCATGGATAACCACCGCCGGCTGGCCGGTGCTGTTGGAAACAGCAACGTATAACGGCTCGGCATCATTACTTTCAATGCCGATGTCCTGGTTCGTCCATTGACCGGTAACATTACCGGTGGTCGTAACGTTCGTGAACACAGCCTGGCACGTCAGAGCGGTGTCGTGGGCCGTCACTGCCAGGCCTATATAGACGTTCGTGCTCATCTGAATATTCTGCTGCGTTCCCAGCGCTTGCCACGTGGTACCATTAGTGGAATGAGATGCCGTGAAGCTGCCGGATATGGACCGCTCTATCTTCACCCAGTGCGGAGCGACTTCAGTTCCCGTAGTCGAATTATCACTTATGCTTGTAGCACTTGTACCGATACGACGCTGGAATGAAACACCATTAGCTGGAGTCACTACCATCATCGCATGCGATGAGTCCGGATCAAGCGTCTCGCGAATCATCACGCCGGCCTTTGCCCAGTCGTTCGTATTGTCCATGCTCACAACCTTAGCGACTATCGAACCGGCGCCGTTGAGCATCTTGTATGCAAAGTGGAACTCATCGGCTTCTACGTTGTTGACTGTCCAGATGTCGGCTCCGGAGCCGGTCATCGTGAATGTTCCGGCCGGATCTTCGATAAAGCTGCCGACGGATCCGGGCCGGCCTCTGAACCAAAGGGTCAGATTCGCAACATCGCCTTCGGTCCAGTCACGTACATCAGTCAATGTAAGCTCCGTTTCTGAATACTTCGAGTAACTCTGTTTATTGTTGTCATAAACCAACGGCATCGCCTGACTGCCGCCGCGAACGATGGTTTCCTCGGTAAACGAAGCAGTGGTCTCGTCGCCGACGGCCGCTCCGGTTCCATTACCGGCAAAATATGGATCAGTGTCGGGCGTACCATAGCCAAGTCCATCATGCCATGAGAACCATATCTGGTTTTCTGCGGCATTATAGCTCTCGAAATTGTCAATGATAAGGAAATCGGCTGTCGTAAAGCTCCAGATGTTACCAATCCAAGGGCTGTCCGGATTTGTTGGATTAATTTCATCGACTCGCCAGTAATACTTAGTATTAAAGTCCAGTTTTCCGGGATCGTAGGTCTCGTTTCCAAGAGCTATGATGCCTTTGAATTCCGGCGAAGCAGTTGTGGCGTTTCTTACGGCATCTTCATCAGTACCGAAATAAAGCTCATGCGAAGTAGCGGAATCTCCCGGGCCCCAGATAAGATCGATTGTATGCTTGACATCTGTAGAACCGCTGCGTGGAGTCGGACTGCTTGCCTTGACCGGAAGGGCCAGTGCCGCTTGTGGGATCAACTGTTTGGGAGTTCGCGGGCTCGACCAGCGAAGCTCTGCTACTGCACCACCGCCGTTTTCATAATATTCCATTACCAGGTTGTATGTGTTGCCGGCAATAAGGTCGATCTTCCCACTGTTTTCGGTAGCCGAGCGATCAATCCAGTTTTCGACAAGCAGTTGACCATCCACCCAAAGGCGCACGCCGTCATCGGTTGTGGGATAGAATGTATAGGTCTCGGTAAATACAGCTTCCACTTCACCGGTCCATCGGACGGAGAAGTTGTCATCTCCCACGGACGGATCAGGCCCGCCTGGATCACCCCAGTTAAAGTTGATTTGAGGGTCGGTTCTGCTCAGGACGAAATTCTCGAAATTCATCCCTTTGTAATAATTCGCGCGCACACCACCGCCGGGGCCTGCCGTAGTGAATGTCCAGATATCGCCCTTATGAGTCTCAGAGCCGTCGAATTCGTCGATTCGCCAGTAATAAGTCTTGCCCTGCTCCAGAACTCCAGGAGAGAATGACGGCACACCGGCAATGCCCTTGGAAGTATCCCCCGTACCTGTGTCGACGTCGTCGTAATTCTCGCCGAAGTAAACATTATGCAGTATTGCATTGAAACCACCCGACCAGCCAAGTTTGGTATCTGAGGCAATAAATTTTGCGCCGTCTGCCGGGACGGGATTATAAGCGTTCTTGGAGGGAACCAAAAAGCTCCAGACATCGCCTACCCACGGACTTTCGGGATGATCCTCGTTGATCTCGTCGACTCGCCAGTAATACGTTGTACCGTATACAAGACCATCCGGATAGGGATAACCGGGAAAACCGACGATAAGAAAGTTATTGTTCAGGCTCAGATTGCCCTGGAATGTGTCGCCGATACCGGCCAGAACATCGTCATAATTTTCGCCGAAGTACACATCGTGCGAGGTTGCTGCATTACCCGGTGTCCATGAAAGATTGGCCCATGTTTGTGGGAGTTTAGCGCCGTCTTCAGGATTTGGATTGCGAGCTTTCATACTGCTGAATTCAGGCTCGACATAATCGCCTTCGTACAAGCTTATAGCGTCCAACCAGAAATCGCCGGCGGCAAAAGCGAGGTGGAATGAAGGACTGGCGGGAGTAACATCCTCAGTAAAGACGTCAGTGGTGGTATAAAATTCCTGCCATTCTTCCGTGGCCGTGAATGTCTGCATGTTATAGGCTTCCCATGGCTCTGCAGCATGTTCCGGCTTGAGACGAAAATCAAATGTACCGGATTTGGTTTTTATGAAGCACGACATCGTATATTTCTTGCCTGCCTCAAAGGTATATTCTCCTCGCGATATACCCACTTCATGAGGGCCGCCCCCTGCTTCTGGAATCACAATATGCATGCAGTATTGTCCCTGAATTACGGGTTCGGGAACCGCGGCGCCCACGCATTCCGTAACAGCTTCGTATGTCATGTTGCCGTAGAAGTTCCATCCTGCATTAGTACCGGTTTCAAAATCACCATTGGAGATTAGATTCACCCCTGGTTGTGCATAGCTTGAGTCAAGTCCAACAAATCCTGACAATAATACTGCTGTTAACCATACTATTCGTGTTCTCATAATACTTCTCCTTCTCCTTAACTTTTGACGCTTTGCGATTTTACATAATTACTGCAACAAGTTACTTAGACGCATGCTGCAACAAGATTCGTTAGTAATGACGATATTGCCTATTTTAACTTGTGTTCGAGAATTTCTTAAGATTCGTATCAGATTTTTATGATAAATAAGCTGGAACTCCTCACTGACACTTCACATAAACCTGCCTGCACAACCAGCGTTCTATTATACCAAAATCTAATTGAGATTGTAACAATTTTCCTGAGAATTCGGTGTTTTCCTCGCAAAAGAAGCGAAAAACCAGCACTCACGTCTACAACTTCTGCATGTGTTTGCCCTCGGCAACATTTTACATAATCCTGATTAACGTGCTAAGTACGATACGTTCTCTTATGATCATGTCGGGCCGGCTGGCTTGTTACGACACGAGCCGGTCTATACATGGTCCATGCGGGAAACGGACTACCATCTGTAATATCTGTAGGGATTGTCTCCCATCGGGAAGTCCGTACGGTAATCGGGATAGTAATATACTGAAGATTCTGACTCCTCCGGCCCGGGGCTAAGTGACATTGGTATGAGGCGGGGACCTGTGCTGCTTTGAGGTCCCGGTTGATCACCTGGCGCCAGGGCTTTGCTGCCTGCGAAGCCTCCATCACCGTAGCAATTGAAGAGCCTCACGGCGATGACATTCTTGCCGGCCTTGACCAAAGATGCAGGCACTACGTATTTACGCGGTGTTTGCCGCCAGTCGCCCGTTTTGACATCCGTGTGCCCGACTTCCACGCCATTGAAGTAGGAGGTATCAAAATCATTCAGGATACCCAGGATCAGAACCATGTCCGTGGCCGCCTTATCGGCCGGGATATCAATTTCCTTGCGGAAGACCGCTTCTCCGTCGTTGTCCTTGAAGAACGCAGGCATCTGAGGCAGTGTCACTTCTATCCATCCTTCAGTTGAAACGTTGATGCCGACCAGCTTTTGGGCGGCTGTGCTGATACCAGGATCGGAATGCGCCGCGGCCTCACTGTCGGCCGGGGAAAACATATCGGTTATCTTCACCTGCCAGGGACCTTCCAAGTTCACGGTCCAGAGGTTCTTTGGATGGAATACACGCCGGTCCGCTTGGAAGCTTGCGCCCAGGTTGGCTAAGAGCTGGGCTACGGCGCGGATGGAGCGCCAGCGTGTATAACGGAAGTAAGTTTTTTCGTCTGCGTCGAAACGGTCCGGGTCCACCTGACAGAAGATTGCCACCCCTTTTCCTATTGTCAGGCGACCTATCAGGCCATCCGTTCCAATATCGGCGCCCGCGCTCAGGAGCCATGGAGGATTGTCTATATACGTACGCCAGCGTAAATCGGAGGCGCTCAGGCCTCTTGCTTCGGGCCAGTCGGGCACGGACAGAGACCCGGCAAAGTCAGCTTCTGCAGGCTTCAAAGTGGTCTTAAGCCACCCATCCGCCTGCGAGCGAGGCAGAAAGAATACCTTGCCCCCTTTTTCAAGGTAGGTACGAAGTACGACCGTGTCGATGACCGCGTCCGGGCCGACAAGCAGCAGCCCGGCGTCTGCGCCATGCGCCGTCGATTGCTGATAAACGATTCCGATCTTATCCAGCCACGCAGCGCCTGCAGCGCCGCCAAGGTATACAACCTTGCCCGTTTGTGGTGACAACGGACTGTTAAGCGCATAATCGATAATGCGCCCGGCCAGCCGCCGCGCCGCGGGATCGAGGCCAACATGGTCTTCCAGGTCCAGAGTGCAGACGAGCAGTCTGCCTTTGCCGTAATCCAGTTCCATCAGCGGCGTATAGGCCATATCAAACTCGCACTCCAGCAGTGGTCGCCATCCGCTGCGATGTGGCTTCTCGATGGCGGAGCTTGTGACTCCGCCGCGATTGCCCCAGTGCCAGCCGGCGTAGGGTTGCTGACGTTCGTTGCCTCTAAGATAATCTCCCTCATAGACGGGATAGGCCTCGATCAAAGTGCTGTTGCCCGTCCAGTCGCGGAGGTCATCGGAGTCGAATCCGAGGGAGATGGGGCAGTTCATGGGGAAGACTCGCCGGCTGACGTTCGGGCACACCCGCCAGCCCAGGGCCTCGGTCATCCATTGCGGATCCTGGGCAAAGATCACCGCCCGACCTCCGGCACGCACCCATGCTTCCAGTTTGGATGCTATCGCGGGATCTTGTTCTAAGGCGTTACGCCCGATGACGACAAGAGGGGACTCATCATTCCAGGAGTCGGTCGCATAGCCCAGGTCAGACAGCATTTTGCCGGTCATGCCGCTCGGATCGATCACAGCAATCCGGCCTTTTCCCGATTGTTCCTCACCGAAAATCCGAAACGCAAACGTATCGCTATGCGTCGTTTCGCCTATCGTTGCGGTCATTGTAATTTGTCCGTCAGCCTTCTCACCGGATTCTACCGCCGGAGCGACGATCCGGATGGGAATAAAGCGGGTCTCCGAAACCTCCAGGCTGCCTTGCATCCGATCCTTATCTATTTCCTTATCATCGACCGTGGCGGTCCAGGTTACTGTAAAATCCTGTGCCTGACGTGTATCGTTGAGCAGGACTATCTGCTTTTCGATCTTCTGGGCAGGGCGGAAGTGATGGTCCTTTGCGGTATAAGCATTTGCTGGGCCGGCGATCCACGCCAGCGTTGGGCCATTAATTTCTTTAAGCGCATCCTGAATCCATGACCAGGTGCGCATGCCACCCGACAAACCCGCCGTCCGCCAACTGCGCCATGTATTGACTCGATAGAGCTGTTGTATTTTAAGGTTGTTGTTGTATTCGTCCAGCCGGTTTTCAGAACTCTCGTAGAGCATCCCGCTGCGGAATAGATCATGAAGAAACTGACGGTACTTCGGCTCTTCCGAAGTATAGGCGTCTCTGCCAAAGTAGATGGCTGCGTATTCCGTCAGCAAAGGTTCGCTGGTGATGTTACTGGTAAAACCGTGGTGTCCACGCCTGAACGTGCAATCCATCGGAGTGCCGAATTCGACCATCGAAACCGGCATCTCCCCGCTTTTTGCCCACTCGCTCAGCCAGTCCTCGCGCTCCTGGAGCGGGAGCAAATCCAGGTAGCAGTTCATCGTATAGACATCGCCCGTGCAGGCCCCGGCATGACTGTAATAGACCCGGGTCGGGTCGAGCTGTTTAAGGCCTTCGAACATATCCCTGCCGGCGGCAAGATAGCGCTGCCAGCGCCGGTCGTCCTGGTCCCAGCCGCGACGGCCTATGTGGCGTGGGTCGGCATCGACCGCGTTGTTGAAGAAATTAAATCCGGCGACCCACATCACAACGGATGGATGGTTGCGATAGCGGCGCATCCACACCGCCGCACGTTCCATGGCACGAGACCGATTTTCATCCCAAACCATTCGATAGCGAGAATCCATCATGTACTTGTTGGCGTTTAGGATGTACTGGGCCACCAGGTATCCCTTGCGGTCCGCATCGTCGAGGCTCCGCTCCGAGTCGGAGGTATCTCCGCGGGTATCGATAGTCGAGCTTCCCATCTCCCAGAAGTTCTCTCCCACCTGCGGTCGCTGCCCATAGTAGAAACAGCCCTGCCGCAGGCGGATTTCGGTTCCGTTCAGAAAGAACTTGCGTCCCTCAATCCAGAACTCGCGGAAGCCGAATTCCTGCTGGTACTCATCATCCAGGCCGGCACCTTTCACTTTCAGCCGGAGGGTGTAAAGGTTTGGCTGACCCACGTCCCACAGGCGCGGATACGTCCAGGGCCAGGAAAACGTAACAGTCTGGACCTCTTTGTCATCCACACCTGCTCCGGCGTTGAATGTCTTCTCTGCCTCGCCTTTCTCGTTAAGCATCTCCGCAACAAATTCGGCCCGGCCGGCCTGCTTGACGCCGGTAAGCTCAATGTCCAGAGACAGATTTTCCTTTCGTGTCGAGGTCTTCACGAAAACATCGGTCACCCGGGCCTCAGAGCAGCGGCTCTCTAAGAAGACACTGCCAGTCAGTCCCCGCGTCCGGAGCCGGGCCGGAGTATAGGTGACGTCGCTTAAGGCGTTCTGCCAGAATTGGCCCACTTTCTCCGGGTCGGCGATGGCCGCCACCAGAATCCGGATCCGTGCCGTCCGGCCGGGTATCACCACTGGTGTTATGTCCACCGAACCCCACGGCCATCCGACTGTTCCGCATCGCTTGCCGTCCACATAGACTATCGCATCCGTGCTCACGCGCTCGAAACGTAAACTAATCGTGCGGCCCTGCCACTGGGCAGGGATTGTTATTTCACGTTCGTACCAGGCACGCGTCACCCTCGCCCCGTCAAAGAGGTACCACTGTGGCCCTCCACCCATGGCCAGGAACGCTGAACGCCGGCCTGAGCGACTTTGCCAGCTACCAGGAACCATGATGTATGCCCAACCAAGCTTAGGGGGATGTACTGCTTCGACCGCAGGTATGAAGCGCCAAATACCGTCAAGGGAAATCCGCGCCCGCCTGGCATTAATCGTTTCGACGTTCGCGTTATCCCAACCGAGCTCGACACCGGCCGGCAACACGGCATCCGCCAAATCCGTCGGCGCGACCATTTGCGGGATCACCGTCAGCTCGGCAATCTCAAAGATGCCGGTACAATAGAACATGGCCGGCTGGATGTTCAGGCGCGTCGCACCCTTGGGGACCTTCAGCTCCACCGATTTCGTGACCCAGTCGGAGTCGGCCCGTAATTCGGGGACTTCCGGAGGAAAGCCGAACGAACCACCCTCGAACATCAATCCAACACGAGCGGTGTGCCAGCCTTCGGCGCCTATTTTCAGGTCAGTCGCTTTCATGTGAACCGAAACGGTCAGCGACGCAATCTCCGGTGTGACATTCACATAAGCGTGCACATAGTCAAGCTGACGAGCCGGGTCACGATTCTCGATACGCAGCCAGTGTTTACCGTCCTCTGCGATGACCTTGAATTCCTGGTTGCTCGGTATATTGAAACCCTCGGCCCATTCCGTATTGATGCCGGGATTTTCAAAATTCCCTTGTGGAAGCAGGTTTATCTGACCTAAAGCTTGCCCTCCCAGAAACAAAAGAAATGTTGTAATTAATTGAAGCTTGATATTCATCTTAATTCTCCTGTAAGGTTTCTGCCGGTATCCTGAAAAACCAGCCTGTCCTTTTTATAATCCCGCATCGGCCGGCTTCTCCAGAGTATTGACTACAGTAATCCCTTCAATCTTAACATCTCTTTTGTCGATTAGATTGACGCCTTGATTTCGCAAGACAGTTTCAAAGACATGCAACCGGGGGTCGCCGCATGACTTTACTGTGATTCGTCCGGCGGCCTTGTCATAGCTGAACTGGCTCCAGGGCCGGCCGTCCCGCAGCAATTTCTTTGGCTTAGCGGCCAGCGGCGCTGACCAACTGCCGTCCGATTCGTGTTTCCAGCCATTGATCAGGTCCGCGCCGCTGATCGTCACTTTCTCACCCTGCATGGCGAAGACTGTCACGCTGTTATTTTTCGGCGCCAAAACCTCTCTATATATTCCACCCCGCAGGATGATCGTCTCTCCCGGCCGGGCAATCTCGCATGCCTTGGTCAGGCTTGCCAGCGGCACCGCCGGATAACCCCATGTCGGCTCGTCTGAAGCAGCCGGGTGACGCGGGTCCACGTAGTAAAAGTTGGTGTATTCCAGTGCCCCGATTGTCGCTCCATCCTTCCCTGCTCCGATGGCCGGGCTACCATTCTTCAGCCGGAAATTCCGCTGCTGAGAATTTACGAACAGCGGGTCCTGACCGTTAATATTGGTCTCGCTGGCGAGCGGCGATGTCTTGAAAGTCAGGTTATATTCCATTACCGGGTTGGCGGGGGTAAAGTCCATGCTATCCTCGACGGCCTTCCGGACGTCACAGAAGATATTGTTGCGTATCTGTCCGTTGGTTGACTCGGCGCCCCGCAGGCCGACTCCGAACCAGGTGATCCCGACGAAGGTGTTGTTCTCAATCGTCACATAGGGCGTCTGGATGAGATTCAATCCCCAAGCTCCTTTGTAGGTCGGCAGATCGGATGAGTAGATATTGTGTCGGAACGTCCAGTTCCGCACGCTGCCGAGATGCGGGGCGCTCTCGACCATGCACCCCTGGCCCCAGTCGAAGCACGTGTTGAACTCGAAGAGCAGATCCTGCGCTATTTCGCCGTTGTTGGTGAATGTCTGGATGCAATCCACATGGGCGACCCTGCTTTCCCTGGTATCCGTGCCGTGATAGTAATTGTATCGCTGGATGCAGCCCTTGCCGAAGAACCGGGAGTAATCGCAGTCGTCGTACTTTTCGCCCCGGGCGTACATGAAAAGGCGGCTGACTTCGTTGTTCTCCACCAACCAGTTCTCTCCGCCGAGGATGAAGCCGTACTCGCAGTGGTAGACCTTGTTATAGGCGATTCGGTTATGCGTCACCGCGGAGTAGTCGCGGGTGTTGCCATCGGCGCTCGGCTTTCCGACCGTCCCATTGACCCCCACCATCATATCATGGATGTAGTTATCCAGGATTTCGCAGTGGCTGCCGTGTAGTTGGACGGCCGTGGCCGGTTTGTCGGCGGTGATTTCGAAGCCTTCCACGCGGATGTAACTCGCCTCCAGGTCGAAGCTGCCCACGATTACAGATCGCCGTGGCATTGCCACGAAGGCGACAGGTCTACCTTCCGTACCGCCGGTCTTCACCTTGATTCGTTCGTCATACCTGCCTTCCATAACATAAACGATATCCCCCGGCCCTGCTACATCAGCGGCATATTGTACAGTCTTGAAGGGCATCTGCTCAGTTCCCAGGTTCGTGTCGGCCGCGCCAGGTGCTGCCTGGTCAACTATGTATGTGGCCGACCTAGCATGACCAGGTGCGGCTTTATCAATAACACCGACAATTGTGGATCCGACGCCAAGTATCGCGGCGGTGCAAACAAAGACCTGGGTTGCGATCAAACATATGAGTGTTTGGTGTTTCATATGGTTGTGGCTTTTGCTGTAGTCCTTTTTTTCAAATTGTTTCAACCTCGGCTTGTTTCCTTTATAAATTAAGGTTTTGCTCAATTGTGCTGTCAAAGTTTTAATCGGTTGCCTTTATAACGTCGATGACGAACTTCTGCGTTGCTGTGCCAATGTGCTCGGTCTCGGTAGAAAGCACCTTCTCATTACCCCAGCGGAGTATCGCTTCGTCGAGCTTCCTCATCTGCCGGTCAATAGTAACAGTGACAACCACATCGGTCTTGCCCGGCACATCCGGTATGCCCGAGAGCATGCCGGTCGCTTCGTAAAAGTACATCGAGCACATTTCCGGCTCGGACCACCAGGTATCCGGAAACAGGATTCCTTTGGAATGGGTTCGCTTGATCAGGTCGTGGTCGCGCACTATGTCCTGCTCGCCGGCCACAGTCTTGTTATCCCGCAGAAGATAGACGCAGTGCATATCGCCATCATAGAAGTGCCAGCCGCCATCGTAGAATGCCTGGGAGATACAGTGGCCGAGGGCCCGGGCCGGAGCCGCTTTAAGTCCGGCCTTATGCCACAGCGTAGCCAGGCAGATAGAATCGTTGCCGCAAGTGTTGTACCCGTAG
>Ga0209536_100013316_pt1 | contig 11868 bp, 9 predicted proteins | sample DeeMarSeWOR28_12_FD_187461 | JGI IMG/M metagenome (GOLD analysis project Ga0209536, IMG submission 187461) | Marine sediment microbial communities from White Oak River estuary, North Carolina - WOR-2-8_12 (SPAdes) (version 2) | ecosystem: Environmental > Aquatic > Marine > Intertidal zone >...
AGGCGATCTACCGGGCTGATCTACCGGCCCATGTTGCTGGTTGGCAAAACCAGATAGAATGGTTACAAGAATTGTGGAGTGATAACATCAATAGAGCGCATTAACATCAGGAAATCAATCTAATTTAAAACCTATATTATCACATGTAAAACTGTCACCGTATTTGAGGATATTAGGATAATAACGAGGGGATTTTTTGACCGAAATTTTAGATCAGTGGGTTAACGATGTAAAGATACGCTGGAAACATGAAGTTAATCTATTTGAAGAAAAAATACTTGACCTCCCTATTGTTACAAGAGTAGATTTGGTGAACACGGTTTTTGTTGAACTGGCAAAGGTTGGTTGGGGAGGAAGACTAGAATTTCCAACCATATCTGACTGGAGCAGAAGCAAAGAAAATTGGCATCACAACCTTGTGTTCATATTGAAAGGACTCGATGAGGCTCTTGAGTTTCTAGTCCAATGCATGCATGGCAAACAACAGATCAATGACTTTTCGAAAATAGTGACGGATTCACGAACACAGGAAAAAAAGGGGGTTCCTTGTATGGTCTTTCACTTATGGTGGCAACAAACAGAGGACAGAACGGGAAATGACTATGTCTATTTTTTCCGCCTAGGACACGAGGATTTCGCTGGGAGATATTTTTCTTCTATGTAACTTGGGAGTGATAACAGCAATTAAGAGCGCATTAAGTCATAGTCCCGTGTGGCAAAATGATGATTCAAGTCCCATTCATAGATTGGCTAGGCTCAAATATCGCCTACACAATGTTTGCGTTTTCAATGCTTTTCATCATCATGCTGGCAATCTACATCAAGCTGTTCACTCGTTTCATCTATGCCGGAACACTCTACAGGCATTATCGAATGGGTAAATTGGTTAGAGAGAGTGACAAGGGCGGTCGAGTATTACTCGTTCCCATTATTGATAGACTTGAGGTGTATCATAAAGAGTACAATGAATTTGATGTATCTCTTGATGAAACCTAGAATTTGAGAAGGAAATAGCTGCTTTGATTGTGGTTTTTGAGGACGAAAAGATAAAGAAGAAAGCCATGGAACCCTTTTCTTCTTCTTTTTTATTAATAAAGAAGATAACAGCAGAATCGATTCAAAAAGAGTCGGCGATCTACCGGCCTATGTTACTGATTCGCAGTCTTTGTTAGAACGGTTAGAAGAATTGTGGAGAAGAATGAAAATGTCAGGGACTAATAGCGAGGAAACGGAGAAATCGCTTCAATCATATGATCTATGACTTGACGTAAGCTGAAAGTTGGGCTGAAATGAGTATTGACGATTTTTCGAAAGGATTGGATTAAGAAATGAAATTTGCACCCCGACAGAGTGTGCTTCTTCCAAGTTTGGAAATAAAAAATACGATTTTGTTGCAAACAGTGAGAAAATGCGCTAGAGTCCACTAAAAAGCGAAATTGGGATAGGGTTATATTATGCCTTTATCACCTCTCCTGATGTCAAGTTCACCTTGAACGATTGTCGTTCGTGGACTTGAAGCGTGAGATCGGGAGGAAACATTCCTTTTCGGTCTGAGAGAGGATGAAAAGATGGGCGTAACCTATAGGGGTTCCGCCACACCACTAACAGAACAGAGGACAGACCAAATGATGATGGTGCTATCTATCGGACTTGTAATCGCTCTGGCAGTTGGTGGATTAGTTGTGGCGGTCAATCATTATGGGGGTCAAAATGAGAATCCAATTGACGGTCCGCAGACACAGATCATGATGTTGGACAGTTTGACTCCCGCTGAAACAGCCCAACCGCAGTATTTGAGTGAGACCAACTTTGTGTGGGAATCGGAAAGCGGTTGCTGGGGTGGCATTTGTACCGAGAAGGGTACAATTGACATCGTATATGAAAACATTCCAGATATCCTGCCACTCTGTGTCGATAATGACTTCCTAGCAGAATGGTACGTAGACGTCCTCGTCTTCGGTGGATACAATCCATGGGAGTATGGCGGCTACATTGAAGTATGGCAAAAAGGCGAATTGAAGGGCATAGTCAACATCGTCTGGACCTGGATGGGCAAGGGCGAGTGCTGTGCTTATGACTACTGGCGTGCGACATTCTTTGTGGATGACAAGATCTGCTTGGAGAGCAACCAGTATCCAGATGTTGACCCATGGCACATTGGCATCCCTGGTGATCAACAGACAATACCTGGTAAGTGCGTGAACTTCTATATCATGACTTACTGGACCGGTTGTGTACCCGGTGAGGAACCATCCCAGGACTTCACGATAATCCCAACACAGTCAACTCGGTCTTCCTCAAAGTGTTTCATCCTCACTTTACAAACTCACTACCTTACCATACACCCTCGCCTTGCATAACCAATCTGGAGCCATATCTAGACAGCAAAAGCGTTCTACGGAACATCTTTTACTCGCCGTTCCACATTCTGGAATGACCATACTTTGAGGAGAGCTTGAAATGAAGGTCCTCGTTCTAGGGTCTGGACAGATGGGAAAAGGCTTAGCCTATGACCTAGTCAAACAAGATAGTGTCGAGCAAATTATTGTTGCAGACATTGACACAAAGTGTGCGGAAGCCCTTGCCAAGGAAGTTGGCGACAAAGCTGTTGCAGAGACTGTTGATGCTAAGAACCGCGACCAGCTCGTGAAGGTCTTTTCGAAGGTTGACACAGTCATAAGCGCAGTGAGTTATACAGTCAATGTTCTCCATTCCGAGGTGGCTATTGAAACTGGTACACATATGTGTGATCTGGGTGGCGGTTGGACTGTGGTTCAGAAACAGCTTGAATTACATGACCAAGCAAAAGATGCAGGGGTCACCGTGGTCCCTGATAATGGGCTTGCACCTGGAATGGCAAATGTTCTTACAAGAGAGGGTATCGAATATCTTGATAGAGTTGAGAGTGTGAAGATACGCGTGGGAGGTCTACAGCAAGAACCAAGACCACCCTTAAACTACTCACTCATCTTTTCAGTAGAGGGATTGATCAACGAGTATATTGAACCCTGCGTTGCACTGAGGGATGGGAAGATCACTCTTGAAGATCCGCTCATAGGATTTGAGGAGATTACTTTTCCTGAACCTTTCGGAAAATTGGAGGCATTCAATACGAGTGGAGGGACATCCACTCTTCCACACACTTACGAAGGCAAGGTCAAGGAGCTAGACTACAAAACCATCAGGTATCCAGGACATGGGCATAAAATGTGGTGCATCATGAAACTCGGTTTCATGGACAGTGAAGAAATTGGTGTTGATGGTAAGAAGATAGCACCGCGAAAAGTGCTCGAGTCACTCCTAGAGAAGAACCTGCCTCCATCTGGAAAAGATGTAACACTTCTTCGTGTTATGATTGAAGGTTGGAAAGGTACCGAAGCAAGAAACATCGAATATGAATTGATTGATTACTTTGATGATGCAACGGGGCTTACTTCAATGATGCGCACAACCGCGTTTCCAGCTTCAGTAACAGCCATGATGATGGCCGATGGTCGAATCACTGAACGCGGTGTGCTTACTCCTGAACGATGTATTCCTCCTTCCCTCTTCATCGAAGAACTTCGTACCAGAGGTATTGACATCAAGCATCGAGTATTCTGAGGAATTTCCCTGAATGAAACAACGTTTCAAACCAGAGAAAGTCATAGTCAAGTATGAACAAGAGACAACAACATCAAAATTAATTGTGAGGAATCGAACATGAAAGTACTAGTAATGAATGGAAGTCCTCGAAAGGACCGTGGAGTGACTGCCGGACTACTTACACATTTTATTGATGGTATGAAGGACGCCACGGCTGACGTGGAAATTCTTTACTCGAAGGGTTTGGACCTTGGAGACTGCAGGGGGTGTTTCAATTGCTGGTCAAAAACACCTGGCAAGTGTGTCCAAGACGATGAGATGACAGGAATACTGGAGAAGATGGCTGATGCTGATATCATCGTACTTGCTACGCCCGTCTATGTTGATGGGATGACTGGGTTTCTCAAGACTCTGCTGGACCGTTCAATTCCTCTTTTGCATGGTGTATTCGAACTCCGTGACGACCATTGTCGACATGCTCTCCGTGAGCATGTGAAATCTGGAAAGATAGCGTTATTCTCTGTTTGTGGATTCTATGAGATGGACAACTTTGATCCTCTAATCACACATGTGAAAGCAATCAGTAAGAATATGAGTCGAGAGTATGTAGGAGAAGTTCTTCGACCATATGGCTGGATTATCGAACCTGGGATAAAGCAGGGTGCTTCCCTCGAATTTATCCTAGAAGCGATAAAGCAGGCTGGTTATCAATTGATATCAGATGGAAAGATGAAGGAAGAAACACTCTCTACAATTGCAAGTGAGATTGTCCCTCGAGATCGTGTCATTGAATTGCTGAAGCAAAGCTATGGTAACAAGTAGTTCTTGCGTAGAAGCAAACCACTATTCTTTATGACAGTACGTCAATCACATGATTAGGCAAATTGATGATGACCAGCTTGACGATATAGATTTAATCATCGAAAGATTCAAGGAGCAAACTTCTGTACCTGAAAACTTTACAGAACAAATCAAAGAGTCAGTCAGAAAGGACCGTGCTTGTATTCTGGGATACTTCTCTGAGGATAGCTCTCTACAGGGCGTTTCTTTTTTTGGAAAAATCAGCAAACGAATTTCATTCTCATTCGCTGATGGTAATTTTGACATTGAGAAGGAGCTGGTATCTACCTTATTTGATGAATTCAAAACCGAGTTCTCCTATATGACAACAGGAGGCCCTTGGATTACAGATGAGATGGAAGAGCACCTACTCAGCCTTGGATTCAAAGGGTTCAGGCGAGCATCCAGGACCTTGCCTAAGGCTGACCTTGAGGCTCTTGAACAACCCATCCTTCCAGAAGGAATGGAGTTCGAGGTCTATACACCAGAGTTGAAGGAAGAGATAGCTGAACTGATGTTCATCGGCAATGATGGTCATGTCGATCAGAATGTGTTCCCTGATTTCTTTGGTTCCAAGGAGGACTGTCAACGTCTAATCGATAACATTGAAGCCGGTAGGTATGGAGAGTATAGAAAATTGTCCTCTTGGATTCTACGAGATAACAGCAAAGCCATTGGTGCATGTTTCATGACTATCCGGAATGGCGAGGCTGGATATATTCCAGACATTGTGATTGACCCTAATTATCGAAGGAGGGGACTTGGAAAGGCTATCCAAGTGCATTCCATGAAGCGACAGATAGAATCTGAACCTCTCATAACTAAGATGGACTTGGATGTCACGCTGAGCAATAATGCTCGCTTCCTCTACGATTCACTTGGTTTCGAAACCGTTAACGAGTATACAATGTACACTTGGAGGAAGAAGTGGAATCATTAATCTATAGGAGAGTCTTTGACAAACCCAGTGGCTGACAATGGGCAAATACAGCGGGATATACTCGAAGATACTTGATGCACGTGAAGTACTCCGTGATATCAAACATGTGACTCGACTTGACCACTCTTCCACATTTAGCAGAATTGCAGGTGGTGAAGTCTTTCTCAAGCTTGAGAACCTGCAAAAGACTGGTTCGTTCAAAGTAAGGGGGGCGGCTTATGCCATGTCCCAGCTCACGGATAAAGAGAAGGAAGCAGGGGTTATTGCTGCATCTGCTGGTAACCATGCGCAGGGAGTAGCATACGCAGCAACACGATTGGGTATCAAGTCGACCATTGTCATGCCCGTGTTCTCACCTGTTGCAAAAATTCAGGCGACAGAAGGATATGGTGCAAACATTGTCCTTCATGGGTCTTCGTTTGATGATGCACTTTCTCATGCACTAGACACTGCGGAAAAGACTGGAGCCACATTCCTCCATCCTTTCAATGATGAAGATGTCATTGCCGGACAAGGGACCATCGGACTAGAGATACTTGATGAGTGTCCTGATGTTGATGTCATAGCTGTTCCCGTTGGAGGTGGAGGTCTCATATCAGGTATCAGTATCGCAGTCAAAGAGCAACATCCAGATGTCGAAATCTACGGAGTCGAGGCAGCCAGTGCGGCATCTATGCAAGCCTCGATTGAAACTGGCAAAGTTGTCAAAGTTAAGGACTTGGACACGGTTTGCGATGGTATCGCGGTGAAGAAACCTGGCAAACTCACCTTCAGAATTGCGAAGAATCTTCTCTCAGGAGTGGTGACCGTTGAGGAGTTGGAGGTCACCCGCACTCTCTTCATGCTCTTAGAGCGAGCCAAAATCGTAGTCGAACCCGCGGGTTGTGTTGGACTCGCGGCATATCAACATGGCAAAATCAACATTAAGGGAAAGACAGCAGTAGCAGTTCTGTCAGGCGGTAACATCGACATGTCGTTCTTATCCAGAGTTGTCGAGAAAGAGTTGTTCAGAATAGGTCGTTCGGTGAGAGTGAGGGGCTCGATTCTTGATCGAGTTGGAAGTATGAACAAGGTGCTTAGTGTTGTTGCCGAATCTGGCGTGAGTGTGATTGAGATTAATCAGGATCGATTCGATCCAGACATCCCACCAAACAGGGCTGAGCTGGAGATGATTCTTGAAGTCCCAGATAACAAAGCAGTCAAAAGAATGCTCAAAATGCTAGAAGAACGAGGTATGAATTTCAGAATATATGAAGACTAATCTTTCGATTTATCGAAAGCACACATAATAAGTTACCACGGCAGATTTATACTGATTCAAGAGAGAGGTCTGTCAAAGCCTGGTCTGCGGGGGAACTGCTATAGAACCAAGGAAAGAGTATGCGAAAATCATCTTGGTCACCGCCATTATTGCATCAATATTCTTGGTTTCATTTCCTACCGGCGATACTCATCTTGATTCGCTGGCAATGGGTCGAACAAGAAGTGACGAGATTGTTTGGGAAACCGTAGGATCTCCCGAGTTTCTCGATCCGCATGTAAACTATGAGGGCTTTGGAGATTGGATCTTCTACAATGTTTATGAAACACTCTACACATATCCGTGGGATGGTCCCAACTCTACTTCTTTCGTACCCTTGCTCGCCGCGAGTGAACCTCTAGTATCATCAGATGGTCTGAACTATATAATTGAGCTTCGAAACGGAATCAGTTTTCATGATGGAACCTCCTTCAATGCAAGCTGTGTGAAATGGAACATTGAGAGAGCAATGAAGATTTCATTCCCATGGGGACCATCATGGATGATTGCTGAGCCTTTGAAAGGAGGTAAAGCTGTGGTGGATGCTGCTTTTGAGGATGCAGGGGAAGGCTCCATAGCTTTTGCAATGGCTTTCGATGAGTGGGTTTCGACTTCCGGGGCTATCAATGTCTTAGACGATTATGTCATCCAATTCGTGCTGGAAGAGCCTTATCCTGCGTTCATCTCAGTTTTGTCTACTCCTGTTGGATCCATTATGAGTCCATCTTATGCCATCAGATACGCATCGGATCCTGCATGGGCAACGTGGGAAGACTACGGAGTCGATTATGCTGAGTTCTACAATCACATGAGCGATAACATGTGCGGAACAGGTCCCTACAAACAGAATGTCTGGAGTCCCAACGAATATATTCAGCTCAACATAAACGAAGAATATTGGAGAGAAACATCAGTAGAAAATGCAGGCTTTATTCGCTCAGTACTCATTAGAATAAATGAAGATGCTTACTCAAGAAAAGAGAACCTGCAAGATGGACTAATTGATGGTTGTTATTGGCCAAAGGATGTAGCGCCCGTATTTTGGAGTTTTTCAACCGGAGGCAGTAATGACCCAGACATATATGTTTCAACAGGCGGTTACAGTTATTCACTAACCTTTGCTGGGTTCAACTTAGGAACAATACTCGTGAATGGTACTGACTATCCAAGTCCTTTCAGCTACTTGCATTTCAGAAGAGCTGTGTCCTATGCATTCCGCCGTTGGGATTTCATTGAGGAGGAATTCATGGGGTTTGGTATTGAAGGGCGAGGACCCATTCCTGTTGGAATGTTTGGTCAGAACGAAAGTGCTTCGATTTTGGAATATAACCTGACATTGGCTGTTGAAGAGTGGAACCTAGCCATGAATGAATCGAGTTTTGTTGAACTTCTGAATACTCTGGATAACCAGATTGAGTTGAGCTATGTTGTCACCTCTCAAGAACCAGGCTTCTTCTATGACTTGTTTGAATATGCCCTTGTGGAAATTTGGGAACACCCTGATGCAAACCTAACGGGTCTAGACTCGCCAATGGAATGCGTAAGTGTGGAGATGGATTGGTCAACATACTATGATGCGTTTGAACAACGACAATTGTTAGTCTATCTCCTGGGTTGGATTCCTGATTATGATGATCCAGATGATTACCTTTGGCCCACAGTATATCACAATGGTGTTTATGCAAGAAGAATTGGCTACAACAACTCATATGTGAACACACTATATGAACAACAGAAGAGCATGATGGATCAGGATGACAGGGAAGATCTACTTAGCTTGGTCCAAGAATTAGTTGCTCAGGATGCATCCTACCTTTGGGTGGCTCAAGAAACTGAATTTCGTGTTTGGAGAAGCTGGTTGTATGGTGATGGTTTGAACTTCAACCCAATGCATGACATATATTTCTACCATGTCTATAAAGTCGGATTCACAGATCCAGAATATCCAGATCCTCTCCGGTTTTACCTTATCGTTGGAATCTCAGCTGAGATTGTGATAATCGCTACTCTTATTGTCTATCGGTATGGCAAACGCATTCAACAAGAATCTGCTAAATGAGTGGCAGCGTGGCAACTACAGTCAATGCCAATAGGAACGAACTAACAATTGCAGCTGACCAGGTGTTTTCGAACTTGATTGCAGTCCATGCCATCATCACGGTGGCAAGCACTTGCATCAATAGGACTCTTACCCAAATCACTCCCAGAAGGATAATCCTAGCCAAGGCAATACCGCCTCCAGTTGTCCAAAATATAACGATGATTGTTAAGAATCCAGCTATCGCAAATCTTGAGATGATTGTAAACAGCATATGTTTGGTGTTGACGAAACCATTGGTCCATTCTCTATCACTTAGTAGTAAACCACGAATCCAGGCAGCTTCTACTAGAAATAATGGAATCGTAATTAGTGTCAGAATGATAGTATTGATTCCACGGATACCAACTGGCCATTTTATCAAGACAAGCAATATCTCAGGTTGCATTGTTGTTGGTTGTCCTGCTAATCCCAACCAGAAGAGTAGCCAGATGATACCTGAACCAGCGATAATGAGGTTCTTCAATATATCAGACCCATGAATAATTATATCGGATTTTTCAAGGCCAATGGAATCGAATGATTTCTTCGTGTTCCCTCGCCCCATAAAAAGAATCATCAAGATGACTAATCCAATCGATGTTAGTATACTGAAGAGGATGAATCCAGTAGCAGACATCGAATTTAGCCACGAAACACCGATATCCTCAAGAGCAATTCCCAAAAGTAGTGTAGTTACAAAGATGATGACAGTTGATGCTCCCAGGACAGAGCTAATCTCGAATGTTCGCCTCAGAGTAAGGGATTGAGAGTGGAGAGGAATTCGGCGGGGTCTCAGCTTCTCAGGGAGCAGACTGTACACCAACCACATCACTGGAATGACTGAAACAAGCAAGAAGAATGAACCTGCAATCGTAGCGATGTTTTTGTTGAAGTAGACATGGTCTGCTGGGTTTCGTGTGTGTAGTATCTGACTCTCACCTTGGACACCCTGAACCAACCATGACACAGCCTCACTAACTAGATAGGAATCCACAACTTCAAAGACATGATTTGAGGGTCCGAAGGCAAGTCTGTAAGCTGTCTGACTATCTAGAGATCCATAGGTGACATTATCAACAGCTGTGTCAATCCCTGTTGCATTTCGAATTGCCTGTAGGGCATCCTGTCTTTTCACTATTTCATCGAATGTGCCAACTGCGAACAATAAATTCTCTGGAAAATCAACAAACTCGTCTTGGGAAAGTTTCCCAACATTCCCCACTGCAGCATAAGCCCTAGGTGCAATTGGGAAATCCTTCAGTTCGTTTGCTACCAAGAATCCAAGTGAGTGAGTCAGGACTCCATAGCTTTCGTTGTTAATATTGTCAAATGTTGCCTGGACATGGCGTACAGCGACATATGCATACAACGCCATAGTGTAGAAGTCTGATATGTTAAACTGAGCAGTTGAGTCTCCATGTCCTGGAAGGTCAATAGATACCACAGTAAAGTTACGTCTAGCGAGTTCCACATTAAATGCGTACATGCCTTCTTTGGTCCCAGTTAATCCATGGAGGGTCAAGACAAGTGGCATTGGTTCAAAGTGGTTTGCAGTTCTTGGTGAGTAAATCAGAGTTTCAATTGATCGACCAGGAGCAGTTTCAATCGATAGTCGCTCTACAGAAATCTCTCCCATCCCTCTGTCTACTGACCAAGACAAGTAGAACGAGGATCCAATCAGGATGAATAAGATGAGGACAGTGAAGTAGAGAGGCTGTCTATCCATAGAGCCCACCGTTTCAATGAACTCACAGCAAACTCTCTTTGACATAAAGGTGACGATGACAAATGACAAGCAATAGTTCGCTTAGATTTAGAGTTCAACTGGTCTACAGAGATAGTCTTTGTTATTGGCTGAACGACCACAGACCTCGCAGATGAACTTCGCACCCTTAACACGAACTCGCATCTCATCGACGCCATGATGTTTTGCAAACTCACACATGTGTTCTTTGTGATCTCCCATGAATATCTCTCCAAAAGTTGATGATGTAGCTTTTGGTAATAAGGATTCAGGACGCGGAGATTGGAATGTTTATCTTGGATGGAGAAATTGGGGGCTCCGAGAGAGATGACTGAAGAGGCTGGAAAAACCAGTGATTGGAAAGCCTTGAAGTCGGTCTATGACTCTGCCTTCTTTTGCAGTCTCGGATTCTTTGTAGTGAGTTTTCTCATTCCCATAATTGCATACGGAAATATGGGAGCAACAGCAACGCAAGTGGCTCTTATCTTCTCATTACTTACTCTTGGTGTTGCAATGTTTTCACCTGTTGCAGGGAAGATCGCCAAACGTGGAAGACGACGTGAGTCTATCTTCTTTGGTGCATCTACGAGAGCTGCCGCATATCTTGGCATGGCTGCATCGATATTGCTTATGGATATCACGTTGCTAATTCTAAATAGCCTTGTCTGGGGCTTAGGAGCGGCATTCTATAGGGTCGGAAGTGATGCAGAAATCTCAGAGCGTGTGTTGACTGAGAATAGAGCTGAGGCTTTTGGACGGAGAGAAGCGGCTAATGGTCGTGGAAGTGTCATCGGTGCATTTCTGGGGTTCTCTGTTCTTTTCAGTTTTGAAGGAAATGCGTTTCCTGTTTTCGTGATGTATGCAATTGCTAACTTGATTGGAGGAGTCATAGTCATTAGAGAGAAGCCTCCACTGGAGGCTTTAGCTAACCCAACTGTGGAGTCGATAGCAATGAGTGCAGTTGGCATAGGAATTGCGGCGCTTGTTTTGGCGGCTGCGATTGACACATTCATCTCAGCACTACTGGCTCCATTCGTTGAGCTCTATATCCTTGAGGTCTTCACAACAGACATCTTGCTAGTTGCTTTAGTATATCTTCCAGGAGGAATTCTACAAGGCACGTTTGGTGGATTAATGGGTCGATTCGCGGATCATAAGAGTAAGATTGGAATTGTATCTGCGGCAGTTATCGTTGGAGCCACAAGTACACTGAGCTTGGTCTTCATACCAACACTCTTCTCATACCCAGTCGATCTTGTTCTCGTTGCAGTTCTGTTTGCCATTGGAACCATGACAGCTACTATGGCGTACTCAGTTATGTCATCTGTCTTTGGAACTGCGTATGAAGGACGAGCAAGTGTGGGATTTGGAATGTTCGA
>Ga0209536_100013317_pt1 | contig 11867 bp, 10 predicted proteins | sample DeeMarSeWOR28_12_FD_187461 | JGI IMG/M metagenome (GOLD analysis project Ga0209536, IMG submission 187461) | Marine sediment microbial communities from White Oak River estuary, North Carolina - WOR-2-8_12 (SPAdes) (version 2) | ecosystem: Environmental > Aquatic > Marine > Intertidal zone >...
CACTTGCTCCCTTCTTCGATCCAGCAGTCGCACTCATCTTTGGAGGATTCCTGATAGGTAGGGCACTTACAAAATACGAATTGGACAAACGCCTAGCCCTTCTCATTCTTTCGCGCGGTGAAGGAACCGGATCTGGTTTGCTACTGACAGTGATGGCCATCACTGCATTCCTGTCAATGTGGATTAGCAACACAGCCTCTGCTGCTATCATGATTCCAATTGCTCTCGCTGTTATCAGTCGTATACGAAGCACTGAAACACGGAATAAGTATGGGAAGGCATTAGTCCTGGGTGTGGCCTATGCAGCAACCCTTGGTGGTGTTGCGAGTCTAGTGGGGTCTCCCCCAAATCCTCTAGCTGCAACTTACATCAATTCTTTCTTGGGTGTTCAGTTCACCTTCATGAGCTGGATACCCTACGGCTTACCTGTCGTTTTGGTTATGTTACCAATCATCTGGCAGTGGATCATGTATCGATTTAAGGTCCCCAAGGGCATCGAGGAGATGAACGAGCTCAAAGAGGTTTCATACAAGGAGTATCTCAAGCTAGGTCCAATGCCCACTGAACAGAAGCTAGTTGTTTTTGTATTCGTGTCTGTTATTGTTCTCTGGTTCACAGAGGAACTTCCTGACTTCATCTCAAGTGCTATTGGATGGTCTGGCCATGGGATATCCAGCTCCATCGTGGCTCTCATAGGTGGACTATCTCTTATGATGCTGAGGCTACTTGATGAGCATGATGTGTCTTCAGGAATCAGTTGGTCTTCATTGCTGATATTGGGCAGTGGAATCACCCTTGGCGGAGCTATGATTGACACAGGTCTCTCTGCATTCATCGCTCAACAGATGACTGGTCTTGGAGCACTCCCACCCTTGTTGGTTGTCGTAATTATTGGATCTATTGCAGTTCTTGTCACAATGGTCGCCTCAAACACCGGGGCAGCAGTGATTCTCATTCCTATTGCTATCCCTCTTGCTACTGGATTAGGTATCGACCCATTACTTATAGTGATGGTCATAGCGATTTCAGTTTCCATGGACTTTGCCCTTCCCACAGGTACACCTCCATCGACGATTGCTTACAGTACCGGAAAGGTAGAGATGCGTGAGATGGTCACTACTGGGCTTGTGGTTGATCTGATTGCAATCATTGTCGTCACAATAGCTGCTGTTTGGTTGTGGTCTTTCCTAGGCCTTGTAGTCATATAGTGCAACTCTGCTCATCACGAAGGGTTTAAATCGCTCCTAACTGCGAACCTGACAAGGTGCCAAAGGATGAGTTGGGTCGCGAAGATAATCAATGGCAATCCTGACGAACATACTCATGCAAAGCTCGTCAAGTATGGAATTGGTGAACATCCCGGTCCGCGGACCAAATTGACACTGAGCAAGACCAGTATACGGTTCAAGGCTGATCTCGATCAAGAAAAGGACTTCTTGAAGGCTTACCTATTAGGTGCACCAGAGGGCACGCACAAGGTGAAAGGCCAGCTTATCACATACTCGGATCTCCAGGACGAATATGCACAGCTGAACATGCCAATCATTTGGAAACGGTCGAAAGGAAAGGGAACACCAGTATTCAAAGCAAAGGTGGATGAAGTCGCTCCACTGAACGACATCAAGGCACTCTTTGATTTGGATGATTCCACATCCTTCTATCTCTTGTCTATCAATCCTCGGGATGGGACAAAACCCTGGAAGATTACAACAAAGACATCTTTCCCAAAGGGGGGGCCAAAAGAAGAAGACGAGGAGAAGGGTGAGAAGGACCCAGTGTTCTCAAAGGGGGCTCTCGGAAACACTCCAGAACTCTTTGAGTTCATCATCAGTACATATCTCCCTGACTTCCGAGATAAGATTGGTCCAAAGTCAAAGAACATTACAATCCGCAACAACCTAGAAATTCTCGACATCGAAATCCCTGATGACCCAAGTCTGAGTTTCTCAGAGAAGAGACGACTTGCAAAGAAACGTGGAAAGTTGATACGATCTGTTACGATTGACGACGAGGATTTCACTCAAGAATACGAGTTCCTTGCGTAAGTTCAGGAACGTTTAAATTCCAAACCAATGCGGCTCCTATAAGAAAACAAGAGGCGTGAAAAATGCTCCAAGGATTTGAAGGATATTATTTCCCAATCTCCCTACTATTCGTGTTCTTTGGAATCTTCGCATTAGGTTGGTTGTTCATACACATTGAGCATGGTCGCCACTTCTCCAAGTTCAAGGTTGGTGCAGCCCTCCTCATCGGAGCAATCATGCTTGGTTTCGGTCTTCACTTCCTGTTGTTGTCCATTGGTTTGTAGCATTTCGTTTTTTCATCTCCACTATAAACAAACAACGGTTATTTATCAAACAAACAAGCTAGATACGCTTCCCTTCCAGTGGATAGCATGTTTGCAGGACAAGAGGAAATAGCACGTGTTACTTGAGCCCGATATTCAGAAACTTGCTGTTGAAAGCCGTCAGAGGTTGATAGAGGAGTTTGCTGATAAATATGCCAATCTGCGGGAGAGAGTAAGACGGGTTCCTGATGCTGATGCACAGAAGATTGCAGAGACATTGTCTTGTCCCCTGGAGGTTGCCATGATTGCGTATCTAATCAACATGGATGGCATCATGACTGTTAAACAAGCGGTCAGTCATTTGAGTGCGGAGCTCGAACGTAGAGCCCTCGTTGGTGACGGTGTGCCGAATTTGCCTGGCAACATCATGGAGTTCGCCCTTGTTGAGGGACGATGGATTTCCCACATCTTTGGTAGTTTTGTCCGACAGGTTGAACTCAAAGCTAGAGAGCTAGCAAATCTCGAGGAAGGTATTGAGGCATCTTCAGTCGAAGTCGAGAAAGCACTAACAATTGTTGCTGCACGTACGAAGATTGCAGAAACAATCATTGCTCCAGTCCTTGACGAATGGATGAAGGAACATGTGAAGGCCAATAGCATGGATGCACTTTCGGCATTTGGCCAAGGCATAACCAAGTGGAATAGGAACACTCTGACAGGTAAATTTCTTCAAGTTCGGAGGAGAAACCAAGCATTGTTCCGTCTCCTCAGAGAGAGCATGATGAGGGCCTCTGATTCATACACAATGGATGCTTCGTTGAAACGTCTTGACAAACTGATTGAAGAGCTGAGTGTTCCCTTTGAGGATATGACCTTGAGAGCAACCTCACACTTGCTTCTTCATATCGCTCCGCGTCAATCAACTGGCCGAGGTGATCGGTCATCCTATGTGGCCATCAGTGCGGGCTCTACAAGGGGGAACAAAGCTGAACCAGACCTCACATCTCCATTTGATTTCCTTGAACGTGATGTCAAGTTGGCAAAGAGAAGGAGAGGGGTCGAGCGCGAGGAGTATCTCAAGGAGAAGATCTCTCGTGTTCTCCGGGTATTGAAATACCAGAAGAACTCACCTACAGAGTCACTCGAGAAATGTTTCAATGAACTGGTCGATCGTCTACATCTAGAGGATGTGCCACTTGAAACAGAAATTGCACAATCCGCGGAGAAAATCGTCAATGCACCTGAGTCGGAGAGAATATCCCTCGCTATGATGCTCATATATGACTTTGTCACAAACTTTGCGTATGCGGAGGAAGCTGCTTGAATCTCTCTCAGAATCCTCTTTACTGGTTGATTGAGATTGAATCCTATGATTACAATGTCGGTGTTCTCAAAGGAGCTGATTTGCGTGGGAAGGCCCTAATCCTTTCCAGCCAATTGTGGTCAATCATCAGAGGTACAAGAGTTTACTCAATACTGATAGGTCCTGGTATCTTCAAGGGAACAGGGACTAAGGGAAACATCCGAGTCGATGTTCTAGAGCCCCTCTCAGCCCTCATGTTTGATCCAACTATGCTCCGCTATGATGAACCACTTCCACAGGTCGACATTGTTTCTCCCGAAGTAATTGACCCACTTGGTGAGAGAGAGATCGAAGAGATCGTGACCGTGATTCGAAACCTCATCGTTGAGAAGGGAAATGTACTGACTGCAGATCCTCTTGCCACTATTCAGACAGATGCAAATGTTCCTCGAACTGCTCACTACGAAGAGGTCTTCGAACGAATCAATGTGTCTCATGTTTCGGGTCTACAACGTGCAAAGTTCATCCTTGCAGGTACGAATAGCCCAATGTACAAACCTTTTGTCGAATTCTTTGAGAGCAAGAAGTTTTGGCATCCTCAGCGGACAAAGATTATGGCTACTCCATTCTTCAAGTTCAGCAGTTATGCTGATATTGATGTCATGTCTGATTGGATGATAGTGGAAAAGGCTGGATTGGACACCAAGACAGGAATCGAAGCCATTGGCGATGAATTTGAGCGTACACTTGAGATGGTGGACAAAGAGAAAGACAAGTACATCTTCGAGCTGTGATTCGACCGCAAGAGTCTTTTCAGTTGTTTTTCGCTCAACGACTGAGGTCATACTAGTTGGAAATAGCTGATGCTGACATCCAGAAGCGACTCGCCAAGCCCTATACAGTGGTGATAAGGACCAGTAAGCAGGAACTCGCTGCAAGAGTCGACATTTTTTCTGATGTTCTCAGAGACCGTCAGCGTTCCATGTTGGGCGGGATGATTGAGTTTGGTCGTCGACAATCAGGTCTTCTGGAAATCAAACGCTTTTGGTTTGTGAAGTATAACAAACCAGTCTACTATCAGCAAAAGGAAGCACATGAGATTCTGAGGAAAGCCATCCACATCATCATTCCCAAAGAACAGAAGCCTGATTTCCTTAAGGACCTGAAGGACCTCCTCAAACGCTTAAACGCCAAAGCTCCTAGGGTTGTTCCAACCTGTCAACATTGTTTGCGTGAAGACAGGCTCTCAATTCTCACAAAACGAAATGCAGTGAAGATAACAGAGAATCAGGTCACCTGCACAACCTGTGGTCAGAGTGACCTCAAGACAGAGCTGAAGACTCTTGGTATTCACCTGTCCAGAGCAATGCTTAGTCAGCTCGAGAAGCAGGTTTCTCGTGTAAAGTCGGTTCCACGCATTGTGGATATGATGACACCAGGGTTTGATCCTACGAGTGAGCCAGACCTCACTCTCGTTGACACAGTCATGGCTGAGGATGCTGGAAAATCCAAGAAGATTACAGACCTCCCAATTCCTGAAAAGCTCAAAGATGTGCTCACTAAGTCCGGTCTCGAGTATCTTCTTCCAATCCAGAACAAGGTTGTTGATGCAGGTCTATTCAATAATGTAAGCATGTTGATTGTGTCTTCTACGTCTTCTGGAAAGACTCTCTTGGGAGAATTGGCGGGTATTCCAAAGGCGATACATGGTAAGAAGATGATTTACATGTCTCCCCTTGTTGCGCTCACAAACGAGAAGTATGAGCAGTTCCGTAAGAGCTACAAGGAACTTGGACTACGAGTCGGTATCAAGGTCGGTATGTCACGTCTGGATGTTGGTGATGAGGGGAAGCCAATCGTTGATACTGACATAAAGAAGGCTGATGTGATCTGCGCAACATACGAAGCCCTCGATCTAATATTCCGGTCAGGGACAACCGAAAATCTTGGTGAAGTTGGAACTGTCATCATCGATGAGATTCAGAATCTCGCAGACCCAGATCGTGGGCCCGAGTTGGATGGTCTACTTGCTCGGATGAGGTTTCACTATCCTAAGGCTCAGTACTTGGCACTCTCAGCAACTGTAGGGTCTCCAGAGATCCTAGCGAAAGAGTTGAAACTCAAACTAGTGAACTATGAGGGCCGACCAGTTCCACTTGAGCGACACCTCGTCTTTGCACGGTCAGACGAGGAGAAGAGGTCTATCATCCGTAGGTTGGTAAACGAAGAATTCAGACATGTAAGCAGCACTGGCAATAAGGGACAATCAATCATCTTCACTTACTCAAGACGAAGAGCACATGACTTGAGTGATTGGCTTCACGAGCACCGAGTGTCTGCCGCTGTCTATCATGGAGGATTATCGTATTCTAAAAGACGTCAGGTCGAACGGTCATTCTCCAAACAACGACAATCGAGTGTTGTAACAACTGCCGCTCTTGGAGCTGGTGTTGATTTAGCTGCATCCCAAGTGATATTCGAATCACTGGCAATGGGGGCTGAGTGGCTATCGACTGCTGAGTTTGAACAAATGCTAGGTCGAGCTGGGAGGCTTGGTAAGCACGACCGTGGTAAAGTGTACATCATAGTTCAGCCAGAAAGGAAGTATCACAGTGGACAAGACAAGACTGAGGATGAGATTGCTGTAGGACTACTCAACGGGATCATTGAGGATGTTGAACCCTTCGCGGACAAAGAGACAAGCTCAGAGCAACTTCTTGCTACAATATGTTCAACCGGGCTTGTTGAACTCAAACCTGTAGCTCTAGCTTACAAGCGAATGCTGTCCATGTCTGTTCCTCCATCTGAAGCCCTGAAACACCTTGTCAGAAAACACATGATCCGTGTTAAGGAGGGTGGAGTCCATCCGACTGACCTGGGTAGAGCAACTTCTCTCTCATTCCTACCTCCCAGTCTAGGACTCGAGGTAATGGAGCTCACAGCATCATACGATGTTATTGACATTGCTATCATGCTCGAGCCATTCGAGAATGTCTATCTGAGTAACAAACTCCAGGAAGAAATCAACTCAGCCTTTAGGACTCATATGCCTACTCGTTTCTTCTCAGGAGTCTTCGGTGAGATAAGTGACGCAAGTAAACCTAAGGGTGGGGCTGGAAGACTACCTCAATGGGTTTTCGAGGTCTTTGGAAAGTGGACTACAACTTTCTTCAAATGTAATTGCCGTGATTATCCTGAATGCGACCACGGCAAGATTACCTTGGGGCGATGGTTGGTCGATAAGAGGAAAGACGGTTTCAACCCATCTGGTCTTGCGAAAAAGCTTCATGACGATTTTGAGCTCTGGGCGTATCCAGGAGACATCTTCTCCTGGCTCGATTCATTGATTCACAGTCTCAAAGCAGTACAACGAATTGCCAATGTTGCAGGTAAGACTGACTTGAGTGTTGAGATAGAAGGTCAGATTGCTAAGATTGAGCGACCCCTGGAACATGTCTGATCATGAAGTGAGATTGTCCTTTTCCACCTCGAACTTCACACTTATGTTGCCGACCAGTTCTGGTGGCATTGAGTCAAGATTGAGGTCAAGCCATCTGTGCAGGTCTCTTCGAATAGTTTCCTTCTCATCCAAAGGCTTGGGAAGTTCAGAACGGTCTTCCGAAACTAGATGAAAGTGTTGGCAACCACAACTACAAGCGCCTTCAAGAATCATGTCAATGTCAACTGATGTCTTTCCACAAGACCTGCAAACGAAGATCATTCTTTCTTTACACCCGGAATAATGATGTTTCATCAGTCTATGAGGATTGGTATCGCTTAGGTAATACATTGTTTGTGTGAGTAGACTTATGTACTGCGTGTCAACGGGTTCTCAGGGGCAACAGCGATGGCGCGTTCGTGTACAATCTGCAGGGCAAAGCCAAAGATTCGATGTGACCGTTGCAGGAACGAGTTCTGTCAGGACCACGCCATCAAGTGTGCATCATGTGGGACCATCACCTGTATTCGGGACCTCAATAGAACTCCAGTCTGTGCCGCATGTCACAACGAACTAGATGTCTGTCCTGAATGTCTTCTCAATGGGAAAATCGTTCGCACAATAACAGGGACCAAACTATGTCCCGAGTGCGGTTGGGGTGGCTAGTACAAAACAAAGAACACAAAGAAAAGCAGGATTGCAATGAATCCTATGGCCGATATTATTCTTGTTCCCCTACCAAATCCCCACACTATTGGAATTGGTCCAATGAAGATTATCCCCTTGCTCTCGTTCTTGACCTCAGTGGGTCTACCCTCTTGCTGTCTTATTGTAAGTACTATTGCTAGAAAGATGAGGAGGACACCTCCAATGATAAGGAACCATCCAAGTGATTGAGGGAACGTGAGCTGCATTCTTCTCACCTAGTGTCGAATACGTTACTCGGTAGTTCAAACTCCATCTTCTCATACCCTCCCACCTCGTCTCCTTCCATTGCCCAGAGTGTAATGATGTCTGAGTATATCTCGAAATCCAAAGTCGTTTCTACCGTAAGGATCTTGGAACCAACAGGGAACCGCCACAATATCTCAAAATCGTATGGAGCGGTCTCTTCCTCAAGCCAAGTTTCGATCTTGTTGACTCCTTCTTTGAAACGCCCCGCAAAATCAATCAGATACACGACAGACACCACTTCACTTGGCCCCTTGAGAAAGATGTCACAATAGTCCACCCGTGACTTGACTCGTTCCTCGTTGATCTCAACTCTCTCGAGGTCAAGGAAATGTTGCATGTTGTCTGCCAGTTTCTCGATCTCTTTCCTTAGGAGGTTCTCGTCCCGAATCACCCTTCGGTAGTATCCCTCTGGGTCTGAATACTCATAGCTCAGGCGTTCATGAATCTCACCAGTGTTTGACACAGAAAAGAACGAGTCTGCATGAACCGGTTCTACAAACTCAGAGAGAGCCTTCTCCATTTCTATATCCCCTATTCCAATGGAACTGCGTTTACACCATTCTCTGAAAGATGTTTTGAGAGAGTCCTTCCATTCTCTGTGAAACAATATGCCACTCTTGGGTTTACCGATTTCGCAAATTCAACAAGTCCCTTGTAATCCGAGTGTGCGCTGAGTGGAAACCCTCGTCGCCTAAACTTGCCCAATGTCCATCCAGAGAGGTCGTAGTACTCTAACCTAGATTCAATCTTTGAGAAGGCCTTTTCACCATAGAGCTTCTTCATGCTGTTGATTGTGTGTCGTGATGATGAGCTCACTATGACCACGCCATCCTTCAAGGCATCAGTTGTTTCAGGTGCTCTCAGTGTGAGATGACGAAGGTCGACACCATGCCTCTTATAGACTGAGCACACCTTGTCTATGCTCGTGTTTCCTGAGATTACCCTGAAACCACCACTCTGTAGAAGAGCAATGGCCTCCTGTGATTTTCCGAGAGAGTACGCAAGAAACACTGGAATTCTCCCTTCATCAACATGTTGAGTGGCAGCATCCAGTATGTTATTGTATACGGACTTCCGTTTAGGAAAGACCCAGCTTGGAGCACCATAGGTTGCCTCGGTTATCAGAACATCGACCTCTACAGGAGTGGCAGCGCTGTGGATCAGGCTGTCCACGTTGTTGAAGTCCCCTGTGTATAAGACGGTCAGACCATCATGGAACTCAATATGGAACATTGTTGACCCAAGGACGTGTCCAGCATTCAACGCTGTTATGTTAGCACCAATCTGACCAAACATGTCCCCATACTTGATTTCAGTTCTGTTTCTGAGATTATCAGATCTTCTTGCTTTCCAAGTATCGAATGTCCCCTTTGTCGCAATAATGTGTGCTGCATGCTTGAGACCTCCGATATGGTCAGAATGAGAGTGTGAGAGGAGAGTAGTTTCACCTTTGACTCCAGTATCAAGTGCAAGCCTAACATCCCCATATTCAAGGAGAAATCCTGTGCCGCTCTTCTTGACACTCACTGTAGCCATGAAAGTCCAATTCAAAGCTGGTTGTTATTCAACAAAAGGGTTTCCCAGTGTCTACAGAGGTTTCCTCATCAATGACAATTCTCTCGTCGAAGATTTTGTGGAAGTCTTCTGGAGTTCCTCAATCAGAGCTGCTTGTCCTGGGCCGACAAGTGGCAGGTAGATTCGGTTCACCTGCAATTTTGCGCCTTCTGCAGCAATTGCCTCTGCAAGTTTACTCCAATCAAGTATCTCAGGGTCTGACACCACTGGTGTGACAACTAGTGATTCGTTTGTTGACCATAGACCAGCAACTGCTGCTACCTTCTCATTGACAGTGTATGTCATCAGATTCTTGCTTGCCATGGCGAAGTCTCGTGCAGCCCAAATCAGAGAAGTCGTCAAGCCTGCTGGCTTGCTCATGTCCCACATCAATTCCTTTGCACTTTCTTCATTTGGTCTGTTGTCCCATTTGAATGGGTGGTAGTTATCCTCTTGGATATCGAATGAGTATTGTCCAATTTTATTGACTTCCTCAAAACCAGCACGTACTAACACATCCCGTGTCCACGATTCCACTTCGAAACTAAGTGGGAATCCTACTGGATCTGCAATCACATCATTCGACACGAGAACATCCACATCACGAATTGCTACTGTCTTGAAGAAGGGTAGGGAGGCCTTGACGATCTGGTATGTCGCAGTCTCTCGAAATGCATCCTTCACAGCCACATTAGCCAAGACCATAGAGAGACGTGTGCGGTCACGGTAGATGGTCGTACCCCCTATAATCTGTTCTGAAACTGAGGAGACAAAGCTGATGCTCTCTGGCAACTGCAGGAAATCCATAACAAGAGAACGATCTTTCACCTTTGAGGCGTTCACATCTTGCTGTAGATTAAGCCATATGTGTGACTCATTCTTATTCAGTCGACCGTTGAACATCATTGGCTTGCTCATATGTGTCCCTCTAAGTAGCTGAGTAGGTGTTCTTGAAACCTTAGATAAGTTATGCGTTGAACAATCGAAGGGTTTATTCCCCATTGTGGAAATTGCAGGTGTTGAAAATGCAGTCGCTTGTGCTCACCGCCTCCGGTTTCCAGATTTCGGACACTCCTATTCCTTCTCTCATGCCAGGAGATGTCAGAATTGAAGTTCGTTCTGTGGGTATCTGTGGAACCGATCTAGCAATATGGAAGGGAGAATATGATGCCCCTCTCCCCTTGATTCTTGGCCATGAGATCGCTGGTGTCGTTCATGAGAGTTCAGTGCCAGAGATTAGACCAGGTACTCCTGTTACAACAGAGATTGATGTTTCATGCGGCCGTTGCTGGTATTGTAGAACTAATGAAAGACATCGGTGTCCTGATAGAGAGATTCTGGGTGTCACAACTGATGGTGGACTCACTGAATATCTCAGTGTGCCAGCAGATTTGATTCATGTTCTCCCGGATAATATTGACATGGTGTCTGCTACCTTCATTGAACCGCTATCATCCGCAATCCAGACTCAGATTGTCACTCCAGTTCAAAAGGACGAACCAGTTGTTGTGTTTGGGAGTGGGAAACAGGCACTTCTGGTCGCTCAGGTCTATGATGCGTATGGTGCGGATGTTCATATTGTGGGACATAACAGATGGCAGCTGGGGTTAGCTCGGCAGCTAGGTCTGACAAATACTTTGGATATCAATGCGAATGACTGGAAGAAGCAAATCCTTTCAGCGACTCATGGCGTAGGACCAAGAGTTGTGGTAGAGGCGACAGGATACACAGATGAACTTAGTATGGCCATTGAAACTGTCCGAAATGGTGGAATACTACACATCAACAGCATGCACACTTCGGAATTAATGATAGACCCATCGACTATAGTTAGGAAGGAACTAACAATTCATGGTATTATCCGAGGATCCTTTAGGAAGGCAATCGACCTTCTTAGTACGGGACGCATTGAGGTAAAACGTCTTGTTTCAGGTCAGTTCGGGCTGGAGGATGGGAGAAAGGCTTTCGAGCATGCTGCCCAGGATTCCGTTACCAAAGTTGTCGTAAACATATGAGGAGTCACATGATGGAGCGATTCGATACGGATCTGCACATTCATTCTCTTCACTCTATCAGCGTTAGTAAATCGATGACCATCCCAAATCTGGCTAAGGGGGCAAAGGAAAAGGGTCTCCAACTAATTGGAACAGGTGACATCACCCAACCCGATTGGTTGAACCATGTGAAGAAGCATCTCATTGAGACCGATGGCGTTCTGTATCACGATGATGTTTCATTCATCCCTACAGTTGAGATAGAAGACGCAGAGTCAATACATCATGTGGTTGTTCTCCCTGATTTCGAAGCAGTCGATAGCTTGAGGACTAGTA
>Ga0209536_100013318_pt1 | contig 11867 bp, 11 predicted proteins | sample DeeMarSeWOR28_12_FD_187461 | JGI IMG/M metagenome (GOLD analysis project Ga0209536, IMG submission 187461) | Marine sediment microbial communities from White Oak River estuary, North Carolina - WOR-2-8_12 (SPAdes) (version 2) | ecosystem: Environmental > Aquatic > Marine > Intertidal zone >...
ATATCTTAGTCCTTGCGCAGAGGATTTACTTCACATAGCCGTAGGAGGCAAAAATGTCTTTGGCATGCTCCCCGGCAAAAGCGATGAACCGTTCGGTGAGTTCCGGGTATCGGGAATAATTCAATCCAATGATATGAACCCGGATATCGGTATCATATTCGTAAGGGATTGCAACAATCTCCAGGTGCTCTGTATAGTTATGGGCAACGCCGTTCCACATTATGACGGCATCGACGGCGCCGGTTTCCATAAAGGTGCCCAGGTTGCTGTGACCCTTCGTCAAACGGTTTCCTACATTTTTTAGAACGGCATCCTTGATCCCCTCTTTCTCCAGGAGGGCGAATACCATTTCACCGCATGTCGAATACTGGGGATCGGTCAATCCTACCTTTAATCCATCCTGAACCAGATCTTCAATGCTATGAATATTCTTCGGATTTCCTTTAGCAACAGCCAGGACAGGGACGAGAAAACCAACTTGGGTACTGTCAAGATAGGCGCCTGCGTCTTTCACATCGTCCAGATATGGATCGTGTGTAACGAGAATATCGCCTTTCTTTCCGGTCTTAACCAGCGGGAGGAAATCCTCGCTGCCGGCCGATGTTGTCACAATTTCAATTCCGGTCTCAGCCTGGAACTGCTTGATTATCTCATCTGTGGGCGGGACGAATGAACTGCCGCAGAGTACGACCAACTCCTGCTTTTCTGTATCACCGTTGGTACATCCCGCAAACATGAGTCCTGCCAATAAAGCCATAAGTATTAAAAAGATTCTTCGAGTAGCCATCACATCTCCATTACGGTAGAGAAACATCCATGGATTAACAGGCGGTCTTGCCTTCAAGCGTTTCTACAGCTTCCATAAATCCGTTCACGTTACTATCATAGACAGGGAAGTGAATGCCCTTAAACACATCCTTGGACAGTTTTCCATCCCGGTCCTTGCCGAATTTTACGACAACAGCAACCTGAGCCTCAGTAGGCCCGTTTCTTCCCGGCAGAGCGGATTCCGAAGTCCCGTCCTTCCCCGGAGATTCATCTTATCACTATCCAAAAGTGTCACAAAAATTATACACTTGAAAATTGAAAATGCTGGACAAGGAGGGATTCTGAATAAGCGGGCACAGAACTATAAAGGTTCTTCGCAGTATTCATCATCGGCAGCAGAACGGCATTTATGAAACAAACAAGGGGGAATGATGCGCATCAGGATAGCTTATTACGGGCAGGCTCGTTTGTTGTCGGGAAAAGAAGAGGAATTTCTTGAAGTTACTCCTGATGTATCTGCGGCTGATGTTATTCTTCGACTGGCTGAAAAGTATGGAGACAAGATGTCTTGGCTGTTACTGACCGAAGAGGGAACTCCACGACGAAGTGTAATCCTGGCAGTGAACGATGAAACCGTAGATCCCGATTCATCCGATGTTCTGAGTGAAAACGACGTACTCGCTGTCCTTCCGGCTGTTTCCGGAGGATGATAGTGGTGAAGCGAATAGGTATGGCATTGACTGAAGAAAAACTGGCTACTTACGAATGGCAGATATGGGAAAAGGATTTCGGAGAAGAAGGCCAGAAAAAACTTAAGGAAGCCTCCGCCCTTGTCAGCCGTGTTGGCGGTCTAGGAAGTCCTGTTGCCTATGCGCTGGCAGCAGCGGGCATCGGCAAACTGGTGCTTGCGCACGGCGGCGAAGTAAAATACAGCGATCTGAACAGGCAGATCCTGATGACGCATGACTGGCTTGGAAAACCACGGGTAGAGTCTGCAGTGAGAAGGCTTAAGGAACTGAATCCGCGGATTGATATTGAGGGCATACCGGAAAACGTCACGGAAAAGAATGCCTTCAGTCTGGTTGAGAGAGTGGACATTGTCTTTGATTGCGCGCCTCTGTTCCAGGAACGGTTTGCGTTGAACCGCGCCTGTGTCCGGCTGCGAAAACCTCTTATCGATGCAGCCATGTATAGTATGGAGGGGAGGCTTACAACGATTCTTCCGGGCAAAACGCCTTGTCTTGCCTGTATCTATCCGGAATTCCCCGAAACATGGAAACGGGAGTTTCCTGTTTTTGGGGCTGTTTCCGGGATCGTTGCGAACCTTGCAGTATGTGAAGGCATCAAGGTGCTTGCCGGCTTTGGAACCCTTTTGGCAGGAACCATGCTGCAATATGACGCCAGAAACATGGAATTCAGAAAATTGAAGCTTAAACGAAATAAAAATTGTTCTATCTGCAGTGACAGTCCCAATGGAATATGCGCATAGCCATGGCATACAGTTTTTGAGGAAAATATGCGGCGATTGGAACTAGGCCTTTTCTTGCTATTTATTACCGTATCCCTCTTCAGATCTGCTGCAAAAGCTGAAGAAGTGCCTGACAAAACATCTAAGAATGAAGATCCCTTCAACATATCTGCACCCATAGTTATGGAACCCTTGAAAAGTGAAATCCCGCCTGCAGTCATAGAACGTAGTCGATTTTCCATTTTTGATAGCTTCTCAGAACCGCCTGCTCCGATGACGGGTCGACAAAGAGTGAAATTCTATCTAGATTCCACATTCGGAATAAACCCGATACTCAGAACTTCAGCGGTCGCCGGTATTAATCAAGCCCGTAATACGGTACCTGAGTGGGGACAGGGTATGGAAGGGTATGGCATTCGATTCGCGTCTTCGTTCGGGAGCAGGATAATAAAAAATACGATTCACCATGGGATTGGAAGCCTGTTACACGAAGATCCACGGTATTATCCTTCAGGACGATCGGATGTATGGAGCCGGAGTTTCTATGCAGCCGGCCAGACCTTTATCACACATAACAATACAGGCGATGCTTGTTTTGCTTACTCGCGTATACTTGGTACCGTGAGCAGTATTTATATATCCCGAGAATGGTATCCGGAGCGGAAACGGACTGTTTCAGAATACTTGACCTCCACCGCAACTTCTATAGGATTTGATGCTGCAAAGAATATTTTTCGTGAATTCTGGCCGGATGTAAAACATTGGCTCGGCCGTTAGGTAGCATCAATCAAGGTGCGGTATTTGGCGCTTGCTCCCAATGGAATTTAGATACCGGCAAATCAGGATCGTCCGGTCCTTCCTGAAAAGAACCGTCGTAGAGCATCACGTACTGATATCCAAGAACATCTGATACGAACATTACTTGGTTTTAGGCTCGCAAACATATGCCGGTGATCATTTTTTGATGGTGAAGATCCCTAAAATGAAGTTTTTTCAGATTTTATGTGAGGGTTATCACACATTTGATAATGCCTGCTTTTCGATAAGTTTAAGAAATGTTACTCTCAGAATGAGAGAAAGGTGCGACATTTAAGAACTGCTTTATGGCATGTATAGAAAGGTTTGTGAATATATTCTTTTGTAGGCTGGGTGCGTTATGCATCTGACAGAAAAAAGGAGAGGATTATGTTGCGCTTGCACTATTTGATTTTAGGTCTGGCTCTGGTTTTAACCTTCGCATGTGGCGCTACAGATGATGAGAACATCACTTCCGAAGAAATGGAGGCGGGAGTTGATGCCCAAAATGTTGCTTCAACTCAAGAAACCGCTTCATCCCGGAGAGAAACACCCCCTGCGCGCTCTGCTCCACCTCAGGCTCAGTTCGCGACATTAAGCGCCGGTACTGTTATCCCCGTTCGTTTGCAGGACCCGCTCGATTCCGGGGTCAACCAATCCGGGGACACATTCCGCGCTGTTGTGGATCAGGATCTCCGTGTAGGCAACAAAGTTATAGTGCCAAGAGGCAGTCTGGCGGAAGGCAAACTGACTTTTGTTGAAAGATCAGGCAGAGTTAGCGGCCGTGCAAAAATGTCCCTGCAACTTGTTAGCCTGAACGTCGACTCCCGTTCATACCCACTGCAGACGGAAATTCTATCCTTCGAAGCTGAGGGCACAAAAAAGGAGGATGCGGCTAAAGTGGGTATTGCTTCGGGGATTGGTGCCGCCATTGGTGCCATCGCCGGAGGAGGAAAAGGGGCTGCGATCGGTGCTGCGGTTGGTGCCGGTGCCGGTGGAGCCGGAGTCGCGGCAACACGCGGTAAGGAAGTGCAGTTTTTCGCCGAAGATGCTTTTGAGTTTGCACTAAACGAAGATGTGCCGATAAAAATACAGTAAGCGAATAATTGTGTAGAGTTCAGGAGTATGTCTATCAGGAGTCCTGATTCAGCACTTTATTGTAAATCGCTTCATACGCGGGGATTATGTTAGACGGGCAGAACCGATGGAGCGCTGTTTCTCTGGCGGATTTCCCCATACGGTCACGTCGGGAATTATCCCCTAGTATTGAAAGCGCACTTTGAACCATTTTTACAACATCACCGGACTCTGGGAGGTATCCGTCTACTCCATCCGTAACTACTTCCGGAATACCCCCAACTCTGGAAGCAACAACAGGTACTTCGCAGGCCATCGCTTCAAGAGCGACCAGGCCGAAAGATTCCGTTTCGCTGGGCAGCAGCAGAAGATCGGATATTCCTAAAAACTCTTCTATGCTGTCCTGTTTACCCGTAAAGTAAACCTGTTTCTCGATATGATGGCTTCGAACCAGCCTTTCCGCGCGGCTGCGTTCCGGTCCGTCTCCAACCATAAGAAGAACCGAAGGAATTTCCTTCGACACCCGCGCAAAGATCTCCACCACATCAGCGGGACGTTTCACAGGCCTGAAATTTGATATATGAATGAGAATCTTCTCATTATGGGAAGCAAAGCATTTTTTCAGCGGATGACTTCGTAAAGGCTTGTATTTTTCGCAGTTTACGAAATTGTATATAACTTCAATGTTTTTCTTCGCTCCTAGAACCTGAATAGTTTCCTGTTTTAAAAAATTTGATACCGCTGTCACGCCATCAGACTGATCGATGGAAAAACGGGTAATAGGCAAGTAGGAAGGATCCGACCCTACAAGGGTAATGTCCGTGCCGTGAAGAGTTGTGACGATAGGAAGTCTGCGTGGTTTGAGCATCGATTTTGCCAGAAAAGCGCTGACCGAATGTGGGACGGCATAATGACAATGGAGCAGATCCAATCGCTCGGCATCCGCGATTTCTGCCATTTTAGTTGCAAGGGCAAGGGTGTATGGAGGATGGTCGAACAAGGGGTAATTCGAAACTTCCACTTCATGAAACTGGATATTGGCCGAAGTCCCGGTCAGGCGCAATGGGGGAGCATAACTGATAAAATGAATTTCATGTCCCCTGTCAGCCAGCTCTTTGCCAGACTCAGTGGCAACAATTCCGCTTCCGCCGTAAGTTGGATAACACGTAATACCGATCTTCAAGCCGATCTTCCTTTCTGTCTGCTGCAGACTGTTTATTCAAATGCCTCCAGCATAATCTTTGCCTGTTCTTTTTGATGCAACTTCAAGGAACCGCTTGCCGGACTAGCGCTCTCAGGCCTTCCGATATACCGGAAGGAGCGACCGAACGAGATGTTAGGGGTGATGTGAACGTTGACAAAATTCCATGCCCCCATATTCTGAGGTTCTTCCTGTACCCACAATATTTCACGGGCATTGCTGTAGCCGGAGAGTACCTTTGAGAGATTCCATTCCGGGTAGGGATAAAGCTGTTCTATGCGGACAATAGCGATCTCCGATCTGTCCAGTCTCTCACGTTCGTCCTGAAGATCGTAAAAGATTTTTCCCGTGCAGAGCAACACCCTTTGAACCTTTTCCTTTTCCAGAATCTTTTGATCATCCAAAACAATTTCGAAGTGACCATCGGCAAGCTCATCAGGATTGGATACGGCCCTCGGATGACGCAAAATACTTTTGGGAGCCATGACTACTAGCGGGACCTGTTTGGAATCTCTCATCTGTCTTCGCAGCAGGTGAAAATATTGTGACGGGGTGGTAGGGAAACAGACTCTCATATTGTCTTCGGCACAGAGAGAAAGAAAACGTTCAAGCCTAGCGCTGGAATGCTCCGGACCCTGTCCTTCGAAACCATGGGGGAGTAGAAGCACCAGATCGCAAGGTTGACGCCATTTCGAATCCGAGCTGGAAATAAAATTATCAATAATGACCTGCGCTCCGTTGGCAAAATCTCCGAACTGTGCTTCCCACAGAACCAAAGAAAGAGGATCTGCAACACTGTAGCCGAATTCAAACCCAAGTACCGCACCTTCGGATAGAAGGCTGTCGTAGACTTCGAAGGAAGCTTGATCCCGGCTTATATTCTGCAGCGGAATATACTCCTTCCCGGTTTCGAAATCGGAAAGGACAGCATGACGTTGACTGAAGGTGCCGCGAGCGCTGTCCTGGCCGCTGAGGCGCACTGGGGTTCCTTCATAAACAAGTGTTCCCATAGCGAGTGCCTCTGCAAAACTCCAATCAATATTTGGATTTCCAGCGACGAGTTCTCGACGCTTTTCCAGAAACGGAACCAATTTCGGATGCACGCGGAAATCTCGAGGTACAGTAGACAATCTTCGTGATACTTCCTGCAGCAGTTCCATTCCTACAGCGGTTCCGCTCGTAGGCTGAAACTCGCTGAGTTCTTCTTCCGAAACGGCAAGCGGGATATCGGGACTGAATTGCTGGCCTTCACTCCTGCTGTCCAGAAAAGCCTTTTCCAATTTATCCTGCATCTGACTCCGCATTTTTTCAACCGCAACATTGGAGGTGACGTTCTCGCGTATCAGCTTCTGGGAATAAAGCGTCAATACGGAAGGTTTTTCTCTAATCCTTTTGTAAAGGATTGGTTGTGTAAAACTTGGCTCGTCAGTCTCGTTGTGACCGTGACGTCGATAACAGTAGATATCTATGACAACATCTTTTTTAAATCGCTGTCGATATTCTACCGACAAAAGAGCAACACGGACAGCAGCATCGGGATCATCCCCGTTGACATGGAAAATAGGCGCCTGTACGGATCTCGCCAGATCCGTGGCGTAATGTGATGATCTCGCCTCTTCGGCGGGCGTGGTGAACCCTATCTGGTTATTAATAATGATGTGGATAGTCCCACCCGTTCTGTAACCGTAAAGTTGAGAAAGATTCAATGTTTCATAACCGATTCCCTGCCCGGCAAATGCTGCATCACCGTGAAGGAGGATAGGCACAATATATTCCCGATTTGTATCGCCGCGCCTGTCCTGCTTCGCCCTGACGATGCCTTCAATTACCGGGTTTACCCATTCCAGGTGGCTGGGATTTGGAGCAAGTGACACGAAAATTTCATTGCCGGTGGGGGAGCGGAACGTTCCGGAGGATCCCAGATGGTACTTCACATCACCGGAACCCTGTGTCGCGTACGGGTCGAAATTTTCTTCAAACTCTGAAAGAATTTTTTCCACAGGCGTCCCCAGAATATTGGCCAGCACGTTCAAGCGTCCCCGATGAGCCATTCCCAGAACGGCCTCTTTAACTTGGATATCGGCAAGTTCGGACAGGATTGTAGAAAGGACGGGAACGACCGTTTCAGCTCCTTCAAGGCTGAATCTTTTGTGTCCGATAAATTTTAAATGAAGGAACTTTTCAAACAGCTCCGCGCATACCAGATTCTGGAGGACTCTCATGCGTATAGCTGGGTTTAACGAGCGCCTGGAAATTTCCGGCTCGATATGTTCCTGGATCCAGTTCTTTTCATCCGTCTCCTGGATGTGCCTAAATTCCATGCCGATTTTTTTGCAATAGGCTGCCCGGAGAATCGCAAGTATCTGTCTCAGAGTTCCACGGTGAAGTCCTCCCAAACCGCCAGTAGCAAATTCTCGATCGAAGTCCCACATTGTTAAGCCAAAAGTGGCGGGATCGAGTTCAGGATGATACAGTAGAGTATTACCGAGAGGATCCAGATCCGCAATTATATGACCACGCACCCTGTAACGATTGATCAAGCGTAAGACTCCAGCCTGTTTGTCAAGATCGTCACGCATTTCTTCAGAACCAAGCAGGGAAGGATGGTGGTCATGGGCCCACTGGATAGGCGTTGCAGGAAGCTGAAGATCTTCAAAAATATTTTTGTAAAAGGAATCCTGCCCTAAAAGCAATTCCTTGATACGTCCTAGAAATTCACCGGACTCGGCGCCCTGAATAATCCGATGGTCATACGTACAACTGATGATCATTACCTTACTCAATCCGAGGCTTGATAATGCCTGCGAAGACCAGGCATGGTATTCAGAAGGATAGCCGATGCTGCCGGTTGCAATGACGGCTCCTTGCCCCGGGATCAGTCGCGGTACGGAAGAAAAGGTTCCTACCGTACCGGGATTTGTCAGGCTGATTGTTGTATCCTGAAAATCCAAAGGAGCAAAGTTTCCTTTACGAACACGATCCAGGACCTTGTTGTACTCTTCCAGGAATTCAAGAAAATTGAGTATTCCAACATTTTTGATATTTGGAACAAGCAATGAGCGCGTTCCGTCCTTGCGCGTTCTGTCAACGGCGATTCCCAAATTAATGGCGTCTTTGTAACGACGATAGGGCGTGCCATTTCTCAGATCGAAGGAAACGTTTATTCCCGGGTGACTTTTCAGGGAGCATACAATTGCCCAGGCAATCAGGTGGGTAAATGAGATGCGGTTTCTGCCGGCAGCACTAAGATATTCATTGATAATCCTGCGATTTTCTTCCAGGAGTTTTACGGGAATTGTCCGGTATGAGGTTGCTGTGGGGATGGTAAGACTCGCCTCCATGTTTTCCACTGCCCGAAGACTTCCCCCGCGTATCTGCACGGTCCTATCCGTGTTCTCAGAGGCTGTAGCCGGCTGTTCCGACTTCTGACTCACTCCACCGGAGGTTTCCTCGACCTTGTGACCTTTGACGGGATTTTCGGAATCCATACGATGTGCTTTCTTATGAATTTAAACATCACCTGCTTGAACCAACACTGTCATTGTGTTTTCATAATCTGCGCACCAGGAATCCCTCCATGGGGCTCAGGGATCAGGCTGACACAGCCAACCCGCCCGCAATGGCACTCATCCGGGAATGCGGTTTCAGGGGAATTATTGCATTAATACGGGAATAAAGAAATATATCAGTACCGGAACCTCCTGCCGCCCTGAACGAATGTACATTAAAACCCTCTAAGAAATGCGGGGCTTAATCAGAATCTCCGGTTGGATCCACCCGAGTACTGTGTCATGATTCTACCTATGTCACTATTACAATTGTTGAAGCGGAACCTGGATAAGAATAAGGACACTTCAGCAACGACCGACACAGTCCGCAAGATAACCCGGCAGCTGGATGAGCTTGACCCGTCAAAAGCAAAGTATATTGCCTGCTTTGCGTATTTATTGAGTCGTACTGCAGGCGTAGATTTGAATATCAGTTCCGAAGAAACAGAGACGATGGAAAAGATCGTTACCGAAAGAAGCGGATTGTCAGAAGAGCAGGCTGTTATTGTTGTTCAGATGGCAAAAACTCAAAATTTACTCTTTGGCGGGACCGAAAACTACCTGGTTACCCGAGAATTTAAAGATCTTTCAAGTCAACAGCAACGTTTGGCTTTATTGGATTGCCTCTTTGCAGTCGCAGCATCCCACAAAGAGATATCCACGATTGAGGACAACGAAATCAGCCAGATAGCAGACGAACTCAGAATCGAACATCGTGATTTCATTTCGATTCGTTCCGGATATCGTGACTATCTTGCCGTGCTGAAGAAGGACTAGTTAATGAAAAGGATGACTGATCTTAGTACTCGTACCGGAAACATGCGTAAGCGAAAAAAAAGATTCACACCGCTTTCCAACCTGATGGCGTCGGACGCGGTAAAGACCGTTTCAGATTCTCCTCATAGATTGGAAGAGTTGTTGCTGTTGCTACAAGCCACGGACAGATGCTTCCGTGATCGTGCTGCCGCCACGCTGGCCCAGCTTGCAACTCTTCATCCTTTACGTCTTATCCCGTTTGTGCACAGGCTGAGGGATGGCTTGACGGACGAATCCGCCTATGTTCGATGGAATCTTGTATATACGCTCGGGATGCTTTGCACACAATTCCCATCCCGCCTTCAGGGCGTCCTCCCCGATATTATAAGATGCCTCGATGATCAAAACAGAATCGTTCGATTACTCGCATCTAAAGTCTTAGCGCAGGTAGCTGCCCATAGCCCGCAGACTGTTGAAGAAATGTTCCTGAAGATCGAGAAAGAAGCTCCACCGATTGTTGCCCATATGCTTCGAAATTCCGGATCAACCCTCCCGGACGTTAAAAGACATCCCTGACGGTTCCTGACACGAACCTGCCAAACCTTGACATTTTCGCAAGATTCTCATAATTTCGCTTTGGGTGAATGGTTTTGACACAGAAAAAACATGAAGATCGGCTCTCACTTTCCGGAATAAAGATTTATCCACAAATAGGCGTTACTGTTGAGGAACGGTCAAAGCCCCAGGAATGTGAAGCAGATCTAACGATATGGAATAATTTTGAAGGAGCCGCTTCACAGGATTCGATAGAAAGCTCTATAGATTATTGCCGATTGTTGGAACTGGTCCGGGAAACCGCAGCTGAGGGTGAATTTTCCCTGGTGGAAACACTTGCATATAAAATCGTGCGTAAAATCTTACAGGAATTTCCGGTGAATCGCACCCGGGTGAAAATTAGAAAACGCCCTGTAAGTATAAAAGACCAAGTCAATTACGTCGAAATTGAAGTAGAAGAATCCTGAAACTGTTTAACGCTGCATAGAATCAGGCGATTCCTGTTGTTTCTCCAGGGGAATAGTTTTTCTGTACGGAGCCGCTTCTAATTGGATATAGTAAAGAAGCCCGGAATTAACAGGAAGGGCGAAGCATTGATAACCCGCATTTTTCGTAACCTTTACCGGGCGGGAAGCATGCGGGTTGAAGCATGATGCCAATGCTGCGGTTGTTGCCGGAATCGTACCCAGTTGCGAACAAGGAAGTCTGGACACGCAAATACGATGATATGCTTCCTTCCGAACGGCAGGAACCCAAAGATAGGGAAATGACATGGAAATAAGTTCCGGCGATGGTCCCGGTTTCATCACTTCCAAGCTGGAGAGTGCCGTTGCATGGGCTCGTAAATATTCTATTTTCGTATATCCTTTTGTCACGGCTTGCTGTGGAATGGAGTACATGTCGACAGCGTCCGGGCATTTTGATATGGATCGTTTCGGAGCAGGCCTGCCTCGATTTTCACCACGACAGGCGGATGTGCTGCTAGTCGTGGGCACAATCAGTCATAAAATCGCCCCAATTCTTCGTCGTGTTTACGACCAGATGTGTGAACCGAAATGGGTCGTCGCTTTCGGTGTTTGCACCTGTACGGGAGGGTTTTACGACAATTATGCAACCGTGCAGGGAATTGATACGATACTTCCGGTTGATATCTACATTCCTGGTTGCCCGCCACGGCCTGAAGCAGTCCTGGACGGTCTTATCAAGCTTCAGACAAAAATTGAAAACCAAAGACACCCATTGAGGGAAATATGACAGCTGCCGTTAAGAACATGCTGCTGAATGTAGGCCCTTCCCATCCCGCAATGCACGGGGTAATCCGCCTGATAACAGAACTGGAAGGGGAAACTGTTGTAAATGTTGAAGCCGAAATCGGATATCTCCATCGTGCATTTGAAAAAAGTTGTGAAAATTCAAGCTGGAACCAGGCAATGCCGTATACAGATCGGCTCAACTACGTTTCCCCCCTGATTAACAACTTCGGTTACTGCGGTGCCGTAGAAAAATTGCTGGGCATAGAAATTACCGAACGCTGTCAATACATTCGCATTATGATGTGCGAAGTATCCCGCATTACCGATCACTTGACATGTATCGCGGCGTCGGCGATGGAATTGGGTGCCATGACCGCTTTCCTGTATCTGATGAAAGCGCGCGAATACCTCTATGATATTGTCGAAGAAGTCACCGGGGCACGTCT
>Ga0209536_100013319_pt1 | contig 11867 bp, 15 predicted proteins | sample DeeMarSeWOR28_12_FD_187461 | JGI IMG/M metagenome (GOLD analysis project Ga0209536, IMG submission 187461) | Marine sediment microbial communities from White Oak River estuary, North Carolina - WOR-2-8_12 (SPAdes) (version 2) | ecosystem: Environmental > Aquatic > Marine > Intertidal zone >...
CGCCGCCTGGCTCATCTTGCGCAGGGACGGCAGGCGATCGCCCGGTCGCAGAGTCCCCGACTCGATATTTTCGTTAATCAGGTCAATGACCTGGCGATAAAGGAAGCTGCTGTCGTTTTTCGATACCTGGAGCATAACTGTATAGGTTATATTTCTGAAAAACTGTATCTGTTATATCTACAAAATCACCGTATAGTCAACCCCACGTACCAGGCAACCGGAGGGGCAAGCCATGACACAGCAACTTTCTTACAGCGGACGCGGATCCCTCGACGCGGTTCCGCGCTGGCGCGCCGTGCTGGATGCGCTGATCGGCGCACCAGTCAGGCTGCACCGTTACCGGCACCTGCACGCGGAGGTCATCGAGGACGCTTTGCGCGCCTATGATTGCGGTCCGCAGCGCGGAGGCCGGTCGTGAGCAACGGAGTGCTGTATGCCATTACCGTGCTCGTCTGGGGCTCGACCTGGTTTGCTATCGAATTCCAGCTGGGGGTAGTGGCACCGGAGGTGTCGATCGTCTACCGCTACGCCGGCGCTTCCCTGTTGCTGTTCGCGTGGAGTCGCATCCGGGGACTGCAGCTTGCGTTCAGCCTGCAGCATCACCTCAGGTTCTTCCTGCTGGGCATGCTGCTGTTCGGGCTGAATTACATCCTCGCGTACCGGGCACAGATCTACATTTCGTCAGCGCTGACCGCGATCGCGTTCTCCACGATACTGTGGATGAACATCATCAATGCCCGGCTGTTTTTCGGCGTCAGGGCAGGGCGGCGCGTGCTATTCGGCGCGCTGCTCGGCGTCGCCGGTATCTTCACGCTGTTTGCACCGCAGGTTTCCGGGTTCACGTTCTCGGACTCGATACTGTACGGATCGATGCTGGCGGTTTTCGGGGCCCTGGTCGCCTCATTCGGCAATATGGCTTCCCAGTCGGCGCAGAAAACGGGACTGCCGGTCATACAATCGAACGCCTGGGGAATGCTGTACGGTGCGGTCATTACCGGCCTGATTTCCGTCTACCAGGGGCATAAATTCGTATTCGACTGGTCTCCGGGTTACGTCGGCTCCTTGCTCTACCTGACCATCTTCGGCTCGATCGTCGCTTTCGGTGCCTACCTGACGCTGCTTGGCCGTATCGGTGCGCACAAGGCGGGTTACGCGATGGTGATGTTCCCGGTCGTCGCGCTGATTTTGTCGGCGGCATTCGAGGGACTCGAGGTCGACGGGCCTGTCATCGTCGGTACTCTGCTCGTGCTCGCAGGCAATCTTTTCGTGCTGAATACGAAGGCGCCGCGCGCTCCTCGTGAACCCTGTGCTGCGGCAGGAACAATGCCTGCAGCGGCACGAGCTATCGATTTTGAGTAGGTGTAGACCACGGTTGACAGTCACATGCAGACGGCGTGTAGTGCCCGTCATCCACAAGGATGGCGGGCGCAAGCATGGAAAAGTTCGAACTGATCAGGACGCCTGATGGCGACAAGGTAAAAGTAGACATGAGCGGTACCGACTTGCTGCGGTCACCGGTCTATAACAAGGGTATCGCCTTCACGCCGGAGGAACGTCGCCGTTTCGGCATCGAGGGCATGCTGCCGCCGCAGCACAACGATATCGAGATGCAGGCGGACCGCACCTACCACACGATCTGCTTCAACAAGGACCCCGTCGGCAGGAATATCGATCTCGGCTTGTTACAGAACCGTAACGAGGTGTTGTTCTACAAAGTATTGAACAGTCACCTCGAGGAACTGATGCCGGTTGTCTATACGCCGACAGTGGGTGCGGCTTCGCATTTCTTCTCGCACGTCTACCGCCGTGCGCGTGGTGTGTTCATTACGCCGGACTATGCCGGGCGTATCGAACAGGTGCTGCGAGACTCTGCGCCCTTCAGCGACGTCGAACTCATGGTCGTAACAGACAACGAGGCTATCCTCGGTATCGGCGACCAGGGTGTCGGCGGCATGGCGATCAGCATCGGCAAGCTGGCGCTCTATTGCGTCGGCGCCGGTATTCATCCGGCGCGCACCCTGCCGATCAGCCTGGACGTCGGCACGGACAACCAGGGATTGCTCGACGATCCCTGGTACCTCGGTTGGCGCAAGCACCGCCTGCGTGGCGATGCCTACCTCGCGATCGTCGACGAATTTGTCGAGGCGGCCCGCAAGGTATTTCCGAAGGTCGTCATCCAGTGGGAGGACTTCCACAAGGACATTGCATTCCAGGTTCTCGATCGTCACCGTAACCACCTGCCGTCCTTCAACGACGACATCCAGGGAACCGGGGCCGTTGCGGCTGCGGCGATGCACGCTGCTTCCCGGATAAGCGGTACGCCCTTTAGCGAGAGCCGCACGGTCGTCTACGGCGCCGGTGCAGCAGGCGTCGGCATTGCGCGGCAGATTCGCCGGCAACTGCAGCAGGAAGGTGTCGAGGGTGAAGCGCTCGCGCGCGCGATCATCACGCTGGACAGCCGCGGCATCGTAAGCAAAGACCGGGACGATCTCGACAAGAACAAGCGCGACTTCGCGTGGCCGAGCGAGTGGCTCGACGAAATAGGGCTCAAGGGTGACGACCGCAGGAACCTCGCCAAAGTCGTCGATGCCTACGCGGGCAACGTGCTGATCGGCACGTCCGGCCAGGCGGGCAGTTTCACGGAAGAAGTGGTGCGCAACGCCGCGCGCCACTCGGAGCACCCGGTCATTCTGCCGATGTCGAACCCGACGGATATCACCGAGGCGAAACCGGTGGACATCATGAAGTGGACCGACGCTAAAGCGCTGGTGGCCACGGGAAGTCCGTTCGACCCGGTCGAGGTTGGTAGCGAGAAACGCCGTATCGGCCAGGCCAATAACGTCTTCGTGTTCCCGGGCATCGGCCTCGGCGCCATCGTCAGCGGTGCGACCGAGATTACGGGCTCGATGATCGGTGCGTCGTCGACGGCGCTGGCGCATGCGCTGGAAGAGTCGACCATCGAGGAACGTTGCCTGATGCCCGAGGTGAACAGCCTCTGGGATATCTGCGGGATCGTCGGCCTTGCCGTTGCGAAACAGGCCGTGGCCGATGGCGTTGCGACGTTTACCGATGTCGACGCGCTCGAACAGCGCATCAACGAGTATCGCTGGAAGCCGGAGTACCCGGAGATCCTCAAGGCCGATGACTGACAGCCGCTAAATACACTCGTTGATCATCAGCCGCGTAACCCTGCGAGGGTCGTCGGCAATATCGTAGAACTGTCGCACATAAGTGGCGAGTATTCTGCGTACCTTGCTTGTCAGCCCGTCCTGCGTCTCGATCAGGGCGAAGATGTTGTTGCGCACCGCTTTGAACCGATCGATGGATGCTTCCACGTAGTCGTTGTTTTCGCAGCGACCCCGGTAGATGCGCTGGCGCACTGTCCGGATGCCGAACTGGCGACCGGGCAAAGCGTAGGGCGCGCTGACCAGTCCCGCCTGGTCGAAGTCATAGGGTATTGCCACCAGCAGGTCCCGGTCATTGGAGAACAGCACGTAGTTGTGGCAGCACTCGTTATATTCCGATTTCGCGATCGGGGAAAAATCCGTATTGCCGATCAGGAACTGGAATACCGACGTCAGGTTGAGGTGCACAGGATCGAGCGCCGCGACCGAGGTCTCGTCAATCTTGAGATCCTTGCGATCGATACGCTTGCCGAGGCGATTCTTGTGTTCAAGCAGGAAGGAGTAGCGAACCTGTTCGTCGCTCTGTCCCTCGGTGTCTACCCAGGTGACGCGCAGCAGCCGCACCTGGAAACTCATGGGCGTGGCCAGGTTCAGGATCCGGTACGCCATGTACTCCCGCAGCAGCGTTTGTTCATAGCGGTCCGAATCGCCGCAATGCACCGCGAGCTTCATTTTGTCCTGCTTGTGGAACAGCGTGTCCTTGACTTCTGACTTCTTGAAATTCAGCCACACGGGAGGGAGGTCGCAGATCTGGTGCCGGGAATGACCGCGGGCACGGACCTTAACCCCGAGTGTCGTGGTCTCACCGTCTTCGCCGATGTAGCTCAGCACTCCCTGCAAATCCTCCTCGGTCGGCCGATCGCGGAGCAGCGTCGTCAACGGCACGGAAATCGTGACATCCAGCGTGTCGTGACTTTGAAACAGCGGATCCGGGGCGGCGCCATCCGCGGCGAGACCGGCGGGGCTGTACAAAAGGATGGACAGGAACAGTGGAAAGCTGCAACGCATTGGCGAATGATATCTTGCCTCGCGCTGTGGCTCCTCGTGGAAGACCGCTATATAGGCTTAGCCTGCGATGGCCAGTTCGGGAGAGACCGGCAGCACGTGCCAGATGACCGCGAGGAAGTGACAGATACCGCCGAGCAGCACGAACACATGCCAGATGGCGTGGCTGAATGAGAGGCGCTTCGCGGCATAGAAGGCGGCCCCGATCGTGTAGCTGAGGCCGCCGGCGACCAGCCACGTCATCCCGCCGGGGCCGACCGCATCCACGACCTGCGGCAGCGCGATAACCACAAGCCAGCCCATGACCAGGTAGCCGGCGAGGGCGATCCTCGGAAACCGGTCGCGGAACCAGAGCTTGGTGAGGATTCCGGCGGTCGCGAGCGTCCAGATGGCGCCGAACAGCCACCAGCCGGTCGCCGTTCGCATGGCCACGAGCAGAAAGGGCGTATAGGTGCCGGCGATCAGGACGTAGATCGCGCAGTGATCGAGCAACTTGAACAATTGCCGGTGCCGCGACATATGCATCGCGTGATAGACCGTCGACGCAAGAAAAAGGGCGATCAGGCTGATGCCGTAGACAACGCTCGCGGAAATGCGCCACGGATCCGCCGCCTCGATCGAAACGTATAGCATCCACGACAGGCCCGCGATACTCAGGATCACGCCGGCACCGTGGCTGATGGCGTGAAAAAGTTCTTCGGCGATCGAGTATTCGGATTGGTTCTTTGTCATCAACGGCCCGCGGGCGGAATGGCCGCGACGATTGCGAAGGCGCCAGAATACAGCAAAACCGGGAAGCTGACTAAGATTCGGTGTTTTCGGCAGGCTCTGGCGACCGTTCGGCGGCCTGCAGGTCGCGCTGCTGCCGGAACCGTCGGCGCGCTACAAACGTCCAGACGGCATGGCCGAAGCAGAAAATCGCGAACACGTAATACGCGGCTCGGAGCCCATCGGAGAAGTTCAGGTAGATTGCACCGGCCAGGAACAGGACGCCGAGCAAGAACCAGAAGAATGGTGCGTGATCATAGATGGGCTTTGGAATCCACATGATTTCGTTCCGCCACTCGGGACTAGCCGCGCGCCGCCTCGGCGGCCTCTTCGTCGATAATCTCGGCTTCCACAGCCTTGCTGCGCCTGTAGTTCCTGCGCATGGAGAGAATGTGCAAGCCGCGCCCGGCGCAAATGACGCCGAGTACCACGTAGAAGATCGTCAATTTGTAGGCGAAGCCGATATACGCAGCCAGCACCACGAACAGGACGGCCATCAACAGCCAGAGCTGCGGTGTTCTTTCATAGATCGGAGTCGGTAACCACATGAGTACGCCGGATTCCTGGTCGAACAGAGCGGCCAATAATGCCCGCATTCGGCTCGACACGACTGACTCGACGTCACAAATTCAAGACGCGGTCGGGGAGGGAGGAGGAAAACTGAGAACTGCCGCAGAATCGACCGTCTGCAATATGACAAATAGGATTATAAAAATTAGATAAGTAGTTGTAATTAAACAACTAGTCCGTGACTTTCTATCGTCCAAAGAGCTGTTCGTGCCGTTCGAGAACCCGCGGCCAGCAGTCGCCGATCTCCGCCACGTCGAGTCGAAACGTATCCCGGAGCGTCGCCACCAGTCGGTCGGCGGAGGCGAGGGTCGTGATCTGCTCGCCGTGGCTGTCGCGAATGCGCAATACGCGGCCGCGCAACGAGATATGCCGAAACGGGTCACGCCTCTGTGCGACCAGATTGAGCACGAAGCTCGACTCGGGATCCGTCTGCAGGAGGCGGCACCTGCGGCTCAACGCTTCTTCGCTGGCGGGCTCGGGGCGAAAGTCGTAGCTAAACTCACCATCGCCGGGGTCTTCCCAGAACTGCCAGTGGCCGTCATCGAGTGACCGGAGGCCGAGCCGATAGGGCGCATGGTGGTGTTCGCTCGTCTCGAGGCGAATTGGTTTTAGCAGGCTGCCGCGACACGGGTCACCTCGAAACCGATCTGTTGAAGCGCCCAGCCGAAGAGCCCGTTCTGCTCGTAGCACCAGCCGCCGCGCCGATCGATGACGATCTTCCGGTAAGCGTCATCGACGTCGGTTGTCAAAGGGCGTCCGAGTTGCACGTCGAGGTTCTCGAATGGCACGGAACAGACGTGGGCGCGTAGCAGATCCTGCAGCGTGGTGATATCCACGCGGGGGGTATGGCGGAAGCCAACGCGTTCCAGGTAAGGGAGAACGTGCATTAAAATAAATTAAAACAGTATGTTATAGAAAATAACTAAACTAGACTATTAAGTAATGTGATGCCACTGACACACGGTGTAACAGCCATTCTACAAGCGCTTCGAGACCGGCCCCGCACTAACGCGCCGCATCGGGAATAAACCCTGTACCCGGTGCGTATACTCACCAGGTACAGGCAGAAATGGCGACATGCGAAGCGAACTGGTTCAACTGGGTGGTGGTGCCCATGCCCTGGCAATTCAGATTCTCGGCAATGCCGCTGATGCCGAGGATGCCGTGCACGATGCTTTCGAAACCGCATTGGAAAGGCCGGGCGCCTACGATTCACGCAGGGGCCCGTTGAAGCCCTGGTTTCTTCGCGTCGTGCGCAATCGCTGCATCGACATGCTCAGGCGCCGTCGCGGATCGTCATCTGTGCCGATCGAGGAACTCGAGTCGTCCGCGAAGACGCCGGAAGAGGCTCTCGAGGCCAGCCAGGCCAGTTCCAGGCTGGAGCAGGCGCTGGCAACGCTGCCTGCCGACAGGCGCGAGATTATTGTTCTGCGAGACTACCTGGACCTGAGTTACGCAGAGATCGCCAACGTGCTCGACATTGCGCCCGGCACGGTGATGTCAAGGCTTCACAGGGCACGACTGGCGCTTAAGGAGGCGCTTTACAACGATGTCACCTAGTAACGCTCCAACCGAAACCCATGTGGGTGAATTGCTGTCCGGCTACATCGACGGCGAGCTCACGCAGCAGCAGCAACAGCGCGTGCGTATCCATTGCGAGGCCTGCGCCGAATGCGCACATGAATTAGAGCAATTGGAAAAAATAAGGCGAGAAGTCGGAAAGAGCCGACTGAGTCCAATTAGCGAAGATAGCTGGAGAGAACATATGAAGGACCCGACGGTGGAAATGACTCGCGGACTGGGCTGGATCCTGTTTATCGCCGGCGTGCTCGGAATAAGCGGCATCGCGGTCTACGAATTCGTTATCGATACCTCCATGGCGACGCACATAAAGGTCATTACCGGACTGGTGTGGGTCGGAATGGGCGCGCTGCTGGTTTCCGTCCTGCGGCAGCGGCTGATTGAGCGGAAATCGGACAAGTACAAAGACGTGGAGATCTGATCATGATCGTCGTAACCAGCGAAATAATTACAGGAAAGCGCATCGTCAAAACCCTTGGACTCGTGCGTGGAAATACGGTTCGAGCGCGCCACATTGGCCGGGATATCCTGGCGGGCCTGCGGAATATTATCGGCGGCGAGGTGCACGAGTACGCGAAGCTCGTCGCCGAGAGCCGTGAACAAAGCCTCGACCGGATGGTTGCCGAAGCGGAAGAACTCGGCGCGAATGCCGTCATCGCGGCGCGATTCACGACGTCGGTCCTGATGGGCGGCGCGGCGGAGCTACTGGCGATCGGGACGGCGGTGGTTGTAGAGGACGAATGACGTCAGGCCGCCTCTGCAGGCCGCACCGCCATATATGCGTATAATGTATATTATGTTAAATCACGGATATGGTCGGCGGTAGCGTTTGCCCCGGTTATTGCCCTTCTGGTGGCCATCGGCAGACTTTGACCAGGCATATTGGCCACGAGAGTGCCCTGAAACACAAACCGCGAGGCCCAGACTGCCAGAACACGACGCTCTGTGATCTGGCAGAACGAGCTTCTGGATTCTCGGGCCGACAAGTCGCTGGTCACTCACTCATGCCGAATAGTCTGGCGAGATCGGTGCTTTATCGTGATCGGTGCATCGATTTCTTCGACGCCCTGATACAACGATTTTTCGACGTCCAGTGGCCGGATAGAGATTAGCCCCCTACTCCTGACGATCTCCCGGACGGATCATTCTGCCGGCCGATTGGCCGCTCCAGAGTGCTATCATTCGCGCGCCTTGTCGACGGCCGATTTGTTGGGGCGATGAAGGACTCACTGGACTACAAGAAGATTGGATTGCGGGTCGGGCTCGAAGTCCACCAACAGCTCGATACCAGGCGAAAACTCTTCTGTCATTGCCCCGCCGGGGTCTATACCTCGAGCCATGATGGTTCGCTGCTGCGACACATGCGGCCGACGCTGTCGGAACTCGGCGAGTACGACGGCACGGCGCTAATGGAGTTCAAGACGAAAAAAAACGTCGTCTATCTGCTCCACAAGTCGAACGTCTGTACCTACGAGATGGACGATACGCCGCCGTTTCCCGTCAATCAGGAGGCCATTGATATCGCCATCGAGCAATGCCTGATGCTTGGTTGCGACATCGTCGACGAGGTTCATATCGCGCGAAAACAATATCTGGACGGGTCGATTCCAACGGGATTCCAACGGACTGCGATCGTTGGCGTGGCAGGTAGTATTCCCTTCCGGGACCGACGCATCTCGATTACGCAGGTCAGCGTAGAAGAGGACAGCTGCCGCGAGGTTTCTGACCGCGGTCACCTCATAGTGTGGCGCACCGACCGACTCGGCATGCCGTTGATCGAGACGGTGACAGGACCTGACCTTAGAACACCCGAGGAAGTTGAAGAGGCGATTCTGTGCATTGGCAGGGTCTGTCGTTCGACTGGGCATGTTCGTGTCGGCATGGGAGCGAGCCGGCAGGACGTCAATGTTTCGGTCGCCGGCGGGCGCCGGGTAGAGATCAAGGGGGTCGCCAAAGCCGGCCTGGCACCGGCCCTGGTTCACGGCGAGGCTGTTCGACAGGTCAATCTACTTGAATTGCGGGATGAACTGCGCGGCCGCGGGCTGCGCGATGCCGAGGATATACTTGTCCGGCACGAGGACGTCACGAAGCTTTTGGCTGACTCTCAGCTCCATCACTTTCGCGCAGTAACCTGGCAGAGCGAGCGTGCAACACGGGCTGCGGAAACCAGGGCCGAACTTGAGCGTGGTCGCGGCGACTTCTGCGTACGTGCGGTAGTGCTGCGCGGCCTGGCGCGAACTCTAAGTTGGCCGACCCAGCCGGGTTTGACCTTCGCTCACGAACTCAAGGGCCGGGTCCGGGTTATCGCCTGCCTCGATCAGCAGCCGACTTTCATCCATAACGAAGATTGGCCCGATTACGAAGGCTCGCAGCAGGAACTCGAGCGACTCCGAAATCACCTCGAGTGCGGCGACGACGATGCGCTCGTCGTGCTCTGGGGTGCTGCCGACGACACCGTCACCGCTGCCGAAGAAATCCGGCTGCGTTACGTCGACGCCCTCGACGGCGTGCCGAACGAGACGCGGCAACCGAAACCGGATGGATCGACCGATTTCGAGCGTATCCTGCCCGGACCTGACCGCATGTATCCCGACACCGACTCTCCACCGCAGGCGATTACGCGAAGTCGCGTCAGGCGCCTGCAGGACACCTTGCCGGAGCCGCCGTGGGAACGCGAGGAGCGCTACGGCAAAGTCGGGGTTCCGCTGCCAACGATCCACTTCTTGATACGGCGCGGCGGTGCGCGCCTTGTCGATCTCGTGGTCGAAAATTGCGGTAGCGACCTCGCGTGGACCTGCTATTTTTTTGGCGAACGACTCAAGGGCTTGCGCCGTTCCGGTGTGCCGGTTGACCGGATTTCGGACAAGAGCTGGCTCGCGCTCTTCAACAGCTTCAGTCGGCAGCCGGCTCTGCGCGATGCATGGAAGGAGATCGTCTCGGACCTGGCGGAGTCGCCCGATGTCGATACGGTCCTGGCCGATCTCGGGCTCAACCGACGGTCTGATGACCTGCCCGACAGTGTTCGATCGGCGATCGAGACCGAGCCCTTCCAGCAGCCAAGCTGCGACAATGGTCAGCTAGAGCGATTCCTCATGGGGTGCCTGATGTCCGGGTTGCGGGGACGGGTTCCCGCGGTGGAGGTCGCCACCGCCCTCTCATCCGAGTTGGAGGTACGGGCATGAACGACGCCAAAGACCCCCTGAAGGGCTATCGCGGCCTTGCGCGGTCCCGCCTGGAGCAATGGGGGATGCGGGTGTGGGGTGACGTGCGCGTAATAAACAACGCAGGCAGCATCTTCGAAGGCGTAATCCTGCCGCGCGGTGAAACCTTTGATGACTTACACATCGTGCTCAAGCTCAAGACCGGTTACAACGTCGGCATTCACGTCGATCGTATCGAATCGATCGAAGAGCTTGGCTTCAAGGAAGCGGTCTACAAGATTCCCGAGAAGGCGTTCCCAATTTCGCCTGACCTGCCAGACGTTACCTTGCTTGGCACCGGCGGCACCATCGCCTCGCGTCTCGACTATCGAACCGGCGCAGTGATCCCTGCGTTCACTCCGGGCGAACTATACGGTGCCGTACCCGAACTCGCAGAGCTCTGTAACCTGACAACCCAAAAACTCTTCGGTGTTTTTTCCGAAAACATGAGCTGGGTTGAGTACGTTACGCTCGCAGAGGCTATCGGCGAGGCGATCGACGGGGGTGCCGACGGGATAGTCATCGGGCACGGTACCGACACGATGGGCCACACTGCCTCCGTGTTGTCCTTCATGGTACAGAACAGCCCGGTACCGATCGTAATCGTCGGCTCGCAGCGATCCTCAGACCGGCCGTCATCCGATGCAGCCCTGAACCTGATTCATGCTGTCTCTGCGGCTGCACACGGCGATATTGCCGAGGTACAGATCTGCATGTTCGGGCCTACGTCAGATCGCTACGCACTGCTGCACCGGGGGACCCGCTGTCGCAAGATGCACAGCTCCTATCGATCGACCTTCCGGACCATCGGCGACATCCCGCTCAGTATGGTCGACAGAGACGGGTTCACCACGATCAACCCCGACTATTTGCCACGTGATCACTCGCGCAAAGTCCGAATCGATACGCTTTATGACGACAGGGTCACCATCCTCTACTACTACCCGGGGATGAAACCAGATCTGATCGATGCTCTTGTGGAGAAAGGATATCGCGGCATCGTCATCGCCGGCACCGGCCTTGGCCATGTCAACAGGCCTCTATTCCCGGCTCTCAAGCGTGCGATCGATCAGGGTGTCCATGTCGTCATGACCGTGCAGACCTTGTGGGGCTTTGCACAAATGTACGTCTACGACACCGGGCGCGACTTGCTCGATATCGGCGTGGTGCCACTCGACAACATGCTGCCTGAAACCGCGTTGATGAAGCTGGGCTGGGTTCTCGGCCACACCCGTGAACATGAAGAAGTCATGGCGATGATGCGAAATCCGGTCAGCCACGAGATCACTGAACGTGAGCCTCACAATGGCTACCTCATTCTGCAGGGCGGTCTACCCGAGGTTGACGAGTTCATAACGGGTCACTGGAAGTAGTTCGCCCCTGCGCGGCTTTCTGCAGCTCGTAGGGATTCAGGTCGACCTGCCCTGCCGGACCGGCTGTCCCGGCGAGGATCTCGAAGCCGATCTGGAAGGTCACCAGGGTCTGCTCGCTTATCGAACGATATCGCGCGAGTGTCGATTCGACCATCGACGCATATATCGATTCCACCACCGACTTC
>Ga0209536_100013320_pt1 | contig 11867 bp, 11 predicted proteins | sample DeeMarSeWOR28_12_FD_187461 | JGI IMG/M metagenome (GOLD analysis project Ga0209536, IMG submission 187461) | Marine sediment microbial communities from White Oak River estuary, North Carolina - WOR-2-8_12 (SPAdes) (version 2) | ecosystem: Environmental > Aquatic > Marine > Intertidal zone >...
TGCAAAAAAAAGCCTAAACTGTATGAAAACCTGAAGATCAAAATGTGGCTGGAACCTCTACAGCAAACCGAATAATTGCCGTGGCTTCTGGGTGCTGACGTCATCTCGCAGCTATTTTATCCGGCCAGCTATCATATATTTATTTAATCAAAGTTAACAAAATATGTAGTTATTAATAAAAAAAGGAGGTAAATACCTCCTCTTTTTAAGCTCTGAATCATTCATCAATGCTTGGAAGTAAGTTTACCTGAAAGTCCCTCGTAATCTGTTAATTTAGCTTCTACATATCCAACAATAATTTTTGTTCTTACTTTAACCGGAAGTTTAAGTTCATCATCAGTAAGCCAAATGATTATGTTGCCTTCATGCTTAAACAATCCTCCTTCTTTAACCAAAGGCTCTACAATTATACAATCGAATTTTCCGGCTGGGACTTCTATAGTTTCTTTTCCAAGATATCGAACATCGAGATTATAAACTTTATCTTTATAAAAGTTTTGAAGATTAATTAAATCGTTCACCTTCATATTTGAATAATCGAATGTTCTAGCGAAGTAGAAAGCAGACATAATATCATTAACATATTTTGGGATCTCGTATTCACCTTCGCTTGTTTTTGCAATTCCCTTTCTTTGGTCAAAGAATGCTGAAAAGTCGCGGGTATATCCACCTTCCCTTATGTGCTGCTCAAATCTCCAAGGGAAAAGTCCTTCGACATCAATATAGGTTTCATAACGATCTCTCACTTTATAAAACATATCGAAGCTTGGAACAGAGTTTACCTCAAAAGTAACGTGATAAGCATTACGCCCAGATATTTTTTTAATTTTTGGAATATACATCACTGCAACTCCTGCAGTTACAAATCCATAGTTAAGATCAAAAGTTAGTTTTTCACCTTCTTTAAATGCTTTATTTTCAATTGTTCTGAATTCATTGCTTGAATCGGAAGTTTGAGGAACTACCAAAAAACTGATTGTAAAACTGAATAATAAAACATACAACCATTTATTAAGAAACATTTAAAGCTCCAGATTATTATAAAATATTCAGTACTCTCTTAGTTTCGTCAAATACTCTGCCAATATCAATACTATTCATACAGTTTAATTTTTCGCATCGTTCACGGGTGCAATTATTACAATCAATGGTAGGGACAAATATCGATTTCTTTTCTGTATACGGTCCCCACCTTTTTTGTGAACAGGCTAATATTTTAGGAAAAAACCCAATAATGTAAACGCCTAATGCTGCAGCAATGTGCATCGGCCCTGTTGAATTCGAAATAAATAAATCTGCTTTTTTTATCAGTGCTTTTAGGAGAGAAAGATTTAATTGTCCTGAGAGATTTATAACATAATCACTTATCTCAAATTCTCTGCACAAATTCTCTTCGTTTAGACTTCCAGTGATTACAATCGTAATGCCAGGTTGTTCTGCCAACAGCTTTGTCAATTCTAGCAGTTTTTCTTTCGGAAGATCAACTGAACTTCCTCCGCTTCCCGGATGAATAATTATAATTTTATTACCTTCTTTGAAGCCCTTCTGAATAAGTACTGAATCAATTTGATTTAAACTTGCGGAATCAACCTTAAGATGAAAATCAATTTTATCAGGATAGCTACTAACATTAATACCTAATTTGGAAAGAAGATTTAAGTTGTAATCAAGTTCATGTTTATCCCCATATTTCCTGTGTTCAAAAACTTTTTGATTGAACACAAACGAATACCATCTATACCCGGTTCCAACCCGGTTTTTTATACCCGCTAAAAACAGGATAAGTGCAATTTTTAAGGTTGGATTTACAACAATACACGTATCAAATTTCTTAGACCTGATTTTTTTTAAATTTTCACTAAGTAGCAATACACCATCAGTTTCATCTGCAATTAAAATATCATCAATGAAGTAATTTCCATCCAGAAGAGCACTTGTGTAATTGCGAATTAAATATGTGATTTTGCAATCCGGAAAGTGCTTCTTTAAAATCTCTGCCATCGGGATTGATAGAACAACGTCACCGATTCTGTCAGTTCTAACAATAAGTATGTTTTTAAATTGAGTCATTTACGAGACAGATATGGATTATTCATTATAAAGAATCGCCAGGGTAAATTAGCAGATTTTGTGATGCCAATCCTTTTTGAAACTCCAATATCTTTATCATTAATTTTTTCACTTTCTAAAATAAAAATTTTTCCACTAGTCAGGTCTATTCCTGAATGTTTTGTATTAATCCCCAGCGACTGACATACTTTTCCGGGTCCACTTGTCAGATTAAAAATTTCCTTCTCATTCCTCAGCTTTCTGCCAAATCTATTACTAATCATTTTATTTACTCCGGATACTGGCTCGATTGCTCTAATTAATACGGCAGTGCCCTGACCTTTTTTCCCCGTCACAACATTGCAGCAGTGATGAACACCATAAGTAAAGTAAACATAAAGATAACCTCCCTCTTCAAACATAATTTCATTCCGTTTAGTAATTCCACCGTAAGAATGTGCCGCCTTATCAAAGTCACCATGATAGGCTTCGACCTCTACTATTCTTCCGGTGAGAATAATCTTTCCATCAACTTTTACCAGTATCTTTCCCAATAATTCCCATGCAACATCGAGAAGTTCATTTTTATAAAAACTTCTGTTTAGTTTTTTTGCTTTCAGGAAATCATTCATCTTTAAGGATAAGGAAGGGAATAAATTGAATTATGAAATATCACGATTTCAACTCTTTGATTTTTAGGAGATAATAATCTTTCTTTTCAGGATCACGTTTCATAAGCATCTCATAAATTTTTAAAGCTTCACTTTTCTGACCCTGTGATAGATATATTTTTGCGAGTGTTTCGGTTGCCAGCTTACTTTTATCTGGAGTATATTCCTTTTGATTATAATTCACTTCAACATCTTTGCTGCTCTCAATTCTTGCATTAAAGAGCTGTTGTGAAAGCTCTGATAAATTATTATCAATGGTCCTTTGCTCTTCATTTCTATTTTCATCATCTAATTTAAAATCTATATCAGTGTTGATAAACAGGTTTCCTCTTGAAGAATCGAATGGAGAAGTTTTCCTATCGGGTAAGTTGAATTTATTCTTGTAATACAAAAAGGTCTCTTCTGAATTCAACAGTTCACTTGCCTTTCTAAAACAAGATTCTGTCTCTTCAATATTTCCCAGAGCGTCTTGAACTTTTCCCAATAAAATGTATGCTAGAGGATGGTCGGGAAAAAGTTTTAATCCATTTTCAAGAATAGTAAAAGCCGTTTGAGGATCGTTGTTACTAAGATAGTAGTCTGCTGTTCTCAGGAACAAAGGAGAGTTTTTATCACGTTCATAAATCAGTTTTGCTTTTGTGGTTAATTTTTCATCCACGATTCAAACACACTTAATTAGCTATGCCTTTTGCAAAAGCGTGTTTTATCGATGTAATCGAGACAAAAGAAAAACCAATAAAAAATAACAGTTGAAAAGGAAGGCTTGCAATTTCCATAAAATAGATACTCGAGACTACACCAATCAAACAATAAAATGCAAGTACTAATTCAACAATAACTGAAAATCCAATTTTTTTATTCAGATATTTTTTACCGACCCAGGTATCTTTTTCAGAAGTCAATTTAAATTTGGGTGTTCTCACAAATTCACTTTTGCGGTTCATTAATCCTTCAAAAACTGCACGAGAGTTATTAAGAGCAAAACCCATGCTGCCTGCCATAAAAATCGGGAAGAGGACAATTCTTTTTCTCCAATCAGGATGAATATCTTTTTGTGAATAAAGATAAAACATAAATGAACTGATAAATGCAAGAACAAATATTGACATAAAAGCAAAATAGAGTTCGTGTCCACCACTGTTTTTTACAAAAATCAGAGGAACGTTCAAAATTGCAGCAAGAAGAATAAATGGAAAAACAATATTATTTGTAAGATGAAAAGTGCTGTAAAGTTTTATTCGAAGCGGCACATCCGAATTCCAGACCAGGGGAAGAATTTTTTTAGCTGTTTCGATTGCTCCTTTTGTCCATCTGAACTGTTGAGACTTGAGTGCATTTATTTCTGAAGGTAATTCTGCCGGCGAAGTAAAATCTTTCAAAAAGACAAACTTCCAACCATTAAGCTGCGCCCTGTAACTAAGATCGAGGTCTTCAGTGAGCGTATCTGCATGCCAGTTACCTGCATCTTCGATACAGGATTTTCTCCAAATACCCCCGGTTCCATTAAAGTTAATGAAAAATCCGGCTTTGTTTCTCACAGTTTGCTCAATTACAAAATGTCCATCAAGGGCAAGAGCCTGTGCTCTGGTAATTAACGAATGATCTCCATTCAAATGTTCCCATCGAGTCTGAACCATTCCAACTTTTTCATCAGAAAAAAACTTTAATGTCTTTTCCAGAAAATCAGAGTGAGGAATAAAATCTGCATCAAAAATTGCAACGAACTCTCCACTGGCAATTTTTAAACCTTCTTTTAGTGCTCCAGCTTTAAAACCTTCCCTGTTACTTCTTCTGATATGTTCAATATTAAATCCTTCTTTCTTTTTTACTTCAACAGTTTTGGCAACAACTTCAACAGTTTCATCAGTTGAATCATCAAGGACCTGAATTTCAAGTTTGTCTTTCGGATAATCTATATCACAAACTTTGTCAATCAACCTTTCGATTACATATAATTCATTATAAAGTGGCAGTTGAATTGTAACTAAAGGAGTTTCATCAAAATCTTTTGTGGAATTATAATTTACGTCTTTGTATTTACGGTGATAGAAAAGCAGAACAAATCCGTGAAGACCAAAAATGAAGAGTATCGATAGAGAGACGAAATATCCGATTAAAACTATATTATCCATATTAATTTCCTTTTACCAACCTGAAACTACTGCAAGTAAAATATCTTCTGAAATATAATCAACTGCAATGGCAATTGCATCTTCGCGTTGATTTTGTGTTTGTGCCGGCACATATTCTCCAAAACCAGTAAAATTTTGATCAAAAACTGTTTTTTTCATAATTAGATCTTTATACACAACTTTTACGTTTATTGTAACTTTCCTTGCAGATACTTGTTCACCTGCGCTAACTATTGATGGAGCATCAGTTACACTTGTTATAGTGCAATCAAGTGTAGCATTGGCATTTGTTGAACTAGCTACCTGCAATGAATTATCATTTATAAATTTTTGAATGAGATTATCGGTCAAGAGTTCTCTTAGTCCGGGTATAGCAGCAGGACTTTTATCCTGAGCAACTGGTATATAAATAGTTTTTAAATGACTGGGAACTGATGATCCGGTAAAAGTGTAAGCACCACATCCAAAATTAATTAAAGACATTAATCCGAACAATAGAATCACAATAACCAATCTCCTAAAATCATATCTTAATTTAATCCAATGATCGACCATCATTCCTCTGATAGATTATACTGTTTAATTTTCCGATAGAGTGTTCGTTCACTAATATTCAAGAGTTTCGCTGCCTTTCTTTTATTCCATCTTGTTTTATCAAGCGCAGCTTTGATAGTGTCATGTTCGATGACATCCATCGCAAATAGATTCTTCTTTGGTTCCTCTCCTTTTACAACTGTTTCCCGTCCAGTTTGAATAACTAAATCTTTTAATTCAATTAAATCCTTTTTTATCTCAAAAAGTGCCCTGTAAAGCAATTCCCTATCAGCATCTTCAGGGGTCTTTCTCAGAAAAACAGGAAGGTTTCTTGCCGCAAAATTTTCTTCTGCATGATTTACCAGATTTGAAAATGAATCAACATCTATACTGCCGTTTCTGTTTAGCGCGACAGCTGTTTCAATTGCGTTTTTCAATTCACGAACGTTTCCCGGCCAATTATATTCCAATAAAATATCCATAGCGTCATCAGTAATTTCCAGAGAAGAAATTTTATTAGTTATCGAATAATTTTCAAGAAAATGATTTACAAGTAAAGGAATGTCTCCTTTTCTCTTTCTCAAGGGAGGTATATTTAATGCAACAGCTTTTAATCTAAAATAAAGGTCTTCCCTGAATCGTTTACTGTTGACTTCCTGCTGTAAATCCTTATTAGTTGCTGCAATAATTCTCACATCAACTTTTGTAACGGTCTCCGCTCCAATTCTCATAAACTCTTTGAACTCTATTGCCCTTAGAACTTTTACCTGAGTTGTGAGAGGCATCTCAGCTATTTCGTCCAGGAACAAAGTTCCTCCATCAGCAATTTCAAAGTACCCTTTTCTTCCTTCAAAGGCACCTGTAAAAGCACCCTTTTTGTGTCCAAAAAGTTCGCTCTCAAGAATTCCTTCTGGTATCGCACCACAATTTACACTAACCATATCTTTATCTGCACGTTTACTAGACTCATGAATTGCTCTCGCAAAAACTTCTTTACCAACTCCACTTTCACCATAAATCAAAACTGTTATGTCAGAGGTTGATACATGCATCACCACATCAACCAGATCATTAATTTCACTAGACTGACTAATAATTCCTTGCTTCTTTTTAAATTCTTCTCTGTTCACTTGAAATATATATTAAGATTAGAATGACAAACTGTCGTATTTGTAAAAATACCTAAATACGGATTCAGTTTAAATAGATTAAAATTGGGACAAATGATTAAGAATCAGCTAAATTTCAAGAGATAAGCCATCATTTGCAAAAAGAATTCTGTTTCTTGCGACGGTATCTAGGGTTGACAAAATTTCATTTAACTTACTAAAATCATTTTCAGAATAGTGAGTTAAATAGATTTTACTAGCTTCAACTTTTCCAAGCACTTCAATTATCTTTGTAGGCTCAATATGATTTGCTTCACATATAAAAACTTCAGATAACTTATCATTGAACAGAAAGATATCTTCCACAGAACCAATATCAGAAGTGTATATTATTTTCTTACCCTCAACTTCAAAACGAAGACTCGCAGAATAGAGACTAATTGATCTATGATCTGCTGAATACTTTTGAAGCTTATCCAGATGTGAATTCTTCTTTGCAACAAATGAAAAATTATCTGCCACAATTTTAAGTTCATCATCATTAAATGTTACATAGTTAAATTTAAATTTTATTCGTTCTGGAAAAAGATAAGACCGTAATAAAGATTCTTCGACAATATCTTTTAAACTTTTATGAATAAAAATATCGAGAGGTTTCTCACGTTTAATAAATTTCATTTGAACTATCAAACCAGGAAATCCGGCAAAATGATCGGGATGAAGATGAGTAAAGATAATACCGTCAATTGAGTCATAACCAATCTTGCCAGAAAGTAATGCGCGAGATATGCCATCACCAGCATCAATCAATAAATTATACCCTTGACTGGATACCAATAACGACGAGTGAAATTGATTCAGAGAAGTTTTACCAGAGCTTGCTCCAACAAATGTAATTTTCACTTTTACTTTGATGGAATTGAAATTACACTTCCGCTTACATTATACTTCGAGTTGACAACCTTCAAAAAACTTTCAGCATCTTCTAACTTTACAAATTTACCGGCATAGACTACGTGAAAGGTAGTACCCCCCACAACTTTGTCTGCCATCTCAGTGTAAATTCCGTTTTCTTCGAACTCACTCAAGAGTTTATTCGCATTTTCAAGATTTGTAAACGCACCAGCCTGTATTGTCCACTTATAATTTTCTTGGGAGACAGTTTTGCTTTCTTTAGTCTTTTGTTCTGTTTCTTCTTGATTCGATTTTTCAAGCAACGATAGATTTTGATCTGCAACCTGGATATAGGGTGAATCAGGATAAACTGATTTTAACTGTTTAAGCTTTTGCCTGGCTGTATCATAAAGACCAAGAGCGTAGTAGTAAGAAAAAATCCGATAAAGAGAAGCATCAGCGTATTTGCTTTTTGGATAATTATCAACAATGTTCTGATAAATCACAATTGCTTCCTGCCCGTTTTCTTTCAAAACACCATCAAGGAACATTACGGAAGGATCTTCAGGATGTTTTGATTTTAAATCGGAGAGAGCTTCTTTAGCTTTTACAACATTTCCATTCTCAATGTCCTTTAGGTAAGGCACAATATTAACTTCCTGAGAATATATCTCTCCTGAAGAATGAATTAAGACTTGTAATATCAGAAATGACAATAATTTTAATTTAAGCTTTAACATTTTTCTACCGTCATCAGACGGTTGGTTAAACGTTAGAATATTACCCGGTTAAAGATAAACTTTCTTCTAACAAATTTACGAATCCTTTAAATTCTCCAAAAAGAGTTGCAGATGTTGCCTTGTTTATTTTAACTCTGACATAATCGCCAATCTTTATTTTATCATTGGCAGGTAAAATGACAACTTTATTTGTATCAGATCTGCCTGACAAAAATTTATCAGATTTTCTACTGAATCCTTCAACCAACACTGTTACCTCCTTGCCAATTAAATCCTGATTCAGTTCAAATGATATTTGCTGCTGAAGATTAATAATTTCCTGAAGGCGTTTCGTTTTAGTTTCTTCGGGAATGTCATCATCCATTTTATACGCTTTTGTTCCTTCGCGCGGGGAATATTTAAACATATAGGCACCGTCGTATCTTACTTCTCTCATAACATCAAGTGTCATTATGTGATCTTCAAATGTTTCAGTAGGAAAACCTGAAATAATATCAGTTGAAAAACTCACCCCGGGGATTATTTTTCTTGCCTTCTCGATGAGTTGAAGATAATGTTCGATCGTGTATGTCCTGTTCATCAATTCCAGAATTCTATTTGAACCGGATTGTACAGGCAGATGGATATAATTACAAATGTTTGGATATTCTGCGATTGTATGAAGAAGTTTGTCTGAAAGATCCTGCGGATGAGAAGTTGTAAAACGAATTCTTACTGTTCGATCAACTTGAGCACAAGAAGCTAACAAATCTGCAAAATCCTTATTATTTCGCGCCTCATTATCCAAATACGAATTAACATTCTGACCAAGAAGAGTCACTTCTTTGAATCCTCTAACTGATAATTGCTTCACTTCATCAACAACTGAAGTAAGTGTACGGCTTCGTTCCCTTCCTCTTGTAAATGGAACAACACAAAAAGTACAGAATTTATCGCATCCCCTCATCACTGAAATCCAGGCCTGCAAACCGTCCTCTCTATGAGGAATTATATCATCGTAAGTTTCTGATTTAGAAAGTTTAATACCAATACCTTTATCACCATTAAAAGCAACATCAATGAGTTCAGGTAATCGACGGTATTCATCAGGTCCGACAACTACATCAACAATTTTTTTCTTATCAACCAGATCCGAACGCAAACGCTCTGCCATACAGCCAAGCACACCGACAACAAGATCAGGTTTTTGATCTTTTATGGTTTTAAAGTTTCCTAATCGCCCATAAATTCTCTGCTCTGCATTTTCACGAATACTGCAGGTGTTAACAAGAATAACATCCGCATCCTCAAGATGCTTGGTAACTCTGTATCCGTTATTCTGAAGAATTCCCAGCACGATTTCCGTGTCTGCGAGATTCATCTGGCAGCCGTAAGTTTCTATGTATACTTTATTATTATTCATAATTCAATTAAAAAGCCGGCACAATATAAAATATTACCGCCTGTGGTTCAATCTAAATAGATCTAAATAAAAGAGTTAACGTTGGGATTAATTAGGGGAGAGAAGTGACAGGATGAAAGAAATGCTATTGCCCATTCCGCATAATCAATGTTAATTTGAGGATATAATTCAAGCAAGCGCAATTTTCCACTCAAATAATATTTACCTGAAATAAAAAGCCCCTCATAAGAGGGGCCGAAAAATAAGAAGTTGAATCTTCCTACTTAATTAGCATCATTTTACGAACTTCAGCAAATTGACCTGCTTCAAGTTTGTAAAAATAAATTCCACTATTCAAATCCGATGCATCAAATTTTATTGTGTGAGCGCCCGTAACCATATACTGGTTAATAAGAGTTTTTACTTCCTGCCCAAGTGTATTAAAGACTCTCAATGTTACATTTGAACTTTGAGGTATGGAAAAATTAATTGTAGTGCTCGGGTTAAACGGATTCGGATAGTTTTGCGATAGCTCAAACTGTACCGGCGCAGTCACATTCACGTTAACTACATCCGAGTACTGGAAAACTCCACCAAAATCAATTTGTTTTAGTCTGTAGGAATAACTTCCTGAAGTAAGGTTGACATCAACAAACCTGTATGATCTTGTTTCTGTTGTTGTACCATGACCAGTTATAAAGCCAACACTAATAAACTCTTCGCCCTCAGTTGATCTTTGAACCTCAAAACCAAAGTTGTTTAATTCAGAAGCCGTTGACCAGTTTAATGTTACATCACTTCCAAGCGAAGCAGCAGTAAATGAAGTTAGTTCAACTGGAACGGTCATTGACCAGGTTGTTCCAACTGTGATTCCATCAACCTGGACTGAATACGCATTACCACCCTGTCTCAAACAAACAGCTGCAATTGAATCATCAGGGACGATATCAACAGAAGTTACATCTGCCACTGGTGGTTCAGAGCCAATTGTCGGATTTATAAACAAATGTGCAACATCATTAGAATCACCAGGGAAGAATTCATATTTAACTACTAATAGATATGTTGTGCTGTATGAATAAGTAGAAGTAGTATAAACTGCACTAGCAGTCAGAGCTTTTGTAATCCCAAACTGAAGATTTCCTGAACCGTCATCTCTTATCATAAGTCTCGGTTTAAAGAATGTGGTTGGGAAAGGTGGAGCTAAATGAAAGAAATAATCTCCTCCGGTAGGTGCGGAAGAAATATTCGCAAGGAATGCTGCATAGACTGCGCCTGATCCGCCTTGTATTGTAAAATCAGCATGAACATCTTCTCTTGAACCACTACCGCCTTCCACTAAAACTGAATTTCCGATGCCTGATGCCGGATAACCAGTATATGACAAGTTACCGGATATTACTGTTATTTGACTTCCACTACCACTATGGTTTATCCACCCATGGTTTATTATGGAATCGCCAACAGGATAATCAAAATTTTCCAGGAAAAGCTGTCCATAAGACAAACTGAATGGAATTAGAAGCACAGAAAATAGTATAAGTAAATATGATCTTTTCATATTTGCCCTCCGATTAATTAATAATAATTATTTATTAGAACTGGATTGTTGGCTTAAAAATAGTGAAAATAAAAAAGAGAATGAAAATTTTGTGTTTCATTCTCTTAAATTTTAGGTGAGTAATCTTTGATTTAACAGAAATTTAACATTCGGGGGGGAATGTTATTTAATCAAAGTCATCTTCTTGGATTGTGAAAAGTTATTAGTCTCAAGTTTATAAATATATAGTCCGCTGTTCATTCCTGATGCATCGAAGTTGATTGTATGAACTTCAGCTTCCTGAAATCCATTAACAAGTTCAGCAACCTGTTCCCCAATGATATTGTAAACTGCAAGTTTTACATTACCAGATGCAGGTAAGTTAAAACTTATTGTTGTGGATGGGTTAAACGGATTTGGGTAGTTTTGAGCAAGTTCAAATTCAGACGGTGAGTCAAGATTAACTTCAATCACTTTTGAGTATTCATAATTTCCATCTGTATCAATTTGCTTTAAGCGATAAGAGTACTTTCCGGCAGTAACTTGTTCATCAATAAAAGAATAATTCTTAGGCGAATTTGAATTACCATTACCCTGCACAAAACCAATATTAGCCCATTCGTCATTCTGAGTTGAACGAAGAATCTCAAATCCATAATTATTTACTTCTGTTTCGGTGGTCCAAACAAGCTTGATACCTGGTTCAACTATAACTGCAGAAAAAGATGAAAGCTCAACCGGCAGAGCTACTCCGCCAACCCAAAGTGTGTACCCATTGGTATCAATCGAACCACTTAATGTATTATAATTATTCTCG
>Ga0209536_100013321_pt1 | contig 11867 bp, 11 predicted proteins | sample DeeMarSeWOR28_12_FD_187461 | JGI IMG/M metagenome (GOLD analysis project Ga0209536, IMG submission 187461) | Marine sediment microbial communities from White Oak River estuary, North Carolina - WOR-2-8_12 (SPAdes) (version 2) | ecosystem: Environmental > Aquatic > Marine > Intertidal zone >...
TTGTTAAAATATTTATTCCCCTTTTCTTAAAATTTTTCTCCAATGCAAGGGAGACTTCTTCATCTTCGATTGGAAGAATATTTTTCATCATTTCAATAATTGTAACTTTCGTCCCAAGCACTGAATAGAAGTAAGCAAATTCAACTCCTATCGCTCCTGCACCAATAATAATTAACTCTTCAGGTAGTTTTTCTAAAATCATTGCTTCCGTACTTGTAATAATGTTTTTTTTATCCACGGGAATTGCAGAAACGGACCTTGGACGAGCCCCTGTTGCTATAATTATTTTATCTGCCCGCACTGAATCAATTTTCTTTCCATCATCATTGCTTATTTCAATTTCATTCTTTGAAATAAGTCTGCCGAAACCTCTTATTCTCTCAACTTTATTTTTCTTTACAAGTAATTCAACATTTTTTGAGATGCGATCTGAAATATCCCGGCTTCGCTTTATAATTCTATTAAAATCAAAATCTAATCCTGAAACCTTTACTCCAAAATCATCTCTATGATTTTTAATTTGATCGATTATCTCAGCATTTTTTAATAGGGATTTTGTAGGTATGCATCCCCAGTTAAGACAAATTCCGCCAAGATTTGCTTTATCAATAACAACAGTTTTAAATCCGAGTTGTCCTGCGCGAATTGCCGCAACATAACCTCCGGGTCCACCTCCTAAAACTGCGATATCGTATTGTTTTTGCATAAGTTATGAGAATCCTGTTTTTTGAGATTGGGGCAAATATAAGTAAGCCTATATTAAAATGAAAACTTTAAAGAGTAAATTCTGACTAACCAGTCAATAAAATAGGATTGTACTAATTTAAAGTCTTTGGAAGAGCGGAAAAATATACTATTCTTTCAGATCAATAATCAATTTATCAGAAAAAAGTCTCGCAATTAATATTCAACAGCCTGACCTTTAACCGGCATTGACGTATGGATTTGAACAATTCTCCATATATTATTTTCATTTTCCAGCACACCGGTTGTCCTTATACCATCAAAATTAAATTGCTGGTCACCAGATTCTACAAACCAATTAACTTTCATATAAAACCAGGCCTGATCACCGGTACTGCACATCTTTAAAATTTTATCCCTAACAGAAAGATTTATAGTGTTGAACGTTTCGTAAGCTCTTTCTTGATCTTCGCCCATTGAAACTTTATCAACCCATAATTCATCCTCATCTGTTCCAAGAATTACAATATCCGGTTTATCGGAAAAACAGGAAAGCAGTAACTCAAGATCACGGTCTTCATGGGCTTTAACAAAATTATCCAGCACCTGCATGACTTTTTCTCGTTCCTTTTCAAGGTTCGCTTCTGGTTTAGAAGTGCAAGTTGTCAGGGAAAATATCACTGCGGGGAGAATAAAGACAATAAATTTTTTCACGGCAGCCACCTCAAATAATTATTTAGTTTAATCTATTTTGGGGAATCAATTATGAAAGAGGAAAAAAACAATACGACCAGTTTTTCCCCGTGAGAAATTTTATTACTTATTCTTAATCTAACATTTTTTTTCTTATAGTCAAGTTTTGAAGGATTGTAGTTTGCAGGATCTCTAAATTCAATAAAATTTATAAAAGCTTCTTAGCTTCAATATAAACAAAGCAACACTAGCAGGTAATATGAAATAATCCAATAAAAGAACCCTCTTTTTGATTCCAATTTTGAGCAGCTTCGCTTGTCGGCATTATTTCTATAGAACAGTTTTTCTTATTAAACAATTCTGTAGCCTCGTTAGAAAGTCTGACCATTCCGGTCTGACCGCTTCCAATTATTAAATTTTCAGCACCCTCTTCATAAATATGTTTTGCCTCCTCGATTGATATTATATGTGAGGTATCGTAATATTTTTTTGATAATTTCTTCTTTCGTTTTTCCACTTCACCATTTAAGCGGATCAGAATATCGTGTTCATAAGTTTTACCTTCAATCGTAATATAACCGAAAGATGTTTTATCAATTGTTGGTTTCATGTAATTTGCTTTTATAAAAACTTTTCAAATTAATAACTTAAATTTAGTCTTGAATTAATAAAAATTGAAAAACATATCACAATACTCAACAATAGTAAAACGTGTTTTATTATTCAATATTAAATACAAGTAAAATGCCCCTGCCCTCACTTATATTATTTAAGTTTAATAGAGCAGGGGTTTTCCACCTTGAGAGGGGGAGACTTCTTAAATAGAATTTGGTTTAATCTTCTTTGAATGTAACAAATTACATTATAAGTGATAGATTTTGAAAATCACCTTGGGAAAAGCACAGCATCTCGGACGGGAATAAGAGAACCGTATCTCACACGTTTCTCTCAAGGTATTGCAATTTGCATTAATTACTTGATAGAGTCAAGTATTGTTGCTATTTGCTAATAGTTTACAAATAAAAAAGCCTCCAAAATCATGAAGGCTTTGAAATCTGAAGAAAGGTCTAATTCTAATAATTCTAAAAGCCGTAATTAATTCCGATCATAAACCTGCCCATAATTTTAGGCTGGTTAACAGCATCATCTGCATCATCATATGTGTAATCTTCGCGTGGATTAACATCATCACCATCGGGACTGTATGAAGTATCGTGACCTTTTAATGTACCTTCAAAAAAGTAATCAGCACCGCCGCCAAAAACCATGTTAAGATTTGGCACTAATGGAAACTGGGTTTCAATACCTGCACCCAATCCAAACTGGTTACTTGTTACATCAAAGTCCTCATTACCTCCAACAAAATTAAAGTTAGCTGTAAACATCGAGTATCTTGGTCCTAAATAGATATGCGATTTTGTAAGTATGTTTACCGGTATTAATAAATCAAATCTCATATCCCATATCCTCCCGCTTTCCTGCGGAGTTCCATTAGTAGCATTGTTAATAAATACTCTTCGTGCATCATCAGATTTACCCGGTTCAACCGCAGTATAACCTACTCCAAATCTTGCACTTAAAGGAAATCCATCTTGAAAGCTTGCAATAGTAAAGTTAAGCTGACCACCAAATCCACCATTATAGCCAAATACCAAACCAGCGTATAGTTTGGGTCCGAAGCTATAATTTGTCCCGTAGGTTTGGGAAAAAGAAACTGAAGAAAAGAGGAAAAGAAAAACGAACGTTGTTAATAGACTGCTGCGCATATATGTGTCTCCTGTTTTTGTTTTCTTTGTTAATGAAAAAGTTAAAGCAGCATCTCTCCCCAATTGAGACACTTAATTATAAAAATTTTTTCTGAATTATAAAACAACTTAAATACTACTAAGGAAAATTAGTGCCAAAATTTTCCCAATTAGATTCAAATAGTGTTTGATATTAATACACGTATAAAATATGTCTGCAGGGCAATAATAAAGTTAAGTCGATTTACACGGTATTTGCATGTATTAATAATTACTATCAAATCTATTTATGATTAATATTTTCTGTTAGTCCTCTTTCTTACTTTTAAGATTTTACCTTAGTTGCTCTGCCATTTTTGAAAAACAATTCTTCGAAAAACATCAATAATCAAATAATAATCTAATATTGAATATTGGCAGATTTATTGATATTGAATAATAATAAAAATAATAATCAAAGAAATGAAAACTGAAGATTCAAATAAACCTGTCTACACCATAAGCACAGCTGCAAGATTACTTGGAATTTCAATTCCCACACTCAGAATGTATGAAATCGAAGGATTGATCATTCCATATAAGAAATCCAGTAAACACCGATTGTATTCTGATGTGGATCTCGAGAGAATCCGCTGCCTGCGAAGAACAATAAGCGGTAACAGAATGGGAATTGAAAGTATAAGAAGAATGCTTGCATTGATTCCCTGCTGGGCAATTATTGAATGTACCGAAAAAGACAGGAAAAATTGCGAAGCTTTTACCTCTTATGATAAACCTTGCTGGATGCACAATCACAAAGATAATGTTTGCAGAGACAGGAATTGCAGAGAATGCGAAGTGTACAACAGTTTTAGTGATTGCAGCAGCCTGAAAGAAAAGTTTAAAGAATTAGTGCCTCCTAAAAAATAAAATCAATCAATAAAAAAATAAAAGTATAACGATGAAAAAATTAGTAATACTCGGTGCCGGAACTGCAGGCACAATGATGTTAAATAAATTACACAACGTGTTGGATAAAAATGAATGGCAGATCACAATAGTTGATCAGCATGAAACTCATTACTATCAGCCGGGATTTCTTTTCATTCCTTTTAATATCTACACTTGTAAAGATGTTATTAAACCTAAAAGAGATTTCTTCCCAACCGGTGTAAATGTCATTAATTCTGAAATAGACAAGATTGAACCGAAAGAAAACAGGGTACTGCTTAAAAACGGGCAAGTTGTCGGATACGACCAATTAATAATAGCCACGGGAGCAAAAATAAGACCTGAAGAAACAGAAGGACTTAAAGAAGATCTCTGGTACAAAAGCATCTTTGATTTTTACACGATCGAAGGTTCATGCGCACTTCGTGATTTTTTTAAACATTGGGAAGGTGGCAAGCTTGTAATTAATATTACAGAAATGCCGATTAAATGCCCGGTTGCGCCATTGGAGTTTGCATTCCTCGCAGACTCGTTTTTCACAGAAAAAGGAATCCGCGATAAAGTTGATATCCAATTTGTAACTCCGTTACCGGGTGCTTTTACACAGCCGAAAGCTTCCGCAATTTTAGGTGATTTTTTAGAGAAGAAGAATATTAAACTAACAACCGAATTTGGAATCGCCAGGGTTGATAACGAAAATAAAAAAATTATTTCATGGGAAGAAGATGAAATTCCCTTCGATGTTTTGGTTACTATTCCGACAAATATGGGTGATGATGCAATTGAACGGAGTGGAATGGGTAACGAGTTTAATTTTATTCCAACCGATAAGCACACATTAAAAGCATTGGATTACGATAACATATTTGTAATCGGAGATGCTACGGATCTTCCAAGTTCAAAAGCGGGCTCGGTTGCACACTTTCAGGCAGATATATTATTGGAAAATTTCCTAAGTGTTATTGAAGGCAGAGAACCAAACGAAAAATTCGACGGACACGCAAACTGTTTCATCGAATCCGGTTTTGGTAAAGGAATTCTGATTGATTTTAATTACAATACAGAACCACTACCGGGTAAATTTCCCCTGCCGGGCGTTGGTCCATTTTCTCTTCTGGAAGAAACAAAAATGAATCATTACGGCAAGATTATGTTCAGGTGGATGTACTGGAATTTTCTAATTAAAGGCTTAGAACTTCCAATCGAATCGCAAATGTCTATGGCAGGAAAGAGAGCATAAGATGAATGAAGTAAAAACACAATCACAGTTTGATGAAATAAATTCAAAGCTTGATGTTATTCTGGAAGAAATTGAGCTACAGAAAAAGCACAGACTAGAAATGGAAGATCTAAAAGATGATTTATTCAGAGTTGGAAAAGATGTTTACGAAACTGCTGTAACCGAGCTTGAAGAAGTTCACGATCATATAAAAACAGGTGATATTCTTCATCTTGGTAAAAAGCTTATAAGAAATGTTAACAATTTAAGCAGGGCTTTTGATCAGCTTGAAAGCACACGGGATTTCCTGCGCGATGTATCACCGCTTGTAAGGGAATCAATAATTGATTTAATGAATAAGATGGATGAATTTGACAGAAAGGGTTACTTCCAGTTCATTAAAGAGTTGCAGAAGGCAGGAGATAACGTAGTCACATCTTTCACACCGAACGATGTAAAACTGCTTGGAGATAATATAGTAACAATCCTGGACACAATAAAAAACCTAACACAGCCTGATATGCTGCAGGCAATTAACAATGCGATTGCAGTTTATAAAAATATTGATGTAAAGGTTGATGAAAAGGTATCGCTTTTCAATTTAATGAAAGAAATAAACTCACCAGAAGTAAAAAGAGGTTTAGCTGTGGGATTAAAATTCCTGAAGAACCTTGCTTCATTGGAAGAAAATCAAAAAAACTTAATAAATCTAAAAAAAGAACAAATCAACTAAGGAGTAAAAAATGGAAACTGTAGAATTAGTAGGAAAACAACTTGAACTTGACGCCGACGGTCATCTTAAAAATCTAAGCGATTGGGATAAAGAAGTAGCCACCGAATTTGCAAAATTAGAAGGTATTGAGCTAAACGATCGCCACTGGATTGTGATTGATTTTATGCGAAAAGTGTACGAAGAAAAAGGTGATGCACCGTCAATTCGTAAATTAACCAAAGAAAGCGGCGTTGATACAAAAGAATTGTACGCACTATTTCCAAAAGGTCCGGCGAAAAAAGCAGCAAAAATTGCAGGTCTTCCAAAACCAAAAGGCTGCATTTAACAATTAGATGGCGTTCATTCTGAACAAATTGAATTGAAGTGAAGAATCTTTTTTCGAAATCAATTTCCGAGATTCTTCGCTACGCCAGTCTGCAGACAGAAAATCTACAAATGACTTTGAATTGAAAATAAATAAAATCTTTAGGAGAAATAAAAATGGCAGAGCCAATTGAAAAAATATCAATAATTGTATCGCGGGGTTCGCTCGAAGGAGTTTATCCGGGATTGATTATGGCTAACGGAGCAAGAATGGAAGGTATTGAGGCAACTTTGTTTTTCACATTCTTTGGATTGGATGCGATAATTGATAAAAGGATGGACAATTTGAGTGTTGCAACTGTGGGCAACTCGGCAATGCGTCTGCCCAATGGAATGAAAATGCCTACGTGGCTGGGTGCAATTCCTGGTATATCCGCTTTTGCAACTTCGATGATGAAAAAAGAAATGGAAAAAATAGACATTCCTCCTGTACGTGAATTTATTGAACTCATTCATGATTCAGGCGGTGAATTGTACGCATGCAAAGCAACTGTTGATATGTTTCACTTAACTAAAAAAGATTTCTGCCCTCAGGTTTCAGAAATTATCTCTGTTGGGGAGTTTTATGAAAAATCTGCAGGTGCAAAAATAATTTTCACTTAGAAATTCCTGAAGTGAATATTTAATTAACTATAATCTAATTACAATATGGGTCACTATAATGGTTCGTCAAAAAATTAAACTTGCTATATTAACTTTAACTACGACTCTTTTTTTTACAATTAATCTTTTTGCAACTGATGGTTACTTCAGACATGGCTATGGAATTAAGTATTCTGCATTAGCCGGTTCTGGTGTGGCAGTCTCGCTAAGTTCGCTTGGCGCAATTACAAATCCTGCGGGATTAGCATTCGTTCCAACTCAGTATAACTTTAATGTTGCATTCTTTAGTCCAATGAGAGAATACACAGTAACTGGAAATCCATCAGGGATGCAGGGAACTTTTGGTTTACTTCCGGGAACAATTGAGAGTGAAACAAAATTATTTGTATTTCCAACTCTTGGGGCAAACTGGAAAATAAATCCAACAATGGCTGTTGGGCTTGTTGTATACGGAAATGGTGGAATGAATACCGATTATCCAACCCAAACATTCTATGATCCAAGCTCACCGAGTACGGGTGTGAATTTAGAGCAATTGTTTGTTGGTGCTACATATGCGATTGAATTTATCAAAGATCATTCACTTGGTGTTACTGCTTTATTTGCATGGCAGAAGTTTCGTGCAAAAGGTCTAGCTTCTTTTTCTGCTTTCTCAAGTGATCCAGCAAACCTAACTGGAAATAGCAATAGTATTTCTACGGGTTTTGGCGGAAAAGTTGGTTACCAGGGACAGTTTGGAAATATTATAAGATTAGGTGCTTCATTTCAAACAAAAATGTATATGAATGAATTTGATAGATACAAAGGTTTATTTGCTGAAATGGGAGATTTTGATATTCCCGCAAATTGGCAGGCTGGAATTGCTGTAATGCCAAATCAGGAACTTACATTGATGTTGGATGTACAACAGATACTTTACAGCGGAGTTAAATCTATTGCCAATCCTATGGATCTTGTTAACAACTCACCTAGCCTTCCAAATGGAACTCCTAATACAAATTTTCAACCTTTAGGAACTAATGAAGGATGGGGTTTTGGCTGGGAAGATATGACAATTGTTAAGTTTGGATTAATGTATGAATTACCACAAAACTGGACTCTGTATGGTGGTTATTCTTATGGCAAACAACCAATTCCTGAAGCCGAAGTGTTATTTAATATTTTGGCTCCAGGAGTAGTTGATCATCACATTACACTTGGATTATCTAAAATGTTCTGCAACTCTCAAGAAGTAATGATTGCACTAATGTATGCTCCTGCCGGAAGTGTTAAAGGTATTAATCCTTTAGATCCTCCAAGCCAACAAACTATTGAACTTCAAATGAGCCAATTTCAGGTTGAAGTTGGATATGCGTTTAGTTTAGTTCAATAACAATATTAGTAAATCATAAATAATTGTAATTTATAGCGAAGCAATTTATTAACAAAATTGCTTCGTTTTTTTGCATCCTTTCATAAATCATTTCATCAAATCATTCAAAAAAATAATAATGACAAAAAATCGAATTACAGACCTTATGAACTACGAAGTACAAAATTTTCAAAAAGATGTAATAGACAAGAGTTTCGATAAGCCTGTTCTTGTTGATTTCTGGGCTGAGTGGTGTGCGCCTTGCAGAATGATTGGCCCTGTTCTTGAAAAGCTCGCTGAAGAAAACAAGGATAATTGGGAGTTAGCAAAAGTCGACACCGATAAGAACCAGGATATTGCAATGAAATACGGAGTCCGTGGAATTCCAAATGTAAAGCTATTCAGAAACGGTGAAGTAATAAATGAGTTTACAGGAGCACTTCCTGAACCTGCAATTAAGGAATGGTTAAAAAAATCCATCCCAAGCAAATTCTCAGATCAAATTGAACATGCTAAAGTCCTCCTAAAAAAAGGAAACGTTTCAGACGCAAAAGTTTTACTAGAAGAAATATATAAAGGCGATATTAACAATAGTGATGTAAAAGTATTGCTTGCTAAAATTCTCCTGTTTGATGATTTCAAGGAAGCAATTCGTTTGCTGCAAAATGTTGATAGTAACTTAGACAATATTGAACTTGCCCAAGCAATAACTACTATTGCTGAATTGCTGCAGCGTGAACACAGCTCATTTACTGATTCTGAAGTTAGAGAAAAATATTTATCTGCAATTGATACTATTCGAAAAAAAGATTTTGATTCAGCTTTAGAAAAATTTATTGAAGTAATAAGAACAGATAGAACTTATGATGATGATGGTGCCCGGAAAGCATGTATTGCAATCTTTAAATTCTTAGGTGAGGAAAACGAAATAACATTAAGGCATCGAAGGGATTTCGGCAGTGCTTTGTATATCTGAATTAATTATTTCAGCTACCTAAGAACTGTATTTGGTGCACGGGAGTGGAACTCAGATGGACCACCGGCATTCTATAATTCTTTAATTCCGTAGAACTGATCTAAAGCATCAGGATTTGCTAATGCATCCTTGTTTTCAACTTCTTCCCCGTTTATAATTTTAGAGACGGCAATTTCAACTTTCTTACCACTTATTGTCCGGGGAATATCACTTACTTCAATAATCTCTGAAGGAACATGCCGGGGTGTTGCTTTTTCTTTTAAAGATGATCTTATTTTATCTTTTAAAGTCTGATTCAAGGAAGCGCTTTCTGAAAGTACAATAAATAAAATTACTTTTTCGTCACCATTAAATTTTTTACCCACAGCAATGCTATCCGCAATTCCCTCCATTTCTTCAACTATACGATAAATTTCTGCTGTGCCAATTCTCACTCCTCCCGGATTTAATGTAGCATCTGACCTTCCATATACTACAATACCACCATTGGGAGTTATTTTTATATAATCTCCGTGACTCCAGACGTCTTTAAATTTTTCAAAATATGCCTTTCTATATTTTTCTCCATTTTCATCATCCCAGAAATAGATCGGCATTGATGGAAATGGCTCTGTGCAGACAAGTTCACCTTTATCATCAACTACGGATTCTCCTTTTTCATTTAATGCCTCCACTTTCATTCCCAGCCCGGCACATTGTATTTCACCCGTGTAAACCGGTAGTGTTGGATTACCAAGCATAAAACATGATAAAATATCTGTCCCACCAGAAATTGAAGAAAGCTGTAAATCAGATTTTACATTTTTATAAACCCACTCAAAAGTTTCTTCAGGTAGTGGTGAACCTGTTGACAATATGGTTCTTAATGAACTTAGATTATAATTATCTTCAGGAATGAAACCTTGCTTACTGAATATTGATAAGTATTTCGGTGAAGTTCCGAATACTGATACCCGATGTTCCTGAATTTTCTTCCAGAGTATCCCGGAATCAGGATAAACAGGATTACCATCGTATAAATACAAGGTTGCTCCCACTTGCAATGAGCTTACAAGCCAATTCCACATCATCCATCCGCAAGTGGTATAGTAGGTTATGGTATCTTCTCTTTTAAAATTGGTATGCAATACGTGTTCCTTAAAATGCTGCAAAAGAATTCCACCTGCACCATGAACCATACATTTTGGCAAACCAGTTGTACCTGAAGAATACATAATATAAACCGGATGATTGAATGGCACCTGTTCGAACAATGTTTTCTTTAAGCTAAAATCTAATAACTGATTAAAATATAAATACTTATTACCTGGTATTTGAAACTTATTCTCGTATAATTCACCATTCATTAAATCCTGGAATATAGGAATCCAAACAACGCGCTCGATCTCCGGAATTTCCCTCACAACTGATTCGATTTTTTCTCTGCAATTAATAATTTTACCGTTATATTGATATTCTTCAACTGCGAAAAGTACCTTTGGCTTTACCTGCCCGAAACGATCGATAACACCCTGAATTCCAAAATCAGGGGAGCACGATGTCCAGACAGCTCCCATACTGGTCGTTCCCAGCATAGCAATAACAGTCTCCGGAATATTTGTAACAAAGCCTGCTACTCGATCACCTTTTTTGACTCCCATTTTTCTCAGTCCGGCACTGCAAGCAGTCACAAGTTTATGAAGCTGTTGATATGACAGGTGAACGTCTGGTTTATCCTCCCTGCTGCTAATAATCGCTATTTTCTCATCACAATGCCTTAATAGATTTTCAGCAAAATTAAGCTCAGCCCCTTCAAACCACTTTGCGCCAGGCATTATTCTTTTATCCAGTACTTTTTTGTACATCTCAGAATGAATGATTTTAGCGTACTTCCAAATCGACTCCCAGAACGCCTCAATTTTATTTACTGACCACCGGTACAATTCAGAATAGTCTGAAAATGAAAGGTTATATTCTTTCTTCAGAAATTTATAGTAGGCAGTAAAATTCGAATTTCTTATCTGTTGTTCAGAAGGTTTCCAAAGCAGCATTTTAATTCCCTGACTTTAAAAGATATGCCAGGATTATTAAAACCTGGCATATCTGATAATAACGCTAGTGCTTAATTAAGTTACAAATTAAAATTTCGCAGCAAAGATTGCGGTCTTCCAGGCAAATTCCATATCGTTGTTTTTTAAAGCAGTTTTCACCGCAAGTTCTATATTCTGTTTTTTATTCTTTTCCAGTTCGATTGCAGCTTTTAGCATCTTTTTATGATCGTTTAACCTTTGATACCTTGAAAACGCTTCCTGGTCACTTTCAAATCCCTCAAATTTTTCATTTATAATATTTTCAATAAATAGATTAACATCTTTTTCATCGGGTATGAATTCTGAATTACCAAATTTTCCAAGGTCATTTGCCGAATAAACATCCGACTCTCTGATATGTTTTGGTATACGATCGTATCCAATACATTTTTTACCGATCGGTTTTTCAACTTCGAAAACGCCCAGTCCTGCGCGCGAATAAAAATTACCGGACATCCGCGCAACTAGATCAATCTTTACCGGATCAATTATTCCATTTGT
>Ga0209536_100013322_pt1 | contig 11866 bp, 11 predicted proteins | sample DeeMarSeWOR28_12_FD_187461 | JGI IMG/M metagenome (GOLD analysis project Ga0209536, IMG submission 187461) | Marine sediment microbial communities from White Oak River estuary, North Carolina - WOR-2-8_12 (SPAdes) (version 2) | ecosystem: Environmental > Aquatic > Marine > Intertidal zone >...
AACATTAACAGTTTCTGATTGCGTTTATTCTGATGCATACGTTTCACCTCATGATATGTCCAATTTTAGGTTTTAACCTAGGTTGAGCGGTTCTGGGTTCAGCGTTCCGGGTTGGAAATACGATTAACCAGCCTTTATCAAGGAGTCCGTCTTAAATAGGTTTACGACGCCTTTTCACCCAATGGGTGAAATCTGAAAATTCCTGACCCTGATCAATATAGTGCTCAGTTTCAATCACTTGCAACCTTTGTGAACTCTGAACCTTGAACCTGGAACCGATCAGTTTAGATTATAGTATAGGTTTTATATCGGCCTTTAGAAAAGATACTTAAGACTAGACAGACATCCATGGCCTTATGATGTTGCCAACATTATATCATATGACCTTATTGATTGGCTATTTCGGGTTAAAAAAACTTTGACTGCCACACCTGAATGTTTAAATTTGAGTAAGAGCGACGTCTACGAAGAGAAAAATTTATTTGACATAATCTATCTATAATTGTTACACATTTTTTACATAATTGTTTCATCGCCCCAGTTCATGCGTGCAGGGTAATTTTATACTTTTCAACAACTTAACTTCCAAAACTGAGGATAGAAATGGAGGTGAATCAATACTTCAGATACCCATCGCCCTGCTTTTTGTCACCAGCAAAGACCATCCATCATACCGACTCCCTATTCCTTAGAATGCCCAGATGGGGAACATATAATTCAAAACCCACCATAGGAGGCCTTTACAATGCGTTATGACGAAAAAAGGGAGTATAAGCGCCATGATTTTGATGCCCCTATCGTTTATGTCTATCAGGATTCAGCTAAATTTTACCGGGCGCAAATGCAAAATTATTGCAAAGGCGGCATGTGTTTCGAATCAAACGATGCTCTTGAACCGGGAGTTGACATCTACATAATGATGGAAAGCTTCTCACCGGATACCATAGTTGATGAATTCTATGATGGCTATCTTGCAGAAGTGCGCTGGTGCCAGAAGATACTGTTAACCGAGGCCGGGCAGTTTAAAGTCGGGGTCAAATATTATCAAACGGTCATAAAATAGTTACGTTACCGCTCCAACGCGTCTTCCACCAATCGAATCTGAATTTGTTCAATTCCGGCAATTCTTTTTACGAACTAAGCGCTTCTTTCCGACACGCGCAATCCTGAAATTCAGATTAGCCTTGAAAGCATCCTACTGGATCTTATGTCGCCATATTATTTCCACTCATCGAAATTCTTGGTTTGAAAGGAGGCCAACAATGATTCGAGTAGCTAAGCAGACGCGCTTGAAGTCTGCGGATGTCATTGAGCGAGCGTCGCATTTTTTTGGCAAAGGCGGAGAAGAATTGGAAGAAACAGATCGTAACCCGTGTTGCATCTCATTTGAGGGTGCGGGCGGATATGTCGCTGTAACGGTATCAGATAAAGAGACTCAACGGACAGTTGATGTTGAAACCAGGGAATTTGAGTATCAGGCAAAGCGATTTTTAGAAACACTTTAAGGTGATAATTTGTGGTCTCGAGATGGTGCCGGTCCCATTTTGGGGGCATCATTAAGTCACATTCTTTAATCGCTTATTTAAATCTGACTATGAGGAACTTGAACACGATATTAAAAAAATGTCTTTTCTATGCGGTAAAGCTGCCGGTTATTTTTGTGCTGATCACGTTTGGAATTATTTTCGATTGCATTGTTCAATTACCCTTTATGATACTTTGTAAATTTGATGACTTATTCCACAAAAGGCGACGCGGAAAATTAATCTTGTGATGCCTCTTTTTAGTAATTTTTGTCATGAATTCCGGACTGAAGTCGATCAATTCTCTAGAACTTTACACCTTTTTGAGATCTTTTTTGTTAGTTTGCACATGTGAATGTCCCTTTAAACTTATTAACCATAATACTCCGGGATTTAGGTGTAATTGGAAATATCCATTGATATTTTTAATATTTGTTGTATAGTGAAGTTTTCAAAACTGAGGACCCGTGCGAGGAAGTAGGGCAAAATCAGAATGAGATGCCGCCGCTGACCAAAAAAGGTGTTATGATCGGTTGCCCGCGTCAGTGGTTGAGGTGGTACGCCTGGCAGGATTCGAACCTGCGGCCTACGGATTAGAAGTCCGTTGCTCTATCCAGCTGAGCTACAGGCGCACGTCGATCATTCTGATATCATAGGTCTTAGCAGATGTCCAGTTCCAAAACTACAGATACATGCTGCAGTGTCGGGTTCCAGTGTCAGATTTAGGCAAAAATTCGGCGTGCTCATCCGAAAAATATAAATAATTTGGACCGTTTCCTATGAAAAAAAAGACCGCTAAAAAAAAGAGAGCCAAGGCTGCGAGGAGAACAACGTCGAAACCTGAAGCGGAATTGAATAATAAGCGCCCAAAACCCCCACCATCCTCTTCCGACTCCGACAAAGCGCTTGTTAAATTTGATCCCTTACAGCGTTATTTAACTGAAATAAGCAATTATAAATTGCTCACCCGAGATCAAGAAAGAGAACTTGGTATTCGGGTCAGAGAATACGGAGATAAAGATGCGGCCTATCATTTGGTAACCTCCAATCTGAGGCTGGTTGTAAAAATCGCTCTGGAATTTCAGCGGGTTTGGATGCAGAATCTCTTGGATCTTATTCAAGAGGGCAATATCGGTCTCATGCAAGCCGTAAAAAAATTCGATCCATACAAGAATGTTAAATTTTCCTATTATGCCTCCTTTTGGATAAAGGCGTATATCCTCAAGTTTATTATGGACAACTGGCGACTGGTAAAGATCGGAACAACCCAAGGTCAGCGGAAATTGTTCTTTAAATTAAAAAAGGAAAAGCAGAAATTAATTGATATGGGCTTTGATCCCAAACCCAAGCTCCTTTCCGAAAGGTTGGGCGTTTCTGAACGCGAGATTGTCGATATGGATCAGCGCTTGGACGGCTGGGACGTTTCGCTGGATGCTCCATTAAAGGATGACTCAGATACCGAAAGAATTGAATTTCTGAGTACCTCCACAGAATCCATTGAGGAACAGGTCTCCAAAAAAGAAATTGAAGTTCTTCTTCACAATAAGATTGCCGAATTCAGGAAAAAGATGACCCCTCGTGAAATAGAAATATTTGATCTGAGAATTTTTTCTGACAATCCGGTTACACTGCAGGAAATCGGTGATCGTTACGGTATATCTAGAGAACGGGTGCGCCAGGTAGAAAAAAATATCATTAAAAAGATGAGAGAATTTTTTAAGAAAGAAATACCTGATTTTGCTTCTTACACCGAAGACGGGGCATCAGATTAATCCACGGGTTTATGCCACCGAGAACCGAGTTTAAATTCAGCTTTAGGATGTTGGATGTATGAAAGTCCTTCGCGTTAAATTACTGACTGCAGCGATTGTGATATTTTGGATATTAGGCTGTGCGGTGAATTCCAAGAATCAAATGCCTGAGCCGAAAATGCCGCATGTTCTTACGGGTTCGGATAATCAATATTACTATTTTACGGCAGCCCAGATTGAAAGGAAAAAAGGAAATTTGGATAAGGCTGTTGTTCTAATTCGTAAAGCGATTGAAATTGATCCTGACTCCTCTTATTTGCAACGAGAATTGGCTACGATTTACCTGCAAAACAAAGAACACCAGAGAGCGTTAGAGGTTTTAGAAGGCCTTCTGGATAAAGATCCAAATGACGTTAAGTCGCTGATCATTTACGGCGGAGTCAAACAGGTTAACAAGGAAACCAATGAGGCTATTGAAACCTACGAAAAGATAATTGCCCTGGACCCCACGCAACAAAAAATCTACTCCTTACTGGGAGGTCTGTATATGGAAAACGGCAGTCTTGATCGTGCCAAGGACGTATTCAACAAGCAGATTGAGCATTTTCCGAATTCCTATTCAGGGCACTACTTTCTTGGGAAAATAAACGCATCCCAGGGAAATGTAAACGATGCAGAAACCGAATTTCAAAAAGCGCTGAAATTAATGCCCGAGCGCCATGAACCCAAATATGAGCTTATAAATCTGTACAAAAGCCGCGGAGAATCGGCCAAGGCTATCGAACTCTATGAGGACATTCTTCGGCAAGATCCTGACGATATCCGAGCCTTACTGGAACTCGGTTATTATTACCACCAACAGGGAATGAAAAAGGATGCCGAAAAAATATTCATCCAGTTAGGAAACCGAAGTCAAGACGATTTTGAAGTTATAATTAAGGTTATCCAGTTGTTTATTGATCAGAAGAAGAATAAAGAGGCGTTGATTGTTATTCAAGGTATGCTGAAAGCGGTGCCTGATAGCTCTGATTTGAACCACCTTGCCGGCATTGCCTATTATGGAATCAAGGACAACGAGAGGGCGACTTCCCATTTCAAACGAGTAAAGAAGGACTCACGTTTTTTCCAAGACGCGGTGGTTCATGTCGCATTTTTATATCAGGAAAACGGAAAAAATAACGAAGCCATCGCGTTTTTAAAATCTGCTATTTCGGAAGACCCGGATAATCCAGATTTTAAATACTACCTGGGAACGTTTTACGAAGAAATTGAAGACTATGAAAGTGCCGAGAGCTATTTTAAACAAGCGATTGACATGGAGCCCGATAATCCCCGATATTACTTTCGCCTGGGGGTTGTATACGACAAGTGGAATAAAAAAGAAGCTTCAATGGAGACCATGCGTAAGGTGATTGATTTAGATCCCAAGCACGCCAATGCATTAAACTATCTTGGATATACCTATGCCGATTTGGGAACGAACCTGGATGAAGCCGAACATCTAATAAAAGAAGCATTGAAGTATAAACCCAATGACGGTTATATTACCGACAGTCTCGGATGGGTCTACTACAAAAAAGGAAAGTATGAAGAGGCTTTAAAATATTTAAAAAAAGCTGTCGAATTAGTTCCTGATGATCCCATCATGCTGGAACACTTGGGTGATGCCTACTTAAAACTGGATGATCGTTCAAATGCATTGAAATTCTATCAAAAATCACTCAGTATTAAGGACAAGGATAAAGAAGCTTTAGAGGAAAAAATTCGGCAACTTATGGGTAATGGTTCCTAAGGTTTGAAAATTCGAGAATGCAGAGTGTTTCTTGAGGCGGCGACCTTCCGAACGTGATAAAAAAAAGCCACAAGCTGAGTGCTTGTGGCTTTTGATTCGGATTTACCCGGGTCGATACAGTCTCGCGGGAAATCATACTCTCAGTCTTCAAATGCTAAAACAAATCCGTTTTCATATGTTAAAGATGTCGTTTTTCAATCGTTTAGAGTATTACGCAAATGAGACCTAACGGCCGATATCTTAGAAATAACTTGATTCTCATGCTCACGGCTGTTTTTTTGATGGGATGCAGCGGTTTAATCTCCAAAATTTCCCAGAAAACACCGGAGGAAGACGATCTCCTGGCAATAACCGGTGCCCAGGAAGTGCTTTCACGGTTGAAAACCCAGAATCAAGGGCTGAAAAGTATTAAAGGAATCGGCAAGTTAAAATTGTGGCTTAAAGGAGAATTGAAAATCGATGAACGGATAGCCTGGATCGGCGCCGATCCGACCCAATTAAGTATTGTTGTTCTTATATCCGGATATCCGGCCATAAAAATTGCAAACGACGGGAAATGGTTCTACTACTATGAAGCCAATCAAGATCAATCTATCTACAAGAAAATTCGGGCGACGGATGCCAGTCTCGAACGACTTCTTTCAATTAAAATAAACCCCAGCGATATCATCGCCCTGTTGAAAGGTCGGGTTCCTCTTCGAGAGCACGATTCTGCGTTTTTACTCCAAGATAACATCACAGGTGGATATGTTTTAACGTTAAAAAAGAAATGGAGGGGAGTTACAGAAAAGGTATTTCTGAACGAAGAGAAATCACAGGTTTCGCTGATGGAATTTTTTAATCGATCCGGATCAACAAATTATCGCGCACAATTTGAGGAAATGCAGAATATATCCGGATATCAAGTGCCGTCCCGCTTACATCTTTTCAATAACGAGGGATCGACCATTCAGCTTGATATCCAAAAGTACTGGACTGACGTTCCGGTGTCGCCGGAGATGTTCGTGTTAAAACCCCCGGATTGATATAGGGCAGGTTCAATGTACATGAGTCCAAAAATTTCTCAATTTGCATGCCCTAAGTCATAATAATATACTAATTCAAAGTGTTACAATATAATTCTTCATGTATGAGTAAATAAATTTTTGCTATGAATTATGAAAATGCAGGCAAATTCCCGCGATTTTCGTCTGGTTAAGACCCTGTCAACATTTGGTTTATCCGAATCGGAGGTCAATGAGCAGCTGGCGGAATTTAAACATATTTTTCAAAAACTCAGCCTGGGGGTCCGTGTAACGTTTCCAATAATTCATGTAGAGCTTTACGCGAGCAGTCAATCTGACCATCAATTCCAGCAGCATCTGATCGAGGCCACTCAGTGGATCGCGGATCGACTGGGGAGTAAACTTTTTTCCGATAAGGGTAAATCCATGCAGGAAGTTGTCGGCAGGTTACTGCAAAATCGCAACGCGACTCTAGCGGTAGCTGAAAGCTGCACCGGCGGCTTGATTTCACATCTGATAACCAATGTCGCTGGTAGTTCCGACTATTTCCTTTTTTCTGCGGTTACATATTCCAACTCTGCAAAAGTGAAGATTCTGGGCGTTTCAGCCTCGACTTTGGAACATTTTGGTGCTGTAGATATTGCAACTGCCAAAGAAATGGCCCGCAATGTCCGCAAAATTACGGGAGCCACTTACGGTCTGTCCACAAGCGGTATCGCCGGACCGAGTGGCGGAACCCCAGACAAACCCGTGGGTACGGTTTGCATTGGAGTTGCTGCTCCAAAATCTGTTGCCGGTCACCGCTTCCATTATGCCGATCAAAACCGATCCAGAAACAAACGCATCTTTGCCATCACCGCTCTGGATTTGATGAGACGAGAACTTTTAGGAATCAACTAAGATGCTGTCAATTTTTCTTGGTGCCGGTGGTGCGTTACTTTTCTATTTGGTGTTTACGCTTTTCCTCACCTATCTTGTCCAACAGGTACCCCGAAATCCTGTCGAAGACAAACCGGATTGGGGCACCGTCACCGATACACAAATTCCTGCCATTGACGGTCGTCGTTTAGAGGTGTGGCGCATCGAGCCCGACAATCCGTCTCGGGGCATTGTTGTATTTGCGCATGGATGGGGGCGCAACCGGGATCGCATGATCGGCCGGGCCAGATATTTCGCAAAGTGGGGGTTTACGGCTGTTGTTCACAGCGCTCGGGATCACGGGCAATCAAGCTCTAAACGATTTATGAATGCCGTGAAATTTTCTGAAGATATCGATGCGGTCCTGAACTGGGTCAAAGACCCGGTCATACTATACGGGCATTCAGCAGGTGCGGCAGCTGCCGCTATCTCCGCCAGCCACAATCAGAATCAAGTCAAGCTTTTGTTTCTTGAAGCATGCTATGCCTATACCGAAGAGGCCTTGCTAAATTTGTACCACTGGTTTAATCCGTTGTTTGGGTATTTTTTTGGTCCTATGATTTTGTTCTGGATGAATCTGTTTTACAGAAATAGATTGGATTTAGTTAGTCCGGCACGCCTGGCACCCAGTCTCAAAATGCCCGTTATGCTAATTCATGGGGAGAAGGATAGACGCTTTCCACTGAGATTTGCCATGAATCTCAAAGATAGTTTTTCTTCCGGACTAGTCGAGCTTTACATTGCCGAGGGTGCCGGTCACAGTGATTCAAGTTTGACGCCGGGGTATAAAGCGGCTGTCCAATCCTTTCTAGATCGACACTGGCCTCATACTGCGTGAGCCATTGCACCTATAACCAAAGATCGATGGCTTTAAGCAGCGGTGTGGGATCCACCAGGTTAAGAATGGTGGTGATCATGGCGGAGCAGCGAAGTAATGAATCTGAACATAAAAAAAGGTACTCTCGTAGAAGTCGACATTACGGGTATCGCGTTCGGGGGTAGGGGTTTGGCCCGCTTGAACGGCCTGGCTGTGTTCGTTAGTCAGGCTGTGCCTGGAGATCGGGCGGTCATTCGAATCACCAGAAAAAAGAAAAATTTCGCCGAAGGGCGCGTTGTGGAATTCGTAGAAACGTCGCCGCACAGAATAATCCCTCCTTGTGAATACAGCGGATATTGTGGGGGGTGTACATGGCAATTCTTAACGTATGATCAGCAGCTGATTTACAAACAGCGTCAGGTAAGCGACTGCATTGAACACATTGGACTTATCAAAGGAGTTCCTGTCCATCAGACGATCCCTTCCGAGGCGATTTTCGGCTATCGCAATAAAATGGAATTCTCTTGTTCGGACAAACGCTGGCTCATGCCTTCTGAATTAAATATGCCGGATATCGATCGGAGTTTTGCGCTCGGTCTTCATGTTCCGGGAACCTTTCACAAGGTTATGGATACCCGGAGTTGTCTGCTTCAACCGGAGCTGGGGAATGAATTGTTGGGTGATGTAAGAAAATTTATGCAAACATCTGAGGCGCCGGTTTATGGATTGCGAAGTCATGTCGGGTTTTGGCGATTTTTAGTCCTACGGCATTCCTCGGCTTACGATCAATGGATGGTCAATATCGTCACGGCCGCCAATCAGCCTGAATTGGTCCAACCTCTTGCAGATCGTCTGTCGGAACACTATCACCAGGTCGTATCAGTCATGAACAATGTGACCTCACGTAAGGCGGGCATTGCGGTCGGTGAGTTTGAGCATACTCTTGCGGGATCTTCCTGTATATTTGATAAAATCGGTCGCTTTGAATTCGAAATATCGGCAAATTCCTTTTTCCAAACAAATTCTATTGGTGCGCAGACTCTCTTTAATATCGTTGAAAACTATGCAGGGCTCACCGGAGGTGAGATTGTTTTGGATCTATACAGTGGAACGGGAACCATACCAATTTTGCTATCCGAATCTTGCAAGCAGATTATTGGGATCGAGATTGTTGGGAGTGCTATTGCCGATGCTGAAAAAAATTGCCGGAAGAACAACATCAGCAATTGCGAGTTCATTCACGGTGATATTCGAAGGTGTTTATCACAGGTTGAAAAGCAGCCTGACGTCCTGATTATTGATCCGCCGCGTGCCGGAATGCACAAGGATGTCGTCAATGAGGTTCTTGACTCGAACGCGGAACGAATCATTTATGTTTCATGTAACCCGGCGACTCTAGCCAGAGATCTAAGCGTGTTGCAAGCAGGCTATTCGATATTGGAGGTACAGCCTGTAGACATGTTTCCTCACACCTATCATGTTGAGGCAGTGACAAGGCTTGTAAAACGCTAAAAAATAGTAATGTCATTGGTCTTTTTCGGTGTTGCCGCCTTTTTGAGATTTCCTGAATACAATACCGAGGAAAAATCCCAGAGCAACTAAAAACGCATATTCTTGTATGGTGGGAGAGGGGAGTCCCAAATAATGGCTGAACGCGATCGCTGCACCCCATATCGTAACAAGAACTCCAATTAATAGAACCGCAAAAGATCCGGGCTGCCATAGGGATCTGGTCTTGTTACTTGCTTTTTTATGCTGGCTTGAGCTGCGGGGGTAAGGCCCAGAAATTTCATTAGGCGGCTTGTGCGTCTCAAAAGCTACCCTAGCCTGATCTTTGGCGATTTTTTCAATGGCGTCATATTCTTTTTTTAAAAAGTCATTTTTACGTTGCAGCAAAAGCAAGGGCTTCTTGATTTTTGCTCGAAGAGGTTTGCTTTCTATAAGTTTTAGTGCTGAGCGGATTTTCTTGATTCCAATATCATTAACCATTGAGTTGATGAGTTCGAGAACCAGACGCTTTCTCTTTAACAAAACGGGAATAACCGTATTCTCAAACTTCATTTTCTTGTGAAACGATCCGCCTGAATCTACTTCAAACGCTGATAATGGTTGACTGATACACTCATTAAGAGAGGTTAAACTCTGCATTAATTCCGACAAATTCTGTTTGGCTAATTTTTCTTCACTGAGATTCATCTGATTCAATTTTTGCTGAACATCGAAATCAACATGGTTATCTGCTGAATACTTCGATTCAAACTTGGCTTCAGCCCTGCGTAAAGCTTCATGTGTACGTCCCATACTTGCACCTTAATTATTTTTGACTTATCCATCCTTTTTACATCAATTTAATTATTAGTGTATACTAAAAAAAGCAATAAGAAAAGAGTTAATCCTATATTAAATTCGTCTTGTTTTCAGTATGTTATTATGATAATTGACATAAAATTTTGCGAGGTCAACCGAGGATTAACACGAGAATTAGGCGGGCAGAGAAGGTCAACATACTCTGGGTGTTGATTGATATGCTTTTAGAACCTATACGAAGCTAAATTAGACCCTGATCTAATGGAACAGGTTAAAGAATGTTGTGCTCAACTATTGGAAAAGCCGATAGAAAAAACAGACAAAAAAGATCAAAAAGAAAATACGGATTCGATTCTTCCAAAAAATCAAAATGGATAAGGGAGAGAAAAAATGCCGATTGGAATTGAACGCAGGGAATATGAGCGGTTTGCATGTGAAACCTCAATTCTGCATAATACGAGTCCAGCAGATTTTTTTTACAAGGGCATTATGTGCAACTTCAGCGAAAAGGGATTGTATTTCGAATCTAATGAAGACCTTTTACAAGGTCATGAAATATCCATATCAATTAGAAAACCACCACAGCAATTTGCAAAGAAGTTCGATAAAGTTTTTGATGTCAAAATCATATGGTATCGAGAATTAAAAGGGTCATCCTATAAAATCGGTTATGGAGCAAAATTAATTTAAAGAGATTTTGATAGACGCCTTTTCCACTTCACCGATACTAAAGACCCTGTTGGCTATATCATTATCGCTTCTAATATTCTTTTCACATAACAAATCCGCAAACTCACCTTTATCACATTAAGTGTAACTAACTATTTTATTGACAAATAATTATTTGCCTGAAAGATTATCAGATTATTTTCTCTCATAACTCTTTGAGGATAATCATGTGGGCCTTTTTTGATAAACTAGAGTTGGTTCAAGACACTAATATTCTGAATATTAAAAAGAGGAATTTCATCATGACGCTGACAAAATCCCATGTCATCAATGCCATTTCCGATCAGGTTGGCTTCCCCAAGAATCATTCATCAGAAATATTAGAAACCCTCCTTGAGATCATTAAAAAATCCCTTGAATCCGGTGATGATGTTATGATCAGTAACTTTGGTAAATTCTGTGTCAGGGAAAAGGAGGAGCGAAGAGGGAGGAATCCTACCACAAATGAGACCATGATGCTGAAACCAAGGAGAGTTGTGACCTTTAGATGTTCGGGCAAGTTGAGGGAAAGGATTAATGGCTTGCCGGGGTGACTTTTTTAGCCCCATTCTGATCTATGCTGATGGGGGGGGTCTCTTAAACATCAGAATTTTAAGACGGATGCAAAAGCTCATGTAAATTATAATTTAGTTGATTCCGTTATTTTGAGATAATTGCAGATTTGGATGGAATAGGGTAGGGTCATTTTCATTTTATATCAATTATATAATATGTATAAACTAAAGTTATGCATTTATAATGATGCTTAACCCACCAAAATTAAATTATTTAATTAAAAATCAATTTAATACTTCTGTTTCGTTTATTTGGAAAAAAATCACACTTTGAGGGGAATTTGTGATATTAACAATTGAGGTAAGGGTATGTGTTTGTAGTAGTATTTTGGAGTTTACTAAACAAATAACTAACTAATATTATAATAAATAATGGCGGAAGTGCATGGGAATCGAACCCACCCGGGACGGTTTTAGCGCCCCACACCGGATTTGAAGTCCGGGAGCCGCACCAGCCAGCTGCGCACTTCC
>Ga0209536_100013323_pt1 | contig 11865 bp, 11 predicted proteins | sample DeeMarSeWOR28_12_FD_187461 | JGI IMG/M metagenome (GOLD analysis project Ga0209536, IMG submission 187461) | Marine sediment microbial communities from White Oak River estuary, North Carolina - WOR-2-8_12 (SPAdes) (version 2) | ecosystem: Environmental > Aquatic > Marine > Intertidal zone >...
CTTCGTAGGCCGCGGTGATGCCGTAGGTGGGTTCACCGATCTCCCACACACCGGTCTCGGCGTACCAGCCCGGCCCGCCACCCTCGAAATCTTCCGGCGGCCAGGTCGCACCCAAATCTTCGACGATGTCGATCAAATCCACATACCAACCCGAGGCCACGTTGTAGCTGCCGGTGTAACCATCGTCAATGAAACGGAAAGCGATCCGCACCTCTTCGCCCCGGTAAGCCGACAGGTCGATCAACTTCCGCGTCCAAGCACCACTATAATCATGCATAGGATCGGAGATGACCTCCCATATGCCGCCCGCAACGGAGATCTCCACCTGGCAGATATCGGGTGTACGGGTGGAATACCAGTGCCAAAAACTCAACCACAGCTCTTCTTCATCACCAATCGTGCCCGGTAAGGTTACCGCGGGACTGATCAAACGCGTGTCGGCGGAGACGGGATAGTTACCGTCGAGCACCGTCCCAGCGCACCACACACCCTGATACGCCACACCGGGGCCAACAATCGGTTCACCGACTTGCCAAACCTCGCCATCTGTCGTCCAATCTCCCCATCCCGATTCCCAGTCTTGTGGAAATGCATCTGTGGGATCCAAATATCGCGTCTGCTGGGAGTGAAGTGTGGGGATTAGATTCTTGTCTGCTAGGACCTCTGCAGAAGAAATCAACAAAACGGCCGAAACCCCAAAAACAAGCATCCAAATAACTGTGCCCATTTTACTCATGAGTGTCCCTCCCGGATCCAATGAACTCGCGCGTCTCTGTGCCTGGAATTCGACCGCAGTACATGCCGCAAAGATAGAAAAATCCTAGTGTTTAAAAATTCAAGTATGTGGCTGGGATTTATAAATAAGACGAATGACGGGGAAAAAGAATATGGAGTTCTGGGATACAACCGCAATACTCTTCTCCCCATGTGAAGGAGCATCACTTCAAAAAATGATCTGTTTACAACAGAATCATGATGCCATATCTAAAAGATGTTTATCCCAGGATCGATTTAGCTGCGGATTGTAACACAATTAGCAAATCAAGTACAGTTGATTCGAATCATTACACAACAGAAATCCTGTTTATCTATGCGTCTTCACGCCGTGGTGAAAGCGCGATGTGGACTCCCCGCACCTCGCCCTGAATTGTTTGTGGAGATTTTCAGTCGAGGATCCAGCTGAAGAATACGCGGAACTCGGGATTGCGCTGGCTCACGTCCTCGAAGTCGTCGTAGTGACGCTCGGCGTAATAGAGGTCGTACTCGAACCCGACGCCGAAGAAGTTCCGGATCTGCAAATCGAGGCGAGCCCAGGTGAAGCTGACGAAGTGATTAGCGTCGTTGCCGTTCAGGACGTGAATCCAGAAGCTAGAGGTGCCGATGGTGAAGAACGGGCGGCCCTGTCGGTGCAAGACGGACTGAAACTCGAAACCGAGCCCGGGGCCGTAGTCGTACGAACGACCCGTGAAGTTCTCGTAGTCTGACTTGGTGGCGCCCAGGATCATCCCGAGACCGTGAAACTCGGTGGTCAGCGAACTCCGGCCCAGTTCGATCTTGGATAGGTAGCTCGCACTGATACTCTGCCCACCGAATTCGAAAGCCCAGTTGTTGATATAATCGTAGTGCTGGTAAGCAGCGACGAGATGTTGGGTCCTTTCGGATTCTTGCAGCACGGAGGCAAAGTAAATCCCTTTGGCTTGCGCACGCCCGATGAAGGACTTGTCGTTGAAGTTCAGCTGCAGGTTAAAGTCGAAGGAATCGAAAGGTTTTTGGACATCCCCGGCAAACGGATCGCCGTAGTAGAAGTCCATCTCCATGTAGACCCGGGTCGTGTCCGATTCCCAGACGCGATTCTCTCCGATGGTACGGAATCCGATCTCGTAGTTTGCTTGTAGCTTGCTCGGGAAACGATCCGGCGGATTCGCATAAACATCGAACGCTTCCCCGCTGATCATGCGATTGAGTCCACCCATGGGATTGATGAGAAAGCCACCCAGCTCCTTCCAAAAACGGGAGCCGCCGGTCGCCGTGTTGTCGAAAACCATGGCCGAGAGCCGGTGGGTCGTTTCACCAAGGGCGCTACCGCCAAATGCGGTGGCGACCCAGTCGTTGATGGAGGGGTGGTGGGTTTCCATGATGTATTCCCACATCCAGCTGCCGGCGAATGCGAACGGCATGGATCCCCAGAAACCGTAGCCATTGGAGCGGGCTGCATTGAAATAGAGGTTTCCATGATAGGGATGAGCGAACTGGTTGGTGGAGAAGCTGTTGTCGTCCCACTCGAACCCGTTCAAAATGTTCTCTTCCCAGGAATTGAATCCGATCCGGAAGCCAGGATTTTGGCCACTTTCCCGGAGGAAGCGATTGTAGGACCAGATCAAGAGATTGATGCCAATCACCTCTGTGGCGGCCAGCCAAGGTTTCTTCTTGATCTCGAATACGGGGAGAGAATCGGAATCGGCAGAGGATGGATTCGGGAGTGCCGCGGCGGACGGTGTCATCGACTGCATGGTCGACTGCGGTGCCGTCTGCGTAGTCGGCTGCGGTGCGGTCTGGGCAATGGCTGTTACAGGTGCCATGGTCCCTACCAGGCACAGGAGAACGACCTGCGTGATCAGCACGCCTGTTCGTGTGGTTCCACCAGTCCTGAAGTCCAGGACCCTAGAAAAGTGAAATGCCCAAGACACCGAGTGGCTCCGTTTTCTGAGTAGCATTGGACGAATATTCTGAATAAATGCTGCTGATCCCAACGCCGCCAAGCACGGCCACCTTGCGGCTGAACCGGATTTCGGCCAGGGCTCTGGCTTGCACCGCGAAGTGCAATCTGTCGTTCTGGTTGGGATCGTCACTGTTTTTGGGCATGATGTGGACAAATCCGAGATCCACATCCAGGCTCCATTTCCTACCCAGGGGAATGGCATAGCCGTAATGCCACGACAAGAAGGCGGTATTTTCGACATCACCTTGCAGGTCTCCGTACCCTACCGTGAACATGGAGTAGAAGCGGTTGACCGTGGTGCGCATGCCCGTATTGACTGCGGCAAGGTTACTGCCGAAGGTGATCCAGTCCTCACCGCCGTTATCTTCGTCGATGTTGATCAGCCCAATTGGCACACCGTAGTTCCGGCGGATGATATTCAAAGGCGCGATTTGCAACCCTCTGGTTTCGCCCGCGATGTTGATGAGGCCGCCCATGAATCCCTTGGCCCTCACGGCCATGTTGACCACGCCAAGCTGAGCTCCCACCAGGCGATCGGCCGTCAGGTTGATAGCGCCGAGCTGAACACCCCGGAACGAGCCCTCGTTCATGTTGGTCACACCCGCCACCTGCAGAAAACCCCCGTCACCGTGATTGGTGTTGAAGACACTGGACAGCTGGATTCCGGAAAATCCGCTCTGGGTAAAGTTGAAGAGGGCCGCGTACTGGAGACCGGCAAAGCGCCCCCGAACGACATTGACCAGACCGGCTACCTGAATACCACGGCTCTCCGCCCGGAAGTAGTTCACCAGCCCGGTCAACGCGAAACCCCGGAATTCCCCTTCGAGCTGTGAGTAGAGCAGGGTCGCCTGAAATCCACGCAGGTCACGCTGGATAATGGACACACCGGTATTGAGATCGACACCGTGAACCGATCCGACCCGACCGTAGATCAAGGATAGCCGGAAGTTCGTGTCGATGTCGGGGTCCTTGTTGGTCCCGACGGGATAATACAAGGTCAGATTGACGGGATGATGGGCCGGCTCGGCCACCGTCTCACTAGCAACGAGTCCACAACACACAAGGATGGCGATGATACAACTGAGAACCGTACTGATTCTACGGCACTGCTTGTTTTGATCGAGATGTGATGGTCCCCAGCTGGCCATTATCGTGTGATGCTCCTGTGGCACATGGCGAGAATTTATCATGCATACGTGCAAAGTACGACCAGATTACCTTGCCAATCGTGTGACCGCGATCCTAACTCTCCCCATGCGCCTTAGCAAACTAAAAATCTACTAAATAAAATATCTTTTGCTTGCCTCACTGTTCGAAGCAAGGCACAATGCAGGTGGAAAAGTATGCTTCGGAGGTCATACGATAATGAACTCGCGCTTGCATGATGGTTTGCGCCTCCTGGTTCTCGGGCTCGCCCTCGGCACACTCCTGGCGAGTGAAGCGCAAGCCTTGTCGCCCCACATTCGGGACGGTTGGTTGTTCGGGGTGTCCTATGGTTATGGCAGAGGTAAAGCCAGCTTGTTCCCGGGTGACATAGAAAACCAGACAGAGTCGGGCTGGCAACGGGGCGCTGTCCCTCAGTACCGCATCGGTCACATCATCATCAAGAACCGTCTCATGCTGAGCTTCGAGAACAGGCAGTGGCTCTACGAGACGGGTTTCCTCGTGGACGACAAGGGCCGGGTGAACATCCAGAACTGGACGTTCGCGCTCAGTTATTACCCTGGCAAACCCACCAGTATGGCCGGCGGCATCTATCTCCAGGCTGGAGCGGGCTGGGCTAACGCCCGGTTGACGTTTCTGGAACCTCTCGAAGACGACCCGTGGGGCAACAAGTTCGAGGAGATCGAGGTATGGGACGAAGCGGGGACTGGCTTCTTCATCGGCGGTGGCTACGAATTTCGCATCACGCCCGGTGTCGGGGCAGGCCTTGCGGTGAGCTATGTCTACCAGTCCATCGGTGGCGAGATCTTCGACAAGGCGTGGTCCTTCCCCGCCACGATAACCTTGAACTGGTACTGGTGATCCTCGTAGAAGCGGGTTATTTCAGCAGAACCAGTTTTCTGGCATCGACCATCTTTTCAGCTTCCATGGCACACACATAGACACCGCTGGCGACTCGGTGGCCATTGTCGTCCCGGCCATCCCAGGCGACAGTATAGGATCCCGCATCTTGCGGTTGATCAACCAGTTTGCACACCTGCCGGCCAATCATATCACATACAACGATTTTAACGCGGCCCGGCTGCGGAACCATATACTCGATGACCGTGCGCGGATTGAAGGGATTGGGATGATTACCGGTCAGTAACTTTGGCTGCAAGATAACCGGATCGAGATCCAGTTGTTCCGGCGTCGCCGTGACGACATCCCAGCGGTCAGATGAAAAAGCTACTCCCCAGGTGGCTGGATTCATCCAGTCGATATCAGCTGGCCAATAGTAATCCCCTTTTGAGGTCCACCCGTTCCAGAAGGCAATACCCATAACCTGGGCCGTGCCCGCAGTGATGCCAAGCTTTGCGTAGGGTATTACGAACTCGGCTTGCCAATAACCCAAAAACACATGATACGCCCCACTCCAACCCACAGGTGGTCCCCAGGCACTCCAATTGATGCCTGTTCCTTGATTCTCGCCGAAGTCCGCCGCATCGACGGGCGGATCGAACTTGATGGTGAATCTGAAATCATCCGGCTGCGGCAACTCGGCTTGATCGTAATCCGTGTCTAAAAAGAGCTGTATACTACTGAGGGGATCTGTATTGGGCACATCGAACGCCACATAAAAGTAACTTCCGTCATGCTTGTAATAAACTGTACAGCTGCCACCAACAGTGGCGTAGGTAGTGTGATGGGCATCGTCGTATTCACCGGCAGAGATCATTCCGTCCAGGAGAGGTGAAGAGGCATAGTTCACATTGACGCTCGGCTCCCAATTGTCGAGAGCCGCGGCCGAACCCCAGGAAGAGGGATCAAGTCCGTCACTGGTAGCTGGCCAGTAATAATCACCCGTCGAGGTGCCAACATTACAAAACGCGATACCGATAGTCTGGTCGGTACCCGCACTGACACCCAATTTCATATAGGAAATCTCGAACTCGACTTGCCATCTGCTTTGAAGGACCTGGTAGGCGCCAGACCAACCATCGGATGGGCTCCAAGCAGACCAGCCCGCACCTGTCCCCTGATTCTCGCCGAAATCGGCCGGATCTGCCGGCGGATCACACTGGACCATGAAGCGGTAGTCGTCTGTTTGCGGTGTGTTGGCCTGGTCGTAATTTGTATCCAGGTACACCTGCATGCCGCTGGCAAAATCTGTGTTGGGCAGATCGAACGCCAGATAGAGATTGTGACCATCGTGTTTGAAGTAAACTGTCGCCTGGCCACCGGCCGTGTCGAAGTTGAGAGAGTCGGCGTCGGCATATTCCCCTGGTGTAAGATCACCGTCGAGGGTGGGTGTTTGGCCGAATACCACACCGATGCTCGGGGCCCAGTTATCTGAGGACTCGACCGTAGCCCAAGTGGCAGGAACGGAACCACTCGCGCCTACTGGCCAATAGTGATCCCAGGTTGTGGTCCAAGTGTTACAAAACGCCATGCCGATGAGGGTCGCGCTACCAGCTGTGAGGCCCAATTTCACGAAGGAGATCGCATATTCGGCCTGCCAGAAACCTGAGTACACCTGATAGGCACCGAACCAGTCCACCGGTGAAGTCAATGCCGACCACGCTGCACCGGTCCCGCGATTCTCACCGAAATCTGCGGGATCGGATGGAGGATCCAGTGCGATGTTAAACCGGTAATCATCCGGTTGAGGCAGTGAAGCCTGATCAAAATCACTGTCTATGAGTAATTGGACACCGCTGGCGGGATCGACATTGGGAACATCGAAGGCAACATACAGATTTACGCCGTCGTGTTTGTAGTAAACGACACAATCGCCTCCTGCGGTGGGAAAGGTGATGCTGTTTCCGTCAGCGTACTCGCCCACCTCGATCATGCCATCCACTTCAGGAGCGCCACCGTATGTCATAACGAGATCGGCTCGGCTATGAGCTACCGCATCGATGCAGAAAGCGTTACCAAAACAACCACCCAATACCACGAAGGCCAAAATAACAAGGGACGTTCGACTCTGTGGTGACTGGGCATGATTCGTCATGAATGTCAGCTCGTTTTTACCATTGAGTAAATTGATCTGAGACATCGTGCTCTCTGCGAACCTCGACTCCAACTGTCATCCATCCCCTTTGACGCAAAAGAGCCGGGGTCTGTTGCAGAGAAACAATGATGGTTTGTCCCGCAAACTGTGAGATGATCCATCCCGATGATTTTATCATAATCCCCAAGGTGGTACCAGGGGGCGACTATCGGGTGGGGCGCAAGATGGCACTGATAGTAAAAGCGAAATTGACAGCCTCGTTGAGCTGAGATATACGACTTTTGAGCTCGAGTATTCAGACCAGGGGGAAACCATGAATCCAAACCTTTTCAATCTTGAATGGGGTCGTTTACTCGAAGTGCTGGTTACGATCGTCGTTTTGGCCTTCCTGGTCGAACGTGCTCTCTCGCTTCTCTTCGAACATAGACTCTACATCAAGCATTTCAACCAGAAGGGATTCAAGGAGCCCATCGCCTTTATCGTGTCCTTGCTCGTCTGCTGGTTTTGGGATTTCGATGCCATCGGCATTGTTGTCCTCGCTGAGAAGACCAGCGTCATTGGCATAGTAATCACGGCGGCCATCATCGCCGGCGGCAGTAAAGGGTCCATCAAACTCTTTCGTGACATGTTGGACATCAGAAGCGACGCGGAAAGAGCACGCTCGCGAACGACTAAAGGAGGACAAGTGACATGAGCTTCAAGATATCAAGAAAACAAAACCATGTGGCTTGGGGCTTGTTCATTTTAGCTGCTCTTCTTGCTTTCACATCTACCGGCTGTTCCAAGGTCACTCTCATTTCCAATTATGACGAGCAGATCGATCAGTCCGCAACGGATCTCCAAAAGGAAATGGATCGTTTCCTGACCAATCTCGAATATCAGGCAGGAACCCCGGAAGCCGATTACGAAAACAATATCGATTTTTATCGCCATTATCTCATTGAAATGCGAGCCTTGCTCATCCGAGTCCAAAGTCATCCCGATAATCAAATCACCGAAGAACAAGTCCGGCTCATGACGGATAACCTCAATGAACTGAAAGCCGCTCACGAGAGCGGCCAAATTGAAGCAGAAGCCATTCAGGTCTTTCGAGATCTTTTCAACCAAGGATGGGGGGCAATCATCAAACTCGAGATAGCCAAAAAACGCGGTGAGGATTGATGAAAATTATCAATACATCTGAACTACAAAATACATACTCGCAAAATCATCCTCGCACCATCATCCGAGGATGGAACACTCGGGCTAGCCACAAGGGGAGGTAAGCATGTCACTCAAAATTTCCGATATCATCTCACCCATGGTGAAAGCCGCAGCGAGCTCTCTTGGTGAAGATTGGCCGGAGGTCAAGGATTATGCTGTTCCCGAACTCAGAAAACTGGCCCAATCTCTCATCGATATCACGGAACTGAGAGCTCGTGACAAACTTACACAGCGGCAAGCCCGATCTCTGATCAGAATACACAAAAACACAACCATGATGGTGATGTTGACCGTAGAAGGGCTGGGGATCATCGCAGTAGAAAATGCGATCAACGCGGCACTGAAGGCCGTCCGTGAAACCGTCAATACCTTCATCGGTTTCAAGCTCGTTTGAGTGACAGCAATTGTATAGATCTATTGCCCTGGGAAATTCACCCCACTCCGTGCGTGATCGAGGTGTCCTTCATCCATCATGATTCGGGCTTTGAGGCACAAACAAAAGCAACACTGACGCCACCGCCGCCAACCCCGCCCCGGTCAAGAACGCGGCAACCACACCGAACTGATGCCAGAGTAAACCAAATATAAAACTCGCCGGGAGTGCTGCGAGTCCGATACTCCCATTATAATACCCGAATGCTGTCCCCCTCAGGTTCACTGGCACCAGTTCCACGACCCATGCCTTTTCCGCGGGCTCGGTCAGACCGAAGTAGAGACCATACGCTAAAAATATGACAACGAGTTCGGTTCGCGACTCGACCAAGGCGAATGCCACATAAACCGCGGCGTAGACGATCCAGCCGGCGATCACCATCCCGCGGCGTCCCACCCGATCAGACAACTGACCACCGAAATAAGTTGCTAGCATTTTCACTACATGGTGAAGAGACCAGAGCACGGCCACAAGCCGCGCCTCGATTCCTTGCTCCGACAAACGGAGCAACAGGAAGGCATCGGTAGAATTCCCAAGGGTGAATACGACGAGAGCGATGAGGAGGCGTTTGAAGCTGGTGCCAAGATCACGCCAACCTCGGACGAGGCCCGTGTCACGATGCTCTCTAACTGTCGCTTTGGGTTCCTTGACGCCGAGGAGAATAATAGCCACGACGACCACAGCAGGTATGGCGGCAAATAGAAAGACGTGGCGCAAGGTGACACCGGAAATGGCCAGCAGCCCGGCTGCGACCAAGGGACCAACCACGGCGCCGGCGTGATCCATGGCCCGATGGAGCCCGTAGGCGCGACCCCTGACTGCCGGATCAGTCACATCGGCGATGAGTGCATCCCGCGGGGATGATCGCAATCCCTTGCCCACCCTGTCGGCAAACCGCAAGAACAGGACGAATGGCCAAATTTGAGCCAGACCAATGAGCGGTCGCGCCAATCCTGAAATGCTGTAACCGGCAAGGATGATCGGTTTGCGCCGGTTCAGTCTGTCCGACCAAATCCCTGAAAAGACCTTCAACAATGCCGCAGTGGACTCGGCTACCCCTTCGATGACGCCGAGCGAGAGTGCTCCGGCTCCGAGCACCCCCACGAGAAAAACCGGCAGGAGCGGATAGATCATCTCACTGGATAGGTCAGTAAAAAAGCTGACGAGCCCCAGCGCGATGACCGTCCTGGGTAATCTCACAGGTTACCTACGCCGTGCTTCGCAATGATTCGGTATTGGAATTGGGTCTGGTCTATCACACTGCCCTCCCACGCGTCAGAAGAATAGGGAGCGGGCATAAAGGCGGCAAATCCCAGGTTGAATACCATTCTAGCTCACGGGATAGTTGCCGTACAGCGGCAACCAATCAGAGAGAGGTATTCCCGAAGAATTCGAGTCCTTGGCGGGTAGATAACTCAGGGCCGTTTCAATGTTAGTTCAAAAGCGAATCCTGCTTGATCTGAACCGATCACTTGGCGTTCAATGGTGGGTGGGCTAGCAGCAAGATACCTAGATAATCAGCCAACAAGATCAGCTGGTCGGATGTGATATCATGGAAATTCTTCCTATCGTTATAGTCCTCATGGTGATGGCTTGCTTCATCGCGTACGCGATTTGGGCTGCCGCCGAGCGGCACAAGGAAATGGCCGCTTGGGCAACCGAAAAAGGGCTGCAATTTTCACCCGCGAAGGACCGCGATCTGGAGGATCGCCACAGCCATTTCAAATGTCTGCGACGTGGCCACAGTCGTTATGCCAACAACATCATGCGGGGCGAGCTGGCTGGTTTGAACATCACCGCATTCGACTACCGCTACGTCACCGGTCATGGGAAGAACCGCCGTCAACACAACATCTCGGCCCTGATCGCTCGGAGTGATCTGCCCTTGAAACCACTCTCTATCCGACGCGAACATATGTTCGATAAGGTAACGGAGTTCTTCGGTGCCGACGACATCGACTTCGAATCGGCGGAGTTCAGCAACAAGTTCTACGTAAAAGCCCAGGACAAGAAGTGGGCCTACGCGGTGATCCATCAGGGCATGATGGATTACCTCCTCCAAGCACCGAAATTTTCCATCCAGTTCGATGTGAACGAGATTATCGTGTGGCGATCGCGGCGGTTCCGTCCCGAGGATTTCGAAACCGCGGCTCAGTTGATCCGCGATATGCTGGACCGGCTACCGGACTATCTGGTCCAGGATCTGAAGAGCGATTTTTGAACCTGCGACGGACCCAAACAGGAGTGAGAGGGAAACCGTGACAGGACTGTATATAATCCTCGGTTTGACCGCTTTGGTGATCATTTGGGCCATTGCCAACTACAACTCCCTAGTCCGCCTGCGACAGCACTGCCGGGAATCGTGGGCGGACATCGATACGGAGTTGAAACGGCGTTACGATCTGATTCCCAACCTGGTCGACACGGTGAAGGCCTACGCCGCTCACGAGCGCGAGACTCTCGAGACCGTGACCGAGGCTCGCAGCCGCGCAGTAGCTTCCACCGGATCGCCGGAATCACAAGCTGTGGATGAGAATATTCTCGTGGCAGCGCTCCAGCGGTTGCTCATTGTCGCAGAGAAATATCCCGATCTGAAGGCGAGCGATAACTTTCTCGAACTGCAGCGGGAGCTGGCACGGACTGAAAACCGGATCCAAGCCGCGCGCCGCTTCTACAACGGCAACGTACGCGAGATGAACACGAAAGCCGAGGTGTTCCCGTCCAACCTCATCGCTTCGGTTTTTGGTTTTCGCCAGGAGGATTTTTTCGAGGTCGAGTCGACAGCAGTAAGAGAAGCGCCAGCTGTCGATCTAGGGAATCCCTGAGCGATTCCTGCGGGTTGGCTCAATGGAGAGCCTGGCCGCACCCCAAGAGTTCTTGACCTCCGAGTTGCACCGATACAGAAGTCTCGAAAGCCTCCCCACTCATGGAGTCCTGGCAAGGCACGCCGCTGATCTCAATCACGATCGCCATACCGTCCACATATGCTCGATAAGTCGTGTGGCGCGCCTCGCCGTCCACCGCCGGTTCTGGGGTTTTGAACTCGTAGCGATCTTGCCCATAATTTGTTTTCAAGACCGTTTGTTCCGGTCCGATCTCTAAAGTCCAACCCGGTTCGTTTCCCGCGGCCCAGTAGTCGTTACCCCGCAACTTGGCGTCCTCGATCCAAGAGCGGCGGCGGTTTTCCAAGCATTTCAACGGATCAGCACCCTCTATTTCCAGAAGCGCTTCTTTCCCTTTCGTCCAGAAAGTGATCTTGCCATCGCTATACTTGGCTCCGGAGCCCGACTGGATATGAGGCAGACGGATCGTTTCACCGGGCAAGAATATGGTGATGGCGTCGTCTTCCGG
>Ga0209536_100013324_pt1 | contig 11864 bp, 10 predicted proteins | sample DeeMarSeWOR28_12_FD_187461 | JGI IMG/M metagenome (GOLD analysis project Ga0209536, IMG submission 187461) | Marine sediment microbial communities from White Oak River estuary, North Carolina - WOR-2-8_12 (SPAdes) (version 2) | ecosystem: Environmental > Aquatic > Marine > Intertidal zone >...
TGCAACTGGGCCTACGCCGACATCCAGAAGGACGTGGCCGACCTTCACTACGACGCGCCCCCCTACTACGAGAGGTGGCTCAAGGGGGAGCGGGTCAACTATGTCAGCTGCACCAACGGGCTGGCCCCCGTGATATTCAGGATAGAGAGGGTCGGCGATGAGTAGCGTGAAGATAACGGTGGTCAGGCAGTTCGACAAGCATGAGCTTTTCGACCCCCTCCCGGACGAGCTTGAGCGGATCCCGTCCCCCTGCCGGATCAGGGAGGGGAGCGAGTACATCTGCAGCGGAGAGCAGCTGCCTGAGGGCTTCTGCAGCTGGGCGTTCAACGACATATTCAGGGACATAGTCCACCTGATGAGGGGAGGAGACTACCCCTGGATCGGGAAGGAGGGGGTCACATACAGCAGCTGCACGGATGGCAGGAAGCTCGTCGTCTTCAGGCTGGAGAGGATCTAGTCCCTCAGCATTTCCCAGGTGTTTAGGAGCCTGTAACGGGAAATATCAGGGATAACAGCATCTTCACGTTCTGCCTACTGATTACAAAGGGCTTCCCAGACTGTAACCCAGCCTCAGAAGCCTCACCCGAATTTTTCTGGTTAAATCTAATCCCATATAGGAAAATTCCATATATGAATTTTTAATACTTAATAGTAAATGAAAAAGGCAATAATCATCTATGATACTAAATTCGGTAACACCGAGAAAATAGCTCAATCATTAGCGTCGGGGATGAATGAGCAGGGGATTGAAGTTGACTGCGTTAAAGTCGAAAATGTCCAAATCGACAGACTAACAGAATATGAATTATTAGCTATCGGTGGACCGACGCATGGTTTTGGCACGTCTAAGCCTGTGAAGGATTTCATTGAGAAGCTTAAACACATGGACCTCCGAGATAAGAAAGCCTATGCCTTCGATACAAAAAACCGTGGTGGAATTTGGGGAAGCGCAGCAAAGGGGATCGAAAGGAGATTGAAGAGTATCGGTATGGAAATAGTCAAGCCCTGCGATTCAGCAATAGTCAAGGGCTTGAAGGGGCCACTCCAAGACGGTATGGAAAGGACATTTTACCAAATTGGCGCTGAGCTAGCTAGCCTGAAGTGAAATCGAAGGGAAGTGCATCTATGAAAAGAAACAGCGCCATGAGAACGGTCGCCTCAACTTTTGGGGTTCTTGTGGGGCTCGCTGGTATAGAACATGGCATCTTTGAGGTACTTCAAGGAAACGTGAAGCCTGATGGACTAATAATTGACGCCATTGGTCCAGCTCAGAGGTTCTGGGAATATAGCTCTGAGACTGCCCTAACGATCATCCCAAACCTTCTTTTATCAGGCATTCTGGCGGTCATTTTCGGCCTCGCAGTCACAGTGTGGGCGGTCTACTACGTCGATAAGAGGTATGGCGCCCGTGTGTTGATGCTTCTATCAATCATCTTGTGGTTGGTCGGTGGAGGATTCGCACCGTTATTAATGGCGGTTTTTGCGTTTCTCGCTGCATCTAGGATAGGCAGGCCATTGAATTGGTGGCGTACGCATCTCCCAGATTTCCTGAGGGATCTTCTTGCCAGGCTTTGGCCGTGGTCTATAATTATCTACGTGTTATCGTTCGTAATTGGCGTTGAGATCGCAGTCTTTGGTTACCCCCTGTTGTGGTTTTTCAGCGCAGAGGTTACATATAGCATCCAGTGGACTCTGGCATATGTCATGGTCGCATTATGGCCGATTTCTCTCCTCACCGCCATTGCACATGATATCATAAACATGCACGCCCCTGAATCAAATACCATTTAGTTTTTAATCATTTTTATTAGAGATTTTTCAGCGTCTACCTACTACTAGTTCTCTGCCCTCTGAAAAAGAGGCATCCACTATGGGAATAATAATAGAGCACCAAACTTACAGCTTACATTCTTTTTTCTGTTTGTAGATTTGCGCGCTAACCTTTTTTCCTCATAAATCCGATGACCAGCAATCCTATGGCAATTCCTATGATTACCGTGAAGGGATGATATCCTGGAACTATGTTAGAGGGACCGGGTTCCTCCTTGACTGTCAAGTCTATGGTCTCGCTCGCAGCCCCTAGATGAGCGTCATCTCCTCCCCATGAGGCCTCAATTGTCCATGTTCCCTCAAGGTTTGGTGTAAACGACTCAGTATACCGTCCATCTGCGTCCGTGGCTGTACTCATGATGGTCTCAGTTCCGTCAGGCCGGACTCCTGTTAAATCGACCTCCACCCCTGAAATTACCGGGCTTATTGACCCGCTGATGGTAACCGATTCACCGAGGGTGATAGTCTGCGATGACACCCCACAAGTCAACGTTGAGGGTAATGGCATAGCTGAAGTCCCATCGCGTAGGGTGTGGTACCCCCCAGCGAGATCATAGAGGGATGCCTCCACATCGAGGACAGGGCCCAGCAACGTTGAGCTATATGCGATGAGGATCTCCAACGTCTCCCCTACGTCTAGATAGGGTATGACTTGCCAGTCACTCGACGAGGTCTCGCCCTGGATGTAGGAATAGTAGTTACCGCTCAGACCAAGTATGTCCGTGCTTTCATCCCCAGTGACCGTGACATCGATGAACACCGCTGGGCTGGAGTAGGCTGTGAGGCTTATGGATGCCTTGTTGGGTTCATCTATCATGGGGTCCACGCTTATCTGATAGCTGGGCTGCGGGGAGGAGTATGATGTCTGCTTGTACATCTCTACATATTGGCGGGTCAGCGTCAGATAGTCAAAGCCATACTCCCTGCTCGGTTCAAGCTCTGTTCCCTCGTGCCACTCGTTCCAAGAAGTGAGGAGCACCGTGGGAGCCTCAAGGTCGATCGCTGCATCCCAGTTCCTGATATACCTCTCCTGGTCTTCCCGGTCACGATATAGGCCGGTGGGGTTCCAGTCGAGGTTACTGAAGCCCGGGCAGACAGTCACAAAGAAGGGTTTATCGTAGACAGGGATCTGACCATTCGTTCTGAGCTCCTCGATGAGGTCCTCGGAGCGACTCTCATCGGTCCCTTGCGTGAACCTGCTGCCCCATTCAGTGAAGTCGTCCAGCGGCGTCTCGCCAAGGTATATGTAGGTGTGGAACGCCTCGAAGGCGTTGAGCATCCCACGGTCATTGCAGTCGCCTATCAGATTTATTGGGCCATAGTCCGCCTCAACGGCCTCCCTTACGCTCCACCACCACTCCGAGTCCCTCCCATCGTAGTCAGGGACGTAAACGAAGAGGACGGGTTCACCGCTGTCCCTCAGGAAAGCTGTGTGGTCGCAATAGGTGGTGGTGAAGTAGATGAGCTCCTGCCGCATGTTTTCTAGGGATAGGTCCCTCACCGTCTCGTAGTAGACGCTTATGCTGAAATCCTCCTCAGCCGCCACGTCGAGGATACTGCTCAACGCCCTGTCCTCGAAGGTGTCAATACCCCACCATGACACGATGAATCCGTCGATCCCCGCCTGCTTCGCCATCCTGATGTGGGCGCGTACCACGTCAGGGTCATGGCTGTCATAGGGGCCCATCAAAGGGTAGTTGTCGAAGTTATGGATGTCGTCGTCTGTGACCCCCTCGTAGTGGAATTCTTCGCCTGAGGGGCCGGAGCTGCGTCCATACCATGGGTAGTAGAACGAGAACACCTTCTTCTCGAGGTCGGGTAGGCTCTCTGTCGGGATCCCCACTCCGCTACTTGAAGCATACACCGTGCTCATGTCCTTGGTGAAGGTTTGACCCGGGCCACCTCCCGCTGTCTCCTCGAAGACGAGGTCGATCTCTCCAAGAGAGTCGTACTTGTATAGTCTGACCGTCGCCGATTCCATGTGTCCTTTCATTATCTCCACTGACGAGGAAGCTGATCCAGGGCTGATGATCGCAGTCTGCTCTATTACCACCTTTGTTGGGTCTAGCTGTTCCTTGCTGAACCAGACGTCGAGGCCATCGACCTCTATATTGGTGATTGCGTCAGCTCCCTCAGTTATGGTGTAGGTTGAGGCGAGGACCTGGAATGAGTCGTCCGCCCAGATGATATCTGCCCAGTCGGATGTGACCTCAAACACCTGTTTGACCAGATATAGGTTGTTGGCCTCCGTGTGGATTGTCTCCTCTGAGAAGACTGCTACTAGAGTGTGATCCACGTCCATGTTGACGTGCAGCGTTTGGGTGTCGTCGATCTGTGAACCATCTAGAACCCAATGGCTAAAGACACCGTTATTCTCACCGCTGTCAGGTGTCGCGTAGACAGGCACTGTCGTGTATTTTGCGTAATCATGGGAGCCCGACTCGAGATTACAGGAACCAGGACCTGTTGAAGAAACTGTGAGCGTGGAGGTCGTCAGCTCGTCTAGGGTGAATACGATCTGGCCGTCCACCATCGTCATCAGGGCATCGATGTCTTTCAACTCATCTACCGTGACCTCCAAAGGGTCGGCGGAGAGGACAGTGAGGTCCGCCTTCTTACCCGCTGTGATGCTCCCTAACTCATCTTCCTGTTTCAGTGCGTACGCAGCGTTTATCGTCATGAGTTGGAGAGCCTCCTCTACGGTGATTCGCTGGGCAAGCTGCCAATCAGCGGGTATCTCACCTGTTCCCGAACCTATCCGAGTCACGGAGGCGTAGACAGCCTCCATTGGGGAGGTGTCCCAGTAGAACATATCCCAGGGCCAGTCCGAGTTCCCGACCACCGGCGTCCCTGAGTCTATCAAGTCTCGCGTACGTCCAAGCCACCGGACTCTATCTGGCCCCATCTCCTCTTCTTGCCAATCGGTCCAGTCTGAGCTGAAGAAGGTAAGCTGGACTGAGGCCACCAACCCTTTGGCAGCGACCCTGTCTAAGAGGTCGTCACGTAGAACGAATAGGTGCTCGATCCTGTGGTGGTACTCGTCATTGGATTCGTCTCCGAGAACGGCCTCGTACGCGTTTATCGCCAGCTCGATTCCCCTATCGCCTATCGTGTGTATTGCGATCTGGAATCCGCTGTCGTGCGCCCGCTCCACATAGCTGTTCAGCTCCTCCTGGGTGAAGTATAGCAGTCCATAATTACCCGGGTCGTCGTGATATGGTTCGCTAAGCGCCCTATCGTTTGCTCCGCTCCCGTCGGTGAACATCTTCACCCCGGCCACTCTCACCTTGGAGCCGATCATTTGACCTGGGGAATAGTCTAGGTACCAGTCACCATATTTCTCGTTCATCCAGTTGAGTCGAAGGTAGAGGTTGATCCTGATCTTGTTCGTTCCTTCATCCTCTTGGCGAAGGACCTCGTCGATCAATCCTGGATGTGTGAATAGCTCCGAGATCGACGTCCAACCATATTGGAGAGCCTTGTTTATGGTGTCTTCATAGGAAAGGCCGAGACTCCATCTGGTCCCCAGATTGTTTAATCTATGGGCGTGCGCATCGATGAAGCCGGGCATCAATGTGTGTCCCTGAAGGTCGTAGACAGCCGCACTCGATGAGGCCAGTGCATCAATCTCTGCCTCCGTTCCCACTGCTAAGATAATATTATCCTGTATTAAGACCGCTTCAGCTGACGGATGTTCCTCATCCATCGTCAATATTACGCCGTTCTTAAAGATGGTCTGACTTCCCGCATGTACCTCGCCCGCTGTATGGACGAGAGCGAAAGTTGATGCAACTGGACTAGTAAGAATAAGGATGAAAAGAACTGTGAAGCAGACTCTGGCCTTCGCTCTGAGGCGGGTTGCTCTATGAGGGGAAGACATACCGCTGCGTGATCTCTGCCTCGGTTCGCTCTCGTGGATTCTGGGGACAGGACGTTTAGTGATATGTGATCCCAGCCTAGATTTGGATCCAGTCCAATTACGAAGGATGGAGGGCATAACTAAATGATGGGGTGTATATTGAAATAATTTATGCATGCTTCTCGTAGCGCGTGTGCGCATAATGGAATTATAAATAGCTAAAATAGACGTATCTGTATTATGAAAAGCCGGGGACTCCATTTCAAGCAATTAATTGATCGTCTAAGTCGTCGGTTTACTGCATGAGGGGTCGGTGGGCACCTTTTTTTCATCGACCTGTATTCTGACCTTCATCAGCTCCCCCCTCTCCAGCTCCGCCATCTCCACGACCTCGACGGGCACCGTCAGCCGGCCCCCCTTCAGCAGCCTGGCGTAGAACTCCGCCGACCCCACTCCAGGAAATCCAGCCTGACGTGGTACACCTCCCCGGGCTCCAGCCTGAACCTCCACCTCACCTCCACCGGCACAGTCAGCCTGTTCCCCGCGGCCAGCCGCCCCAGGAACTCCACCTGCACACCCACACCCAAAATTAGCTAAATAGGGCGGATACAAAAATCTATTGAAAAATAGATTACAGTATAAAAAACACCGAAAAAATACCCCGGTTAACCGATTCCCAAGACCCCCACGACGGAAGAAACCCGAAAAACGCTTCGCCATGAGGGGGGAGGGGGGGCTATGGGAAGACCCGCCTCATGTCCCTCGGGAACGGCACGGCGTCCCTGATGTGGTCCAGCTTACACATCCACATGATCACCCGCTCCACCCCAAGCCCGAACCCGCTGTGGGGCACAGTACCCCACCTCCTCAGGTCGATATACCAGCTGTAATCCTCAGGATCCAGCCCGTCGTCGTCGATCCGGCTCAGAAGCTGCTCAAGGTCATGCACCCTCTGCCCCCCACCGATGATCTCACCGTAGCCCTCAGGCGCCATCAGGTCAGCCGACATCGTCACATCCGGCCTCTCCGGGTTCGGCATGTGGTAGAACGGCTTAATCCCAGTCGGGAACCCCACGATCCAGAACGGCGTGTCGAACCGCTTCGTCAATGGTCCCTCCTGCTGCCACCCGAAGTCGTCCCCCCAGTACATCTCCACCCCCTCCGACTGCACGATCTCCACGGCCTCGTCGTAGCTCACCCGGGGGAACGGTGCCTCCAGCGCCAGAAGATCACCCGGATCCCGCCCCACAGACCTCAGCTCCCGGGGCATCTCCCTCGCAAGGCTGTGCCCGATATGGGTCACCAGCTCATCCCCCACCCCAGTGATCCCCGCCAGATCCTGCCAAGGCTCCTCCACCTCCAGATGCCAGAACTCCGACAGATGCCGCCTCGTCCTGCTCGGCTCCGCCCTGAAGCTCGGCGCAATAGTGTAGATCTTCCCCAGAGACGAGATCATAGCCTCCGCGTAGAGCTGCCAGCTCTGGCTCAGGTAGACCCCCTCCCTCTCGAAGTACTCAACATTAAACAGGGTGCTCCCCCCCTCGCAAGCCGCAGTGATGAACATGGGGCTCTGGGTCTCCGTGTAGCCGTGGTCCCGGAACCAGTCCCGGGCCACCTCCATGAACTTCGCCCGGATCCGCATCACAGCCTGGATCTTTGGATTCCGCACGTAGAGATGCCGATTATCCATGAGGAACTCGACCCCGTGCTCCTGCTTCGTGATGGGGAAGTCAAGCATCGCCGCCACGGCCTCCACCACGCCGGACACGGAGACCTCCCTACCGTCGGGAGCCCGCTCATCCACCTTAACCAAGCCCTCAAGCACCACCGTGGACTCCAGTGGCAGCCCGTCCACCTCCCCGAAGACCTCCTCACCGAGGTCCCTCCTGTTCAGCGTGCACTGGACCACCGCCGTCCCATCCCTCACCGAGAGGAACTGGATCCCGCCGCTGCTCCGCTTATTATAGAGCCAGCCCCTGAGCCTCACCTGCGCACCGTCGTGAACACCATCCAGGATATCTACGACCCTGACGAACCCCGCCATAATCAATCGAAAAAAAGGTATGGGTCAACCCGTTAAATACTCTTTCATACGGGAGGACGGCCCGGAGAGGACTAGCCCCTCCCCGACCTGCCCCACAGCAGCAGGAGGACCCCCACCAGGAGGCCCACCACCACCGAGATGTATGGGAACCCGGGTATCCCCCGGGGCTCTGGCCTCCGGCTCAGGTTGCACGCGCGGAAACGCTCAGGTCTCGTCTTTATACGTTTCAACAAATGTTTGGGCTCCGCTCCAGGTGAACTCAGGGTATTTAGGCCGCCCCCACTTTTCCGCGAACATCAGGCGATAGAGTGTACGGAACGTGATCTTCGCCTTCTCCTCTTCTCTCCTCTGCTTTTCCCTCCAATTCAGTGCTTCCTTTTGCTTCTGAATTCATTGAAGCAAAGATCCAACTTCTTGCGCGCGCGGCGTTTGCTATACCTCTTCCATACTCATTCGAGTAGGAAAAAGGGGTCACAGGCTTTGTAAGCCTCGGGATACCTACCAGGCCACCGCTTGGCCGTCCGCCCTGGGGTCGGAGCCACCGCAGAGCACGCCTGAGTCCGGGTCCCTCGTGATTATCTGCCCCCTCCCGAAGCCGTATCTGTAGGCGCCGGCGCGTGGCGACACGGTGTGGCCCATCCTCGAGAGGGCGGCCATCACATCCACGGGGATGCCTTCCTCAAGGGCGACGTCGCTGCCGGATGTCCTGCTGTTGATGCAGAAGCGGGGGGCGTCCAGGGCCTCCTGGGGGTCCATCCCGAAGTCGACCATGTTCACGATGACCTGGAGGTGCCCCTGGGGCTGCATGAAGCCTCCCATGACGCCGAAGGGGGCGTAGAGCTCCCCGTCCATCGTGGCCATCCCCGGGATTATTGTGTGGTATGGGCGCTTCCCCGGGGCCAGTGCGTTGGGGTGCTCCGGGTCGAGGCTGAAGAGGTTCCCCCGGTTCTGGAGTGTGAAGCCGCAGCCCTTGGGGATGAGCCCCGTGCCGAAGCCGTTCCAGTTGGAGTTGATGAAGCTGCAGGCGTTCCCCTCGCCGTCTGCCGTGCAGAAGTAGACGGTGTCTGAGCCTGCCATGGGCGAGCCCCGCTGGATGTCGGCGACAGCCCTGTCGGGGTCGAAAAGTTTCCGCCTCTCCGCGGCGTACTCCTTGGAGACAAGCTCCTTGATGGGGAGCTCGACCACGTCGACGTCAGCCACGTACCACCGTGCGTCGGCGAAGGCCATCCTCATGGCTTCGATCATGGCGTGGAGGTGCTCAGTGGAGCTGTGCCCCATGGAGGCGAGGTCGAACTCCTCCACGATGTTGAGGGCGATGAGAGCGGCGATGCCCTGCCCGTTGGGGGGGATCTCGTGGATCTCTATGCCCCTGTAGGTGGTGGTGATGGGCTCGGGGAAGGTGCTCCGGTGCTTGGCGAGGTCGTCCAGGGTCATGAGGGAGCCCATGGGCTCGATGAGGTCGATGATGGCCTCTGCGATCCTGCCCTCGTAGTATCCGGCCCTCCCATGTTCCGCCAGGGTCCTGAAGGTCCTGCCAAGGGTGGGGTTCCTCATCATCTCCCCGACGCCCGGCCCCCTGCCGTCGATGAGCATCTCGTTGAAGTTGGGCCCGCTCTTGAGGCGGTCCGCCCCCCTCTGCCAGCCCCGAGCCGTCATGGGTGCCACGGGGAAGCCTCCCTCCGCCAGCTCTATCGCCGGCCTCAGGATGTCCGCCATCTCCATGGTGCCGAACCTATCGATTGTATCAACCCATCCCTCCGCTGCGCCTGGGATGGTGATGGAGTGGACGCTGAGCCGTGGGATCATACCCTCGATGCCGCGCTCCGCTAGGGCATCGATGGAGAGGCCTGCTGGTGCCCGTCCGCTTCCGTTGATACCCTCCACGGTCCTCTTCGAGGAATCGTAGTACAGGCAGAAACAGTCACCACCAATTCCAGTTGACGTGGGCTCGGTCACGTTGAGAGCCGCCGCGACGGCGACAGCTGCGTCAGCCGCGTTGCCTCCCATCTGGAGGACCCTTAGGCCTGCCTCGGAGGCGAGGGGCTGGCTGGAGGCCACCACGCCGCGCCTGCCGTAGACGGCTGAACGGCGAGATTTGTATGACATGCGCCAAGTGTTGCTATCAGTGCTGAAAAGGCTATCGGACCTGTCTTTGAGTATGCTCGAACGTTTTCAGAAACCCTTATTATTTGTTGGGGGTTCTACGTGTAACCATTATTTTTGTGATAGATATGGGAGAGAATTCATCCTCTGAACCAGGTATGCTTACTACCCTCGCCCTCTTCGCTGCCAACTTCGGCGTGACACCGACTCAGCTGGTAATAACCCTCTTCCTCCTGGATATCGCAGAGACCTTCGGTGCACCTGCAGGTGTGGTGGGGCAGGTCCAGACCCTCTCCTCAGCCGTCGCCGTCGTCGTCGCCCTTCTCACGGGGATGCTAACGGTCAGGTTCAGGCCCAGGACGTTGCTCATAATCGGTATCTCGTCCATTGGGGTCTCAGCCCTGGGCTGCTTTTTCTCCGTTAACTTTGGGATGCTCTTGGTCGCTTACGCCTTCTCGGGTCTCGGGATGGCGATGGCGATGCCCATGAACATGACTCTGGTCGCTGAACTTTACCCCTCTGAGAGGAGGACGGGTGTTTTGGGGGTCATCAACACGGGGATGACGATGGGTTACCTCGTGGGGCCCCCCATCGTGAACTACATTGCGGGGATCGGCGGGTGGAGGGCGCCGATGGTGTACTATGTTCTTCCGATTACCGTGATCAGCCTCCTCCTCGTGATCAGGGGCGTCCCGAAGGCAAAGGAGCAGTTGGTTCAGAGATCTGGTGTGGGGCTCCTGGACGGTTTCAGGGGGGTCCTCAAAGTGAGATCTGCGGTGTGGTGCCTCGCCGCCGCGGCTATCATGATGTTCTCCTGGCAGTTTCTAGCTCTATACAGCATCTCGTTCTACAGGGAGAGGTTCCTCATCTCCACGGGGATGGCTTCGCTGGTGCTGCTGACGATGTCAGTCTGTACGACCCTAGGGAACCTGGTCGTCGGGGGGGCGGTGAGGAGGTACGGTCGGAGACGCATTGCAGTCGTTTCCTCCGTTATCTGCGCCGTGTTCCTCGTGGGGTTCGCTGTGGTGCCTAGCTTCTGGCCCTCCCTGGCTGTGAGGCTCTTGACGGGCCTTGCGGGGCCCTTCGCGTACACGGCTTCGAGCAGTCTGGCCCTCGAGATGGTGCCTAGCTTCAGGGGGGTGATGATGTCCCTGAACTCCGCTGCGTTCCAGATGGGGACCTCCCTGGGGGCGGCGGTGGGCGGTGCGATGCTCCTCTCATACAGCTACGAGATGGTCGGGGTGGCCTTGGGTGTCTTCATGTTTGTCCCTGCCTTCATCTATCAGTTCCTGATCCGGGATCCGGAGAGCAGGGGAGACGATCCCGCTACTCCGGCTTCCTGAGTGGGACCTCTCCCTGCCCCACGGGGACCCTTGTGACCCTAAAGACGACGGGGCGCTCCGAGTCGGGGCAGCTGTAGTACTTTATCTTGTCCATGTAGTCCCAGGGCTCCGTGACATCCCTGCACATCGCCGACGTGAGGGGGAGGATGGCGCTGAAGGCCGCGAGGCAGACGCTGTCTGTCTCCTCGAGAACGAGGCGCCCGGGATTACCGGTGACGGTTATCCTGTCTCCAACGTCGTAGATCTTGCAGGGTCCCGATACATGGGTAGGCTCGCCGTCAAGGCTCCTGGGATCGTTGACCTCGACTACCTCAAACACTACTTTATACATACTGGGAGCGAGGTGCTTAGGCGATGAAAAGGTTTTCTGGTCCGAATGAAGCCCTGATCTCCCCCAGAGATTTAATGTATGCAAGGTAGGATCGGTCTTGACGAAGGTTTTTGAGACCAGAGGGCGAGGTTGAGATTAGGTGACGTTCATGCTGGAGACAGAGTTCCGTAAGCTGTGCGAGGAGCGGGGGCTAGACGAGGAGGGAACGGACGCTGCCGTCGCATACGTGAGGGCGTTCGAGGCGTTCCTCGCTGGGAGGGGGAGGTCCCTGGAGGAGATGACCGTTGACGATGTCAAGGATCACCTCTCGGACCTTATCGGGCGTGGTCTGAACACTATGGAGAGGCTGGTGGC
>Ga0209536_100013325_pt1 | contig 11863 bp, 10 predicted proteins | sample DeeMarSeWOR28_12_FD_187461 | JGI IMG/M metagenome (GOLD analysis project Ga0209536, IMG submission 187461) | Marine sediment microbial communities from White Oak River estuary, North Carolina - WOR-2-8_12 (SPAdes) (version 2) | ecosystem: Environmental > Aquatic > Marine > Intertidal zone >...
AGTCGACAACGATGCGCGCATCGACAGCCATGACACCGTGTTCGTCCGCGATCAGCGGGTTGATATCCAGCTCCTGGATCCACGGCATTTCGCAGGCCATCGTGGAGACTGCGAGCAGCACGTCGACGAGCGCATCCTCGTGGACCGCGGGCACATCGCGGAAGGCCTTGAGGAGACGGGAGACACGCGTCCGTGACACGAGCTCCCTGGCGAGCCGGTGGTTCAGTGGCGGCAGCGAGACGGCCGAGTCCGCAACGATCTCCACGGTTCTGCCGCCACTGCCGAAGGTGATGACCGGTCCGAACACGGGATCCTGAGCGATACCTACCATCACCTCACGCCCGGTATGCGTGCGATGCATCTGCTCGATCGTGACGCCGCTGATACTTGCTTCCGGATGTGTCGCCTTTACCTGGTCGATGATTTGCCGATAGGCATTGCGAACCTCCTGCGCCGAAACGATGTTGAGCAGCACGCCGCCGGAATCGGACTTGTGCGTGATATCGGGCGACAGGATCTTCATCGCCACCGGAAAGCCGATCGTCTCGGCGACGACCAGCGCTTCGTTGGCCGAGTGCGCTATGCCGCTACGGATGACCGGGATGTTGAAGGCTGTCATCACGGCCATGGATTCCGGCTCGGTAAGCACCTTGCGCTGCTCGTTCAGCACGCCTTCCACGATCAGCCGGGCACCCTCGCGATCCGGTGTGCGCTGGCCTCTCGTCTGGCGCGCCGGTGTCTGCAACAGCAACCTCTGGTTCCGGTGATAGGCGGCAACGTAGGAAAATGCGTCGACGGCATTCTCCAGGGTGATGAAGCTGGGAATGCGCGCCTCGCGAAAGAGATCGCGGGCCTCGTGTACCTGGGGCCCGCCCAGCCAGGTCGTCATAACCAGCTTGTCGGATTTCGCGGCGGACTCGATGACGGCCCGTGCGACTTCGGCCGGACGCGTCATTGCCTGTGGCGTCAGCAGGACCAGTGCACCATCGACCCCCGGATCGGCCAGGCAAATGTCGAGCGCCTGCTGGTAACGTTCCGGCGTCGCGTCGCCGATGATGTCGACCGGATTGCCGCGCGACCAGACCGGCGGCAGGACCTCGTCGAGGCGGCTCAGCGTATCGCCCTCGATACGCGCGAGTTCGACACGCCGGTCACAGAGCCTGTCCGCGGCCATCACGCCGGGCCCACCGCCGTTCGTGATAATGGCGAGACGGCCGACGGCGCTGCGGTAGTTCGCCGACGACAAGGCCCTGGCAGCAGCAAACAGCTGGCCGATCGTATCGACCCGCAGCACGCCGGCCCGGGACAAGGCGGCGGAAAAAGTCTCGTCGCTGCCCGCGAGTGCGCCCGTGTGCGACAGGGAAGCTTCGGCGGCGGCCTCGTGCCGGCCGGCCTTGAGCACGATAACCGGCTTCATGCGTGCCGCGGCACGCAGACTGCTCATGAAGCGGCGCGCTTCGCCGATGCCCTCGATGTACAGCAGGATTGCGCTCGTGCGGTAGTCGGAAACCAGGTAATCGAGGTAGTCGCCAAAATCCAGGTCCATGCCGATGCCGGTCGAAACGACAGCGGAGAACCCGATCCTGTTCTCGTCCGCCCAGTCGAGGATCGCGGTGCAAATGGCTCCGGACTGGGACACGAGAGCAAGGTTGCCCGGGGTCGCGTGGTTGTTGCCAAAGGTCAGATTGATGCCGGAGTCGGGTCGGATCAGCCCGAGGCAGTTGGGGCCCATTACACGAATGCCATACTGGCGCGCGCGCTGCCTTACCTGGTCCTCGAGCTTGCGGCCGGCCGTTCCAACCTCGCGAAAACCTGCGGACAGGATCAGCATCATGGAGACGCCGTGCTTGCCGCAAGCCTCGACGATATCCGGCACGCCGGCTGCGGGCGTCGCGACCACGGCGAGATCGACAGTATCTTCGATAGCGTCAATCGAGGCATAGGCGCGCCGGCCCTGGACCTGGTCCCGCCTGGGGTTTATCGCGTAGATCCGGCCCTTGAACCCTGAATTCAGCAGGTTTCGAAAGACAACGCCGCCAACCGCATCTTCCCTGTCGCTGGCGCCGAACAATGCGATACTCTCCGGCGTGAACAGGGGCGCAAGATAATGAGCTCCCATGATCGTGGAATTCCGGTTTCCCTGGGGTTTCCCGGACTTTTACACTAGAGCCTGTCGTATCAACAATAAGGGAATGTCACTTTGCGGACTGTCTTCCTTGGCCACCCGACCTGCCTGCAGCACGACACGGGCCCACATCACCCGGAGTGCAGCCAGCGCATCTCGGCGATTACCGACCGCATGATTGCCTCGCGTCTCGCCGACGTCCTGGTCTTCATGGATGCGCCGGAGGTGAGCCGCGAACAATTGCTGCGGGTCCACGACGCAGACTACATCGACACCATCGAAGCGCGGATACCGGCCCAGGGCTATGCCAGCCTGGACGCGGACACGGTCATCAGCCCGGGATCACTCGCGGCAGCGCGTCATGCCGCGGGCGCTGCCGTAGCCGCGGTCGACCTCGTGATGGCCGGAGATGTGGACAACGCGTTCTGCTGTGTTCGCCCGCCCGGGCATCACGCCGAACGCCGGCGGGCGATGGGCTTCTGCCTGTTCAATAACGTCGCGGTAGGCGCAGCCCATGCGATGGAGGCTCACAACCTGTCAAGGATCGCGATCATCGATTTCGACGTCCACCACGGCAACGGCACGGAAGACATCTTCGCTAAAGAGAAGCGGGTGCTGTTCTGCTCGACCTTCCAGCATCCTTTCTATCCGTTTACGCCACTGCTCGAGAACACGCCGAACAGAATTTCCGTGCCGCTGGACGCGACTGCGGGCAGTGCCGAATTTCGCGCCGCTGTCACCGATCACTGGCTGCCCGCGCTCGAGCGCTTCGCACCGGAACTGGTCTTCATCTCGGCCGGGTTTGACGCGCACGTCGCCGATGACATGTCCGGCGTCAGTCTCGTCGACGACGATTACAAGTGGGTCACCGAGGAGATCGTCAAAATTGCCGCGGCGTCAGCCTCGAACAGGATCGTCAGCCTGCTCGAGGGCGGTTACGAGCTCCACAGCCTGGCGCGCTGTGTCGAGACACACCTGCGCGCGCTCATGGACTTGCACTAAAGCGGGCGCGAGATTCTCAAACCGGTTGCTTTTTCTTCGGCCTCGGCGCCGGTAACGCATTTTCGGTAGCGGTGAACAGGCCGGTAAGCCATTCGCCGTCATCCACCTGGTCTTCGATGAGAAATGAATTCTTCGCACCCTCGTAGGCCGGGGCTTCAACGACGTTGCCAATATATTCGCGGCCAGCCGTCGTCGGTTTGACGAAGAGCTGGTTGTCGCAGATCAGGCCGATGACCTTGCCGTTCATGTACAGCGTCGTGCCGCCGAACATGTGCCGGTAGGTCAGGTCACCGTCGACCTGGTCGATGACGTAATCGATGAACGCCTGGTCATTCGCCATCGGCAATCTCCTCGCGTCGGGGTAAGGATGGCTGCGCCCCCATCTTCGTCGTCGCGACCGCGCCCGCCGCACACGCAAACCGGAGCGCGTCCTCCGGTGCCTGTCCCTCGACCAGGGCCACTGTAAGCGCGGCCGTAAACGTGTCCCCGGCGCCGGTCGTGTCTACGGCATTAACCGGCGGTGGCGTTGCCTCGGCAACGAAGTCGCCGCCCTGCGTGAGGGTTGCGGTGCCACTGCCGCGCGTCGTCGCGACCAGGCCGTGGCAGGCCCTCAGGCTGTCGCCGTACCAGGCCGCTTCCGTCTCGTTGACGACGACAAGATCCGCCCGCTGCAATATGGAGACATCGACGTGCGCGGCCGGTGCCAGGTTGACACACAGGAACCCGTCGTAGTCCCTGGCGACTGCCGCAACCGTGTCGGCAGGAACCTCCAGCTGGCAGATCACGGCATCGGTCGTTGGTATTTGCAGGACCTCCGGTACCAGCGAACGGTTGGCACCAGGTGCCACGACGATCTGGTTTTCGCCGCCGGCCGACACCGCGATCAACGCCGTTCCGGTCGACTCGCCGGCCATGACGATGCACCGCGACAGGTCAACGCCCTCTTCGCGCAACAGTGCAAGCGCTTCGTCCGCGGTCGCATCGTCGCCGACACAGGCAACGAGGCTTGCATCTGCGCCGAGGCGATGCGCGGCCAGCGCCTGGTTGGCGCCCTTCCCGCCCGGGAAGCGGTGCAACACGGCCCCGGTGATGGTCTCGCCAGGGGCCGGCAACCTGGCTGCCTTGGCAACAAGATCGAGATTGACGGAACCGATGACTGCGATGGTTGCCATGCTCACTCCGAAAATCGCCCCAGGCGTTCGACCAGCAGGTCGTAGAACCCTTCAGCGTCGACCTCGTAGGTCCAGTCGACGTTTGGCGGCCGGTCCGTGACATGCCAGAAGTCGACCGCGGTGTGCCCGAGCGTCAGCGCGGATTCTTTTTCGACCGACACATTGCAGCGCCTCGTCTCGAAGAGCTCCGGGCGCAGCAGCCATGCAACCGTGCAGGGATCGTGCAGCGGTGCACCTTCCGTGCCGTATTTCTTCGTGTCGTAGCGGTGAAAGAAACTCAGCATGCCGGCCGTCGCCTCGGCGACCGGGTTACCGAGTGCGCGGATGCGGGCCACCCGCTCGCGCGTTGAGAGTACCTGGTGTGTCACGTCGAGGCCCATCGCTGTCACCGGGCGACCACAGTTGTAAACGATGTCGGCTGCATGAGGATCGGCGAGAACGTTGAACTCGGCGGACGGGGAGCGGTTGCCGCCTTCGCGCATCGCACCTCCCATTGCAACGATCTGTTCGACATGCGCGAGGATTGCCGGCTCCCGCCTGATCGCCGTGGCGATGTTGGTCATCGGACCCGTCGGCACGAGCGTGACCGATTCATCCTCGGCATCGAGCAGGGTCTCGATAATAAAGTCGACCGCGTGTTGCTCCTGCAACGGCGTCTCGGGTTCGAATACGTCCACCCCGTCGATGCCCGTATTGCCGTGGATGTACTCGGCCGTTATCGGGTCGATCTGCAGCGGGCGATCGCAGCCCGCGAATACCGGCGTTGCGCGACGATCTGCAATGTCACACATCATGCGCGCGTTGCGCTGGGTCAGCTCGAGCGGAACGTTGCCCGCAACGGTCGTGATGCCGAGAACATCGAGTTCGTCTGGCGAGGACAGCGCCAGGAACAGCGCAACTGCATCATCCTGCCCCGGGTCGCAATCGATGATGACCTTGCGCGGCACGTCAGACTGTCAGCAGCAGCCCTGCCAGCGCGGCACTCATCAGGTTGGACAGCGAAGCGGCAAGCACGGCCTTGAGCCCCAGCTGTCCGATAAGGTCGCGCTTTTCGGGAACGAGGACGCCGAGGCCGCCCAGCAGGATCGCGATCGAAGACAGGTTGGCGAAACCGCACAACGCGAACGTCGTGATCGCATAGGTCCGGGGACTCGCATCGCCCAGGACGTCATTGAGATGCGAGAATGCGATGAATTCATTGAGAATGATTTTTTCACCGAACAATGCGCCGGCCCGCTGCGCCTCTTCCCAGGGAATGCTCAGCAACCACATGGGCAGCGAGAAGATCCACCCGAGAATCTTTTGCAGGGTCAGCTCGTAGCCGAACCAGCCCGAGACCATTCCGACGAAACCGTTGAAGAGCGCAATCAGGGCCACGAACGCGACGAGCATCGCGCCGATGTTCGCGGCCAGGCGCAGCCCGTCCGTCGTTCCAGACGCCGCCGCGAGAATCAGGTTCTTGTGTTCGCTCTTCTCCATGACGAACTTGTCGTGTTCGCTGGCTTTGACGACATGGTCATCAGGCATCACGATCTTCGCCATCAGCAGGCCGCCGGGTGCTGCCATGAAGGCGGCGGCGAGCAGGTAACGCATCTCTGCACCGAGCATCGAGTAGGCCGCCAGGACCGTACCCGCGATCGACGCCAGCCCCGACACCATGACCGCGAACATCTGCGGCTCGGTCAGTCCCTTGAGGTAGGGACGCACGACCAGCGGCGCCTCGGTCTGGCCGACAAAGATGTTGGCGGCGGCATTCATCGACTCGACGGCACCCGTGCCAATGACGCGATGCAGGAAACCACCGACCAATTTGACGACCCACTCCATGATGCGCAGGTGATAGAGAACCGACATCAGGGCCGAGAAGAAGATGATGATGGGCAGCACGTTGACAACGAAGCTGAAGCCGATCGTATCCGGACTGGCGAGACCACCAAAAACGAATTCGATGCCATCCCGGGAGAAACCGATGACGGCAAGGACGCCCGTGCTCATTTTGTCGATCGCAATGCTGCCCCAGTCGGTGTACAGCACGAATATCGCCACGAGCACCTGCAGGGCGAAGGCAGCGCCGACAATACGCAGATTGACCGCCTTGCGGTTGCTCGAAAACGCGAAGGCGACGCCAAGGATGACGACGATCCCGACGAGACCGATAACGTTGGACATGGAGCCCCCGGCTACTTGTTATTCTTCAGAGCGCCTAGTTTACCGCATCAAGCGCAATCAACCCGTCAGAATATCGTGGATCACCGGCTGTGGCGGCGGCGATGAGTCAACCAGCGTGACGGCCGCAAGCAGGTCCTGTTCCGCGCGCTCCGCGTCGGCTTCGCTGGCGGCATGAATGACGGCCATTGGGGTGCCCGAATCGAGTTTCGTGCCAACACGAGCGATGTCGCTAAAGCCGACGGACAGGTCCAGCATCTCCCCGACCCGCTTGCGTCCACCACCGAGCTCGATGATGGCGTTGCCGACCGCCCGCGCATTGACGGCGCCGACGACGCCGCTCGCCAGCACGGGGCGAACAACCTTTGCCTTGGCAAGGTGAGCGTCGTAGCGGTCGATGATATCGGTCGGCCCGCCCAGCGCCGCGACCATGCGCGCAAAGGCCTCGGCCGCGCGCCCGCTGCTCAATGCTTCGTCGCAGCGCGCCCGAGCTGCAGCGCGATCCGCATCCTGACCCGCCACGACCAGCATCTCGGCACAGAGCGAAAGCGTCACCTCCTCGAGGCGGGCCTCACGCGCATCGCCACGCAGAAAACGTATCGACTCCGCAATCTCGAGCGCATTGCCCGCCGTCGTACCGAGGACCTCGTTCATGTCGGTCAGGACGGCGTGCGTCCTGAGCCCTGCCTCACCGGCCGTGCGAATGATGCTCTGCGCCAGTGCCCGGGCATCGTCGGCAGTCTCCATGAACGCGCCGTTGCCGACTTTGACGTCCATAACGAGCCCGTGCAGCCCTGCCGCGATCTTCTTCGAGAGGATGGACGCCGTGATGAGTGGAATCGACTCGACCGTCCCCGTCACGTCGCGGATCGCGTAGAAGCGCCGGTCGGCGGGCGCGAGGTCCGGCGTCTGGCCGATGATCGCACAGCCGGTCTTCTCGACGACCTGGCGAAAAGTGTCCAGGTCCGGCGTCGCGTTGTAGCCCGGGATCGCCTCTGCCTTGTCCGTCGTCCCGCCTGTGTGGCCAAGCCCGCGGCCCGAGATCATCGGCACGTAACAGCCGCAGGCTGCCATGATCGGCGCGAGAATGAAGCTTACCTTGTCGCCGACGCCGCCCGTCGAATGCTTGTCGACAACGGGTCCGCCGAGCGCATCAGCATCCCACTCGAGCACCTTGCCCGAGTTCGCCATGCCGATCGTCAGCGTCGCCGCCTCCTCGAAAGTCATGCCGTTGAGGAAGATCGCCATCGCAAGCGCCGACACCTGTTCGGCCGGGATGCTCTCGTCGGCGAGGCCGTCGACGAAGAAACGAATTTCATCGGCTCCGAGCGTGCCGCCGTCGCGCTTCCTGCGTATGACATCCGTGAACAGCATCAAGTCTCTCCGTCGAAGCCCCGCAACGGCAGGTCTGCGCTACGTTGCAGCCAGTTCTCGGCAGGATAATGACAGGTACGATCGATGACATGCAGCGTGTAGGCATGTCGTGACCTGGATGAGCGATTGGCCGCGCTCAGGTGCGGCGCACGGCCGTCAAAGACAACCAGCGTCCCCGCTCGCGCCTCGACCGCTACCCTGCGCTCCTCCGGCCACGGCGTATCATCCAGCATCTCGGTGACCAGTTTACCGTCGGCCGCCCGGTAGTTGCGCTTTTTCAGCGGCAGCTTGTGCCCACCGGGAATGAACTGCATGCAGCCGTTCTCGAGGGTCGCGTCCTCGAGCGCAAACCAGAAGCCGACGCAGGACTCGGGCTCCGTGTAGATATAGGTCGAGTCCTGGTGACAGACGACTTCGCCGCCGATCCTTGGCGGCTTGAAGATATACATCGACTGGAGAATGACGGGGTCGCGCAAACCGACGCTCCTGGCGACACCGGCGAGCTCCGGCGTGCGCGAAAATGCATCGAAGACGGGATCGAGATCGTGCATCGCATGCCCCATCTTGTTAAGGCTTTGTTCCTTCGGTTGCCTGAGTCTGCCGGCCTCATCGAACGCGTCGTCTTCCAGGAAGAAGCGAATCTTGTCGCCGGATTCGATGAAGTAGCGGTCGTCAAGCTGGGTCTGCTTCGTCGTCGAGAATACGCTGCGCACTGCAGCAGGATCGAAGGCGTCCACGAGCTCGGCCGCCCGCTGCCGCAGACGCGCACAGTCATCCACGGTGACGAAGTCGCGCAGCACCAGCACGCCAGCCGACCGATACCCCTCGATCATTTCTTCGGTAAGATCACCGCCGGGCGGCGTATCGTATGCCGGAATACCAGGACTGGATGCTACAATCGGCGTCAAAAGGGAGCCCCATGAAAAGAATAAGTGCCTGTTTTTTCTTTGTTTTTGTAACATCTGTATTGTCCGCCTGCAACCCCTCCCCGACGACTGCTCCGGCGGTCGCCCCGGCGGCAGACGATGACCGTATCGACCTCATGGTCAGGGGCGACTATATCGTCACGATGGATGGGGCGGGCACGGTGATCGAAGATGGCGCGATCGCCGTTGACGATGGCGTGATCCTGGCCATCGGCAACGCCGACGAGATCATGAAGCAGTACCCGGCCGTCGAGATGCTGGATGGGAACAGGCGCGTCGTCATGCCCGGACTGATCAACGGGCACTCCCATGCGGCCATGACGCTGCTGCGCGGCGTCGCCGACGACCTGGCGCTCATGGACTGGCTCCAGAACTACATCTTTCCGGCCGAAGTGGCGTTCGTCGATCCCGAGTTCGTACGTATCGGCACGGAGCTCGCGTGCTGGGAGATGATTCGCGGCGGCACGACGACCTTCGTCGACATGTACTACTACCCCGACACGATCGCCGAGGTTGTCGAAGCCTGCGGCATGCGCGCGCTGATCTCGGCGACCGTGATCGACCAGCGCAGCCCGGATGCCGAAAACGCGGACGACTCGCTCACCAAGGGCGTGGGCTTCATCGAGCGCTGGCTCGGGCGCAATTCCCGTATCACGCCGATCTTTGGACCCCATGCCAGCTATACGCTCAACAAGGAGCAGCTGGCGGCGACACGGGCAGCTGCGCTCGAACTCGGCGTGCCGATCAGTATCCACGTCTCGGAATCACAGTTCGAGATCCAGAACTCGCTGGACCGCTATGGCACGACGCCTATCGAGATGTACGAGTCGATCGATTTCTTCGACGCGCCGACGATCGCGGCGCATGTCGTCTGGCCGACCGAAACCGAGATCCCGATTCTGCGTGATCGCAAGGTCGGCGTGATCCATAACCCGACGTCCAACATGAAGATCGCGTCGGGCATTGCACCTATTACCGAGATGCTGGCCGCCGGCGTGCGTGTCGGGCTCGGCACCGATGGCGCCGCCAGCAACAACGATCTCGATATGTGGGAAGAGATGCGGCTCGCAGCGTTTCTGCAGAAAGTCGATCGCATGGACCCCGAAGCGCTGCCTGCAACGACCGTGCTGTCGATGGCGACGAGCGGTGGAGCAACAGCTATCGGCCTGGGCGACGAGATCGGGTCGCTCGAGGTGGGCAAGCGTGCCGATCTCATCCAGGTCGCGTTCGAAGACGTGCATCACGTCCCGACTTACGATGTCATTTCGCACCTCGTCTATGTTTCCGACGAACAGGACGTGGCATCGGTCGTCGTCGACGGCAAGCTACTCATGAAAGAGCACAAGCTGCTGACGATCGACACCGAGCGAGTAAGGAAAGAGGCGACGGAACTCGCGGCCAGGATTCAGTCGGCGCTGGAACAGCGCAACCAGTAGCGACGGCGAAGGCCAGGGGGGACTGCCATGTTCAGGAAGATTATTGCGGGCATCGTCGGCATCATCGTCGCCGGCACGCTTGTCTGGATCGTCGAAACGATTGGTCACACGATTTATCCGACGCCGGCCGATCTCGACGTTGGTAATACGGACGTCATGCGGGCCTACATCGACACGCTGCCGCTGGGCGCCCTGCTGACCGTCGCCATTGCGTGGTTCATCGGTTCGCTCGGCGGGACCCTTGTGGCATGCAAGGTCGGCTCGGCCCGGCCGCTGATCTACCTGCTGGTCGTCGGCGGCATGATGTTTGCCGGCGCCGCCTTCAACCTCACGATCATCCCGCACCCGATCTGGTTCTCGGTACTCGGCATCGTCGGTATTTTTGTCGGGGCATGGCTGGGGATGACGCTGGGAACCGGCAAGGATGCGGCCGCATGAGCGCTATCCAGGACGGACTGGCCGGCAATCACTGTTACGGTTGCGGCATCGAAAACCCGCACGGCATGCAGATCAAGAGTCACTGGCACGGTGACGAATCGGTATGCGTCTACATGCCCCGACCCGAGCAATGCGCGGGGCCGACGCAGTACCTCTACGGCGGCACGATCGCGAGCCTGATCGACTGCCACTGTGTTGGCACGGCAATGTCCAACTATTACCGCCGCGAAGGCCGTGAGGTCGGGGAAGGTGACGAAATCTGGTGTGTAACAGCCCGGCTCACGGTCAATTACCTGGCCCCGACACCGATCGACCGGGAAGTGACCTTGCGGGCGACGATCGAGAGTGTCACCGACAAGAAGACCGTGCTCAGGTGCCGTTTCTACTCGGGTGAAACCCAGACGGCCGAGGGTGAGGTGATCGCCGTGCGCGTGCCAGCATCCTGGCGCGGTGATTCTTAGTCAGAGGAACGAGGTGCCGTAGTCCATCGGCGACAGGCCGAAATGCGCGGCCAGGCTCTGGCCGATATCGGCGAAGGTTTCCCGTCGCCCAAGGGAACCCGGCTTTACCTTGCTGCCATAGACCAGTACCGGGATGTGCTCACGGGTGTGGTCCGATCCCTCCCAGGTCGGATCGCAGCCATGGTCGGCGCACAGCACGAGTACGTCATCATCCCGCATCAGCTCGAGAATCTCGGGCAGCCGACGATCGAAATATTCGAGCGCCCCGGCATAGCCGTCGACGTCGCGGCGATGTCCGTAAAGCATGTCGAAATCGACGAAGTTGGTGAAAATGATCGTGTTGTCGTCCGCCGCGCGGACCGCATCCAGGGTGGCGTCGAACAACGCGGCGTTACCGCTCGCCTTGACCTTCTTCGTGATGCCGTGGTGCGCGTAGATATCGGCGATTTTGCCGATACTGATGACATCGCCACCGGCCGCAACCAGTTTGTCGAGCACGGTCGGCGCGTGTGGCGGCGTGGTCAGGTCGCGACGGTTGCCGGTGCGCACGTAGGTCTCCGGGCTGTCGCCGACGAAGGGCCGCGCGATAACACGGCCGATGTTGTACTTGTCCACGAGCTCACGGGCGATATCGCACAGGTCATAGAGCCGCTGCAGGCAGGTGTGGACGATCTCCGGCTCCAGCACAAGGTCGATGAATGCCTGCTCCTGGCCGCGCAGCTTCTTGTAGATCAGAAACGGCTCGGATCCCCCGGCCCGGATC
>Ga0209536_100013326_pt1 | contig 11863 bp, 13 predicted proteins | sample DeeMarSeWOR28_12_FD_187461 | JGI IMG/M metagenome (GOLD analysis project Ga0209536, IMG submission 187461) | Marine sediment microbial communities from White Oak River estuary, North Carolina - WOR-2-8_12 (SPAdes) (version 2) | ecosystem: Environmental > Aquatic > Marine > Intertidal zone >...
GTATTATTTTGAGCAAGAGAACGTAACTTGATTAAGGAGAATCTGGATGTTATTCGATTATTTGACTTTGAAAATCATTTGGTGGGTGTTCGTGGGCGTCTTGCTAATCGGCTTTGCGCTTTTGGGTGGTTTTGATTTAGGCATTGGTGCGCTTCTGCCGTTTGTCGCGCGGACAGACCCACAGCGGCGAGTGATGCTCAATACGATCGGACCCACCTGGGAGGGCAATCAGGTCTGGCTGCTTACCGCCGGTGGCGCTCTTTTTGCCGCCTGGCCCCTGGTCTATGCGGCGGCTTTTTCCGGATTTTACTGGGCTATTCTGCTGGTTTTGTTTGCCCTCTTTTTCCGTCCCGTGGGGTTCAAATATCGCAGTCTAATTGCAGACCCCCGCTGGCGCAATGCCTGGGACTGGGGTCTGTTTGTCGGCGGATTCGTTCCGGCCCTGATTTTTGGCGTGGCGTTTGGAAACTTGCTTCAGGGCGTGCCTTTTAATTACGGTGAATTTGCTAGATTTAATTACACCGGCAGTTTCTGGGGATTGTTGAATCCATTTGCGCTGTTGGCCGGTATTGTGAGTCTAACCATGCTCATCATGCACGGGGCAGTATTTCTTCAAATGCGCACTGAGGGTGAAATCAATACCCGGGCCAAAAAGGCCGTGCGGATTTTCGGTGTTGTATTCATGGCTGCATTTGCCGTGGCAGGAATCTGGCAGGCTTTTGGCATTGACGGTTATCGAATTGTGTCTATGCCCGATCCCGGAGCCGCCTTCGGCCCGCTGGCAAAAAAAGTGGAAGTGGCTGCCGGCGCGTTGATGCAAAACTACTCGACATGCGGTTACACGATATTGGCTCCAATTTTGGCCTTTGCCGGCGGGATTCTGGCACTTTTGCTGTCTGGGACCAATCGACCCGGGGCGGCTTTTGTCTGCAGTGGTGCTGCTCTGGCCGGCGTGATCTTAACGGCCGGTTTTGCCATGTTTCCATTTATCATTCCCTCCAGCACGGACCCAAACAGCAGCCTGACGGTTTATGATGCCGTCTCAAGTCATCGGACCCTGAATCTGATGTTTATCGCGGTGGTCGTCTTTTTACCCATTGTTTTGGTGTACACCAGCTGGGTGTATCGGGTCATGCGGGGGAAGATAACCGAAAAGAAAATAAGTGAAGAAACCCATACGGCTTACTGATGAGAGGTTTATTTATGTGGTACTTTGCATGGATCCTGGGAGTTTTACTTGCCTGCGCTTTCGGCATCATCAACGTGATGTGGATGGAAACTGAGGAGATGTTAGGATCGGAAAAGGATTCCTGATCCCGTCCAATATTATAAAATAGAACCCTTTCCAATAAATCGCGTTCCTTAAGGGCCGGGAAGATATCTCCGGCCTTTCCGGTGAATTGATTCCACCTGTTCGTTTTCCCATTGTCCTTTATTTATTTTCTGACTACATCTTGTCAGAAAAAACCCAATATCAGGTCTAAGGTGGCGCTTGGATTATGGACCGTTCGCTATTCTTTGCCATGCTGTTTATGCAACATTGGGGTTAGGCTTGTTTTGATGACTACCTTCCAACTTTACCTTGCGCCTTTGCGGGGATTTACCGATTATATTTATCGCAACACATTTGCAGGACATTTTGACGGTTTTGACGGTGCGCTCGCGCCGTTTATTCCAACCGTGACGGCAGACCGCTTTAAACCTTCTCACTTCAAGGATGTCCTGCCTGAAAACAACTCAACCATACCCATCGTGCCCCAGATTATCAGCAATCAACCCGATGATTTTATAAACCTCGCCGTGCGTCTGTATGATCTGGGCTATACATCGGTAAACTGGAATCTGGGATGCCCTTTTCCCATGGTGGCCAAAAAGCAACGCGGTTCCGGATTGCTGCCGTATCCGGAAAAAATAGACACCTTTCTGGAAAAAACGGTTGCGTCCATCCCCAACCGGCTTTCCATCAAGACCCGCTTGGGCCGCAGGAAAATCAATGATATTTTTGAGCTGATGCCGATATTTAACCGATATCCTCTGGAGGAAATTATCATTCACCCCAGAACCGGCAAACAGATGTACGATGGCAAGACAGACCTGGACACATTTGAACAGTGTCTGGCGCAATCCGTTCACCGGGTCGTCTACAACGGCGACATTACGGATCTGAAAACCTTCCAGGATGTCTTCGATCGCTTTGAAGACATAGACGGCTGGATGATCGGCCGTGGGGCCGTAACCAACCCGTTTTTACCGGCCATCATCAAAGCCGGCAGGGATGAGATCACTCACAAAGTTGAAAAATTCAGGCAATTTTACGAAGAGCTGTTCGAACAATACCGGCAGAGGTTCTCCGGTCCCGGTCATTTGTTGAACAGGATGAAAGGCTTTTGGACCTACTTTTCAAAGTCATTTCAAAATAGCCGCAAGATCGTTAAAAAGGTTCATAGGACCCAAAGGATGCATCGGTATATGGAAATTGTGGATCGGTTCTTTGCAGAAGAGGCGAAGTGGAAGGGATGAGTTAAAACTTCATTTTCCTTTTTTTGCGTCTTCGTGTCCTAGTGGCCGAACCTAAAGCAAATTTTAGGATCGCTTGCATTTTCTGGGTGCCAAAAGCCCTGATGATGATCTGACTTTCGTTATCGTAAAGGTACGATAATGGCAATCACCAGCTTGTCCGGCCTGCTCCGGCCGCAAATGTTGCGATTGACTTACTTCACGTCGGCGTTATGCTGACCTTTCGGAATGATGACGGTAAACGTACTTCCTTTGTTGGGCGCACTGGTAACGGTAATCTCCCCGTTGTGGGCCTGGGCAACCGCGCGGGCAAAGCTGAGGCCCAGCCCGGTGCCGGCCTGAGACCGGCTGGGGTCGCAGCGATAAAAGCGTTCAAAAATGTGGGGAAGATCCTGTTCTGAGATTCCGATGCCCGTGTCCTTTACCGCTATCAGCGCCGACTGATTGTCCATAGAACGTATGCTGACGTCAATTGAACCGCCTGATGGTGTGTATTTAATGGCATTATCAAGCAGGTTTGCGATCATTCTTTGAATCAGGCGCATGTCGCCACAAATGCTGAATTTTTCGGTTGGGTTACAAACCAGTTTAAGGCCTTTGTCTTCGGCCGCAGATTGGAACAAATTGCAGGCATCATGAACAAGCCCGGCAATATTCATCTTGCGGCGGTCAAGCCGGCTGACACCGGCTTCGGTCTTCGAAATCATCAACATGGTGTTAATCATTTCCAAAAGACGATCACATTCTTCAATGGTGCTGGCCGCCATGCCTTCGTAGTCCGTTAACGACGATCCGGCGGTCAGGGAAACTTCGGCCATCCCGCGAATCCGGGTGATCGGACTTTTGAGGTCGTGGGCGATGTTGTCACTCATCTCTTTGATCCCGGTCACCAATTTCTGGATACGGTCCAGCATCTGATTAAACGTGATCGCCAGTTGATCGATTTCATCCATTCCCTTTTTCACCGGGACCCGCTTTTCAAGACTGCCGTCTGATATTCTGCGCGCAGTGTGGGTCACCGCTTCAACCCCCACCAGTGCCCGTCTGGCCATGAACCAACCGACCACAACAGCCAGAACAAACAAAATGGCCATGGTGATGATAAAGACCCTGCGAAAGATTTCGATGATGCGAGTATGGTTCTCCATGGATTGCCCCAGCTGCAACATCATGCCGGGTCCGATAATTGCGTAAAGAACGCGTATCTTGTGCTTACGATCGGGGATGTTAATGGTGTCGAAAAATGGTGTTCCATCCTTCAGCAAATGATTGATGGCACGCTTATTTATCCCGATATCGCGCCAGTAAGACATATTGGAAGAAGAAAATACCTGGCCGGTAATATAAAGCAGGCGGAAAAAGATCTTTTTCTCCCCTGCCGCCTGGGCTTCAAGAAAAGCCTGACGTTTAACGGACTCGGTGCCTTGTGTCGAGAGGATCGAAGAAAAAGTCCTGACCACGCTTGAAAGATCCTGATCGGTCTGCTGCCGTATGACGGAAGTTATCAGCAGATAAAAGAAGAAAAATGCCACGCATGCAGAAAACATAAATATTCCTGCATACCAGAGGGTTAATCGGAATGCCAAGGTATGACGCATTTTAAGCAGATTTTTCTTTAAAGACATAGCCCACCCCGCGCACCGTGTGGATCAGCTTAGTAGAAAAATCCTTATCGATTTTTTCCCGCAGCTTGTAGATCCGGGATTCCACCACATTGGTCTGTGGATCAAAATAATAATCCCAGACATGTTCCATGATCATGGTTTTAGAAACCACCCGCCCGGCATTGCGCATTAAGTATCCGAGCAAGGAAAATTCCAGCGGCTGCAGCTCGATGGTCTTACCGGCCCGAATGACTTCCCGTGTAATAAGATTTATGGTGACATCTGCCACCATCAGTTTGGTTGGCTCTGTTACATCACTGCTGCGTCGAATCAAAGCCTGGACCCTAGCCAGCAGCTCTGAAAAGGCAAACGGTTTGGTCAGGTAATCATCACCACCGGTATGCAACCCTTTAACGCGATCGTCAACTGATCCCCTGGCACTCAAAATAATCACCGGCGTCTTGATCTTCTCCCGCCGCATTCGCTCAATGAGTGACAAGCCATCCAGCTTGGGAAGCATAAGGTCGATGATGGCAGCATCATAGGGTTCGGTCAGAGCCAGGTGCAAACCATCTTCCCCGTCAGCGGCATGGTCCACAGCAAAGCCCTCGGCTCTAAAGCCTTTAACAATGAAAGACGCGATTTTACCGTCATCTTCCACCAACAATATTCTCATCATATCCTCCCGATCTGACCGGTTCTAAGTTCAACCTTGGTTTCAGACAATCTTCTGACATCTGCCATGAGCCGCCCCGCAATCGCCACCCACTCGTCCTGTGAACTAATTTCAAGGATTTCAAAACCGATATTTTTCATGGAAGCTACCACCTGTTTTTCATTCTTATCCACTATTCCCGAACATATAAAGACGCCGCCTGATTTTAACACCCGCCCGATGTCCTTGAGCAAATCCAAAATCACCTGGCTGAGGATGTTGGCGGCAACGATATCATACTTCTCCCGGATCCCTTCCACCAAGTTTCCGCAACTGACGCGCATGCTTTGCGCTTTGCAGCCATTCAACTTTAAATTATCGGCAGCAATTTCCACTGCTGTTTGGTCATTATCAACCCCATAAAATTTTCCGGCGCCAAGCTTGGCGGCTGCAATCAGCAGAATTCCGGATCCGGTTCCTACATCCAAAAAGGAATCCCCCCTTTTTAAATATGTTTCAATCATGGCCACACACATGGCCGTGGTCGGGTGCGTTCCGGTCCCGAAGGCCATGCCGGGATCCAACTCGATGACCAACTCACCGGAATCAGAACGGTAATCCCGCCAGGTTGGCTTGACCACCAGATTGCGGCCGATCTTTTGCGGCCAAAAATATGCTTTCCAAGAGTGCGCCCAGTCTTCATCATCAAGTTCCTTGTAACTTATCCTGTAGACAAGGCCGAGTTTCTCTTTGAGTTGCAGCAGTTTTTCTTCAAGAATTTTGCATCGCTTCTCGATCCGGTTATCGTCGGAAAAATACCCGGTCACCGTATAATGATCGGGACGCCCGATAATATCCTCCGACCATCCCTCCTCGGGTTCGATCCGGGGATCTTCAACAACAACACCCTGCAGGCCGAAATCGTAAAACACGTCGGATATCAGGTCGACGGCCAGATCTTTATCCGGATGATCAAAAACAATCTTTGTTTCAATCCATTTCATTTTTCTCCAAATCACTTCAGGGCGGTGGGGAGCTAGCAGACAGCTTTATTGTCGGGATGCATCCAGCAGGAGCATGATAAGTCACTGCAGATGAATTATCTTGCGCTTGGCTTCGGATCCTCATGCCATTTTCTTGTACGCTCCTTTTTGGTTCTCCCATTCAACCCTCTTCAACCAGAACGGTCTTTCCTACGATCAACTCCACTTTGTAGGCGAATACGCTATCGTATTTACGAATCGATGGACTTGGCTCTATGGCCAAACAGATCTTGATCTTCGAATATTTTTTTAACGTTCAGACTTAAGCGGGCCCGGGCCTTTTTCGAATTGGTTTTTAAACTACGCACCAGGTTCAGCAGCCTGATCAGGTTGGCGTGCTTGGGTACTATGTCGCTGACCGCTTTCATAATTATCACCGGTACCCGGTACTTCGCGGCCGTAAGTGCGATGGCAAAGGATTCCATATCGACCGCAAGCGTATCCCCGGCCACCCTGGCTCTGGATAGAACCGGCCAATTAAAAGTCTGGACCTTTCCTACATGGAATTCGGATTCTACTAAAAGATCGACAATTTTCTCAATAAGTGAATTTTTCAGCTGAATTTCCCGATCACGATAAGCCAGGCGATTCGCAATGATCAGATGCCCGATGTCCAACTGGTTTCGTACGGATCCGCAAAAGCCTGAATTAACGAGCAAATCAGGAAGAAATCCCAGAGATCCGGTGCACACCTGCTGCGTTGCATGACGGGCCCTTTTCAGCCCGACTCCGGATACAGCGACCCTGACGGCATTATCCCCAACTTGATAAATACCGGTTGTATTCTTCAACATATACGGAACTTCGGCCCGCATTGCCACGATGAGGCCTATATTTGGCATTACTGTTGTCCAGGATCGAATTTCAGGCATTTAGCCGAAAACATAGCAATTAGTGTTGAGCGATTCGCGTTTTTTGGCACCAACAAAGGCAGTCCAATTGGGCTTCAATTTGTTGTTTGTGTTTTGCATGCTTCCCTATTTAATCTTTCCGCGAAACTAAATAAGTTTACGGATTAGATCGTTGGGTTTGGCTTTCCAGCCCAAATCCGGATAAACGCGGGTACCCGACCGAGCAATTTGAATCGGCTTTCCTTCCTCATCTTGCATATCCCCGATGCAGGTGTTCCGAATCGCGTGCCGGGGACTTAATATTTCCACCCGGTCGCCTGCCCGGCATTTGTTGCGAACCTCCATAAGAGCGCGACCGTCATGCGCGGTAAGAACTTTGCCGATGAACAGATGGGTTTCTGCGCCCATACCAAAATTGTAATCGGGTACGGTTTGTTGGGGATCATCAAAGTAAAAACCCGTACAAAATCCCCGGCGATTGATTCTGGTTAGTTCAATCAGCCATTCGGGCGGTACAGCGTAGCCCATGGGATCCTGAAAATATCGATCGATGGCTTCCCGATAGACTTTTACCACCGTGGCCAGATAATTGATCCCTTTCATGCGGCCCTCAATCTTGAATGCTGATACACTGGATTCGATCATTGCAGGGATGTGTTCGATCATGCAGAGATCCTTAGAGTTAAAAATATAGGTGCCCCGGTCGTCTTCGGCGATGGGCATATAATGGCCGGCGCGGGTTTCTTCCACCAGGGCGTATTTCCAGCGGCAAGGATGGGTGCACATGCCGCGGTTGCTGTGGCGGTTGGCCATAAAACTAGAGAGCAGGCAGCGGCCTGAGTAGGCAATGCACATGGCCCCATGGACGAAGGCTTCGATTTCAATTTGGGTCTGCTCACCGATGGCTTGTATCTCAGCCAGGGTCAACTCCCGGGCCGCGTTGATCCGGCGAATCCCCATTCGTTCCCAAAATTCGACGGTTTTATAATTGGTGCTATTGGCCTGGGTGCTGAGATGCAAGGGGATATGCGGCATAAGTTCGCGAGCGGTTAAAATAACACCCGGATCGGCTACAATAACACCATCAGGCCCTACAGCGCCCAACTTCTCAAGATATGCAGCAATAAACGGCTGCTCATCATTGCGCGCATAGACGTTAACCGTCACATAGATCTTTACACCGCGATCATGGGCATAAGCGACCGCCTGTTTGATTTCTTCCAAGCTGAAGTTGCCGGAAAAATTTCTCAAGCTGAAATCCTTACCCCCGAGATAAACCGCATCGGCACCATAGTGAATGGCGATTTCCAGCTTTTCGAAATTTCCGGCCGGAGCCAGCAGCTCTATTTTTTGGGTTTTTGATTTCGGCATAGCGGATACGCGCTGCGACGAAAAGGCGTTCTATTTTCCGGTTGACCACTTTATGGTCGCCGGAAATAATCTATATGAATACCGAATTCCGTGATTTATCGTTTTATTCCCTTATTTCGGTATATGAATATCCAGATCTTTGAAATAAGTTCTGTAGAAACCTCTATCCCGGGTTATCAACCTGTCAGCTTGAATCTTAGCGTGAGCTCCTATTAAAAAATCACTCAATATATGTTCGCGCAAAGAAATCACCTCTACGCAACTACCACATATAAGTGTCTGTTTCTTGCCGCAAGCAGGACAGATCACCGCATTTTTTTTGCGCTCGGAATATTTCTTCCAGACACGGCTGGCTTCGAACAGCGAATTTTCATTCGAAAGAACAAGTTTGATGCCAGTGTCCCTTATAAATTTGGTAAGACCAATAAAGGATTTAAACTGGGAGCCTAATTCGGCAAATACCACTTCAGAAATAATAAGCTCATCATTTGGATCGATAGCCGATAAACACCGAAGAGAAGATTGTACTTTCGCCGCGTTCGGGACCAAAATATCCAAAAAGATATTGGTATCGACCGAATTAATCATCAGATTTTCCCCGCAGCTTTTCGATAATGTCCTCGGGCTTTTTTCCTTTCAAATGCGATAGAAATCCTACGTATTTTTTAAAATTTCTATCTGCGGCCGCTTTTTTCTTAAGTATAACCTGATTTTTATCCATCTCAAAAACGACTTCATCTCCGGTATTTATGCTCAACACCGCTCTAATTTGGCGAGGAATGGTAACCTGGCCTTTTTGAGTTACTCTTGGCATGTTTTGTTTCCTCCCCATAAGTATTACTTTAAGTATTACTTCTAAAAAACCGGTTGTCAACAACAAAGAACATCAATTTGTTCATCAATTAACAATTTCCGAATTTCGAAGGATAGTTTCGCTTTGCTCAGGCTGTTTTTATAATTGACCGAATACATTCGCTTTTTTATGCCTTCGTTTGGCTACTAATCTCGGGCCGAATGGATTCGATGCTGATTGCAGGTCTTCACGGTGGGGCAGTCAAATTTGATGGAAAAATTCGGCAGTTATAAAAAAAGCCACCTATTTGAGGCGGCTCAAATCGCCCAATCTTACTTACCCACTACCGTCAAGAACAAGGCAAACTTTACCGGGATAAGAGGTAAACCGGACGCCGAAGGAAAATTTTACCCATCTGCAAGATGGGTGCAAAGCCGGCAGGGACCGACTATCTTACTGAAATAGTAATCATATTTTCTTATCTACATTTTGGAATGATTATTGCTTTGATTTTTTTAACCCAAATTAATAGGAAAAAAGAGGCTTATATGTCAACGGCAAATCATCTGACCATTAGGGACTATTTTGATCAAGTATTTACTGGAAAACAAAGAACTATGAAAGTTTTTTCCCTTTCCCCGCACAGAATCAATGCATCCGGGGCCGGGATCTTTCACCGGTTGCTGGCATCCCGTCAGATGCAGGGGGTTGAGAACGCAAACGTCAAAGCGACCGGGTTAACGATTGTGGATTATCTGGCCAATCCTCACGGCGTAAAATGTAGGTATCAACGTTCACCCGAAGTGTCAGCACCTAAAGCAAGAGCGGTTAGATCTCCCGGCCGGCAGGTCATTGCCGCAACCAAAGCTTCGCCTGGAAAAGGCACTGCATCATCCCTGTCGGCGACGAAACCTGTGCCACCGCTTCGTCCATCTGATGCCATGCCTTCACAAAAACAATCCAATTTCCACGAGCGCCACAAGATTGAAAAGAGCATTCAGAAAGCAGCAAGCAAGTACAATCTATCTCCAGGATTGATTAAAGGCGTCATCAGGGCGGAATCAAATTTTCAGGTAGACGCCGTCTCCCGCGCCGGAGCCCAGGGATTGATGCAGCTGATGCCGGCCACGGCCAAAGAGCTTGGCGTAACAAAGCCATTTGATATCGATCAGAATATCGACGGAGGATCCCGCTATCTGCGCAAAATGCTTGACAGTTTTGGCGGTGATGTCAAGCTGGCCCTGGCAGCGTATAATGCGGGACCCGGAACCGTCAGAAAATATGCGGGTGATGTGCCTTACCAGGAAACAATACAGTACATCAATCGGGTTCTTCGATTCTCAGAGCAAACCGCCTGAAAAGTTTCTTTTTCGATCAAACGGGTCGCCCCGGCGGTCGGCGGCAGCGCTGACTTGCTATTTGACAGCCAGATGGATCACGGCAATGCCGTTGGTGAGTTTTTTGTAGTTAATATGGGAGAAACCAATTTCTTTCAGCAATGCGGCCAGCTCATCGGGCATTGGAAACATGCGAATGGATTCGGGAAGATGGGTGTAAGCTTTGCGCGAACCAGCTATCAGTTCTCCTAGAAAGGGCATAATATAAAAAGAATAAAAATCATACAGCCGTCGGAACGGTAGGAAAGTCGGTTTTGAGAATTCCAGGCACATCATTTTCCCGCCGGGTTTTAAAATCCGGTACATCTCTTCAAATCCTTTTTTCATGTTCGTGACATTACGGATGCCGAAACCAACCATGGCAACTTCAAAATGTCGGTCAGGGAAAGAAATGTTTTCGGCATTGCCCTGAACATATCGTATTCGGTCTTCTATATCTCTGTGGGCAACTTTATGCAAACCCGCCTGGATCATGGCACGGTTAATATCGTACACGATAACGCGACCGTCAGGGCCGATATGTCGGGCTGCCAGAATAGCCAGGTCGCCTGTGCCGCCGCAGACATCAAGAACATCATCATTGGGAGCCAAATTTAGCATCCGGACGGCACTGCGTTTCCAGAGATAATGAATTCCGAAACTCAACAACGTGTTCATAAAATCGTAGTGTTGAGCCACCGAATTAAAATGCTGCAAAACCCGATCGGCTTTCCGTTCACGGGGCACCCGCTGAAATCCAAAAAAGGTGGTTTTGGTATTGTCTGCAGTTTTATCCAGCTGTCCTTTTCGTTTTTCGTCATCCAGCCAGATTTCTTTTTCTTTAAACATAACGCAATCCGGTTTGACCTCCAAAACCTCTAAATTTCGCTTTTCTAGTTCAGTTTACCGATAAGATAAGCAGATAAAGCCAAACTGCAACTATGATAATGAGCTTTCCCTTTTTTCAGTCAAGGTTTTGACGCTATTGTAGATCCGGGATTAATTTTCTCATCTGTACACGGCTGGTTTTCTCTGCGGAATCGGTAAAATTCGCTACAACCCTGTTAATTATGACTCTGTCTCAGTTCTGGCATGGATAATGCTCTTAAACTTATTAATTCCATTAAAGGAAATTTTCTTTGCAGCCGATAATAACAACAGTAGCGAACTCCAGTCTGGATCGAAAAAAGTACAAGACATTCTCGCCGGCGGTTTTAGTGATATCTGTTTCTACAATTTTTTAGGAAGCATATCGAAAAGTTTTGTGAAACCGGTCAATAGCAAGAAATTTCGCACAGGAAGAGGTGATGGTAATGTCTTATCAGGAAGTCAATTTTTGTAAGCAGGAAGAAATGTCGATTTGCACGGCAACCAATATGAACCAGCAGACCGGCTGCTGTTTCTATGAAAAATCTCGATTTGCCGAACGATGCATGTATTATATTTTTGATGAATACTGTGATTGTTTAAAAGCCCAGCTGAATGCGGGAACGATTCTACGGAATTGAGCGATTCGGGGATTTGGTCCGGTATTAAGTGATTCCTTTCTTCAAAGGCAAAAATTAAAATACCGGATATATGGATTAGGGATTAGAAAATTTTTTTGCCAGATCATTGTCAATGACATACATGCAGACTTCTTTTGCGCCTTGC
>Ga0209536_100013327_pt1 | contig 11863 bp, 10 predicted proteins | sample DeeMarSeWOR28_12_FD_187461 | JGI IMG/M metagenome (GOLD analysis project Ga0209536, IMG submission 187461) | Marine sediment microbial communities from White Oak River estuary, North Carolina - WOR-2-8_12 (SPAdes) (version 2) | ecosystem: Environmental > Aquatic > Marine > Intertidal zone >...
CCACATGAAGTTGCCGGCGAAGCGCGCCACGCGCCCGCCGCTGTCGACCCAGGCATCGACGGTGTCGCGCATCTCCCACGACCAGTACTCGTCGTGGCCGATGAACACCAGGCAGCGGTAATCGTCAATCGCCTCCGGGTGCAGTTGCAGATCGTATTGCGAAACGAGATCGACCTGGTAACCGGCCTGCTCCGCCCAGCGCACGAAATGACGCTCGTAGGAAGCCCAGCCGGCCGACGCGTACTTCTTGCTGTAGCCGTTGGCGTAGGCCCATTCCATGTGCGGATAAGACACCGGTTCATCGAAGCCCGGCGTGGCGGCGAGCGCCGCTCGCGGCGCGTCCTGCGGCAACGCCACGAAACCGCGCGGCAACGGACGCTCGAGCGACAACTGCGGCGAGAAGCGATTGCGTTGTGGACCGCAGATCCCTTCATAGTGATTCGACCCTCCCCAGCTGTTGTAGGCGCACCAGGTGCCGGTCGAGGAAACCAGCAGCAGGCGATTTTCCCGCTTTGCCTGGGTGGAACGCAACAGGAACAGGTGGTGCTGTTCCTGCTTGCCGGCGCTGGTATCGATGCGAGTGGTGACGCGGTAACCACCCGAGGGCCAGTGATGTGGAATTTCAAAGTCGAAGCCGACCGGCCAGCCACAGCCGCTCACCGAGGCGTCGGCAGGGGTGTCGTGGCGCCTGCCCTGCAGGCGATCGCTGCGATACAGCGTGTCGAGTTCGAGCGCATCGCGCGCGATCTCGATGCGGTAAGATTCAGCCGTGGTCGATACGTGGAAATGAATCGTATCGCCCGGTGAATAGCACAGGCGATCGCTGTAACACCAGACTTCATCACCGCGGGGTGATTCCGCTGGCCCCTCGTAGTAGTTGTCCTGAACCGCCGGGTTACGGCGCCCTTGCGCGGATGATTCCACCATATCGATTTCGAATAAGTCCTGTAACGATTGATATTCCCGGCAGTCTACTGCACCTGTTGTCACAGGGCTGCCAGGCAGTGCTACAGATTTTATTACAATACCGCTGGTTTCGTGCAGGTATTACTGCAGGAATCATCGGCCCCGGTTTCATTGCCCGCGATGCTAGTGATAGCGCTTCCCGGCATAAACCGGTTACGCCCCTACTCCATGAACAGGCCACTAGTCCTTTTTTTCGTGTTTCCTTGCTTTCTCGAGAAGCTTGGTGACGACTTCCAGTTCCTGGCTCAAATCGACATATTTGTCGCTGCTTTCGTCCTGTTCGCCTGCTTCCAGCAGATCCGCCTCCAGCCCGGCCTTTTTATCTTCCAGTTTCGCGATGATTTTTAATAATTTCTTGTGCTTTTTCGAGCGTTTCTTTTTCGACAAATCAAAGAAATCAGCCAGCTTTTCAGCAATTTCACTCGTATTCATATTGATCCCCTAGCCCTTTAATCTGTGCATCTTTCACCCATAAGGTGCTCGCCGAATTAAGCAGTTTTTTACTGATACTGTGGGCAAAACCAATATCGTTGATCAGCGAGGACGCGGCCCGGGAGTCGAGCTTGTTGTCCCTGATCAACGCATCGATTTCCCGATTCAACTTGATTTCGTTTGCATTCACGATTTCGCGTTGAACCTCGATCTGGGTAAGGACATCTTCTTCGTCGCCCTCATTTTCTCTAATCTGTTGTATCTTGCGTAATACGTCCACCAGCTGGGCACGCAGTTTATTATATTCTTCGATTGTTACAGCATTATGACGCCTGGAATAATAGTTCAGATTCTTCTGCAGTTCCCTGACATCTTTTACCATTTCGATGATGCTTCTGGCGGTTAATTTCAATTCGTATATTTCGTTGTTACCTTCCTCGTCCATGTATTTCTGGGTGATCGAGGCATAGCGAATGATCTCGCCATACAGGCTCTTGATCTCCCTGTTATATACCTCGTCGACATCTATATTGATGCGTGGCCTGGCATGCCCAACGACTTGTTCGATGCTTTCATCCGAAAATATTTCACTGCGATGAAGGTTCATCGCATGCACGATCGCCTCCAGCGATTTGTCGTAAAGATGGATTGTTTCCTTGCGCAGCGCGGCCAACGCGGCGGCCGGAATTTCCATCACTTCGTTGGTCAAGTATTTTGCCCGACCACGCTCCTCGGCCTCCTCGCGAAACAGGGTTTCGAGAAATCGGACCAGCCGGGTGATAAACGGGGATACGATCAGCACCCCGATCACATTGAATATCGTGTGGAACAGCGACAGCCGCATGGCATCATCAGAACTGGAGATGTAAAGCAGGGGCGACAGGAAATCGACCAGGGCTTTTAACTGGTAGATAAAAGCTACCGCAAAAAGACCGGTGATGATATTGAATATAAAATGCGCGACGGCCAGGCGTTTACCATTCTTATTGGATGCCAGGGCGCCGATTGCCGCAGTTACCGTGGTGCCGACGTTCGCGCCTATCGCCAGTGCGAGCGCGTTGATATAGTCGATCTGGCCGGTGGCGAGCGCGGTAATAATGATTGCCATGGTTGCGCTGCTGGACTGGATAATGACCGTGGCGATTGCGCCAAAAAAAACATAGACGAATACACCCAGATATCCGCTCATCGCATACTCGGCGAGGTCCAGCCCGTCCTTGAGGGTTTCAAAGCCCTCTTTCATGTAAGAGATACCCAGGAAAATAAAGCCCAGCCCGATCAACACGCTGCCTATACCCCGGTAGCTGGTATGCCTGGAAAATTGCATGACCACGCCGAAAATCAGCATCGGTAAGGCGTAGTGAGCAATCTTGATTTTCAGGCCGAATGCAGACACCAGCCAGGCCGTGGCGGTGGTACCGATATTGGAGCCGAAAACAACGCCAACCGCCTGGGTCAGGCCGATCAACTCGGCGGAAAGAAAGGAAATGATGATCACCGAAACCAGTGAAGAACTTTGCACGATGGCCGTTGCCACGAACCCGGTGCCTATAGCCTTCGGTGTGGTGCTGGTACATCGCTCCAGAACTGCTTCCAGCGCGCCACCGCTGAACAGCTTGAAGCCGTCTTCCATGTAGTGCATGCCGATCAGAAAGATGGCAACACCGGCAATGATCGTCTTGGCATCGTTATTTGAAACCACGAACCAGATGAAAATCAGGAATATCAGTGGCGCGATCATTCGTTGAATCATTGCAGGGAGATCTCCGTTCTAGTTATTGTCAAGAAAGAGCCTTCGCGGTCGATAGTCAACCGAAGATCGTGTTTTTTCACTATCCCGTGAATCATGAAGAGCAACATGGCGACCGGCAATCCGACTGCCGCAACGCTAACCCTGCAGAAAGCCAAACGCATTATTGTTAGCCCGCAGTAGTCCCACCGATTTTAGCGGCGCCTTATACTGCCTTTTAATTTTCCCTACCATCTATCTTCTGCGCATGCATGTAGCTGACCTGGATCAATTCATCGGCTGGTTAACCCGGAAATTATCGAGATTCAACCGTTATCAGAGGAGATCCGGGAACGAAAGACTGAATTCCGGCGGGTTCAGGCAATCGACTCCAGTACGTCTTCGAGCTGCAGCACGTGGCAGTAGATCATGTTGATGATCTTCAGTTCGGCAAGGTGCAGCTCGTCGGTGGCGGCGGCACAGCAATCCTCGACCACGACCACGCCGAAACTTTCGTCGGCGAGGCTGCGCACGGTCGAGCTGACGCACTGGTCGGTGAAGATCCCGGCAACGATCACGTCGTCGATCTCCATGTTGCGCAGCAACAGGCGCAGGTTGGTGCCGGTGAGCGCGCTGTCGGTGGTCTTGAGCACAACGATGTCGTCGTCCTGCGGGGTCAGTTCAGGCACCAGCTGGCTGTCATCGCGATCTTTCGGCATCAACAGGTAATTGAAGCCGGGTTTTTTCTGGCTCAGCGAGCGATCGCGACCATCGCTCTTCAGGCAGGCGATGCGCGCGAATACGACCTCGACGCCGCGCGCGCGGCACTCGGCGACCAGCTTGACGCAGTTGGGGATCACGGTTTGATTCATGCGCTGGCGAAACGGGGCCCAGCGTTCGGCTTCGCGGGCGTCGTCATCCACTTCGAGGTAAGTGTTCTGAATATCGATGACCAGCAAGGCGGTTTTTGCAGGCGCCAGCCGGATATCCTCCGGGGCCTCGGCGTTTTCGTAGTAGAACGAACGATGGGCGTTTTTCCAGTCGCTCACGGTGGTTACTCCCGCAATCTTGCGCAGATCCGCAAACCGCCGAGTTTACCCGACTGGAAGTGATGATCAACCGCGCGGTAAAAGTCGTCCAGCGCCTGCACCGTGGGTTCGCCGTGCACGCGCACATGGCGCGCGCGCTCGGCACGAAAGGCGGCCAGCCGTTGGCGCGTGAACTGCGCCCAGTCGGCACTCATATCGACGCAGTGCGCGATGATGAAGCCGGCGGCTTCCAGGTCGGCGCGATAGGCATCGATCGACGGCAGGGTAATGGCATACAGGTCGCGTTCGAGTTCGGCGAGCTGCGCGGCCCCGATCGCATCGAGACTGCACAGGTCCTCGGTATAGAAATACCCGCCCGGATGCAACAGCTCGCGGCAGCGTTGCAGCAGGCGCGGCCGCTCGGGAATGTGGTACAACGCCAGCCAGCTGACCACGGCATCGAAGCGCTGACCGGCAAAGTCGAAGTCGAGAAAGTCACCACAGCGATGATCGATGCTCTCCTGCATGCGGCAACGCCGCGTCAGCTCGGCGGCGAGTCGATCCTGGTCGGGTTGCAGCTCGAGCGCCGTCATCTTCAGCTTGCCGCGCTGCGCCAGGTAGCGCGACGGTCCGCCGAGCCCCGAACCGATCTCGAGCCAGTGCTGTCCGCTAGTCGAACGCATCAGCCGCAGCGCGTCATCGAGCGCCTCGGTGCCATGGTAGTGCAGCTGGTCGAAGGCGCTGAGTTCGTCGACACTCAAGGCGTCACCGGGGGCGTGGCCGAGTTCGGTCAGTTCGTTTTCTATGCGCTCCACGTGGGTGTAGAGCTTCATCGACTTGATATCGGTCATCGCTCACTCATCGGTAAATCGGTGATCACGCCGTGCCGCTGGAGACCGTCGCCGCTAGCCACCACCACGTCGGTTCCGGGCTCCCAGTAGCCCCGATCGAGCATCGCGAGCGCGACGTTTCGTTCGAAGCGTGGCGACCAGATCGCCGTGGTGATGTATCCGACCTGGCGGTCGCCAACGCTGAGCGGCCACGGATGCTGACAGGCTGGGCAGGCATCGCCGTCAAACATCACGCCGCGAATCAGGCGTGCGGGACCGGCCTCGGCAATTTTCAGCAACGCGTCACGGCCGATGTATTCGATCGAACCATCCAGCTGACAGTAACGCGCGAGACCACATTCCAGCGGATTTTCCGCGCGCGTCATTTCGTTGCCATAAGACAGTAATCCGCCTTCGACACGCTCGATCAGGTTTGGGCTGCCGGGGGACAGATCGAAATCGCGTCCTTGCTGCCACAGGGCGTCCCACAACGCGCCGGCGAGTTCGAAGCCATGCGGATACATTTCGAAGCCGCCCTGCCGGCTGTAACCGGTACGCGCAACGATTACCGGCTCGCCGAGGAAATCGACAACCCTGAAATCGAAGAATGGCAGGCTGCGTAATTCGTCGCCGAACAGGCGCGCCGCGAGGTCATCCGCCCTAGGACCCTGCAGCGCCAGCGGCCAGACGTCGGGCTCGCTCACCGCGACCTCGAGCCCCATGCCATAGGCGAGGCCCATAGCCCACAGCAGGATGTCGGCATCGGCAATCGATAGCCAGTAGCGATCCTCGGCCAGCTTGAGGATGATCGGGTCGTTGAGCATGCCGGCATCGGCATCGATCAGCGGCGCGTACAGGCATTGCCCGACGCGTGCCCTGCGCAGGTCGCGCGGCGTCATCATCTGCGCGAGGCGCGAGGCATCGACGCCGTGCAGTTCGACCTGGCGCTGGCAGCCGACGTCCCAGAGCTGCACATGGGTCTTCAGGTGCCAGTAGTCCTCGGCCACCGATTTCTGAAAACCCTTGGGTAAAATCGTGTGATTGACGACCGAGAATCCAGAAACGCCAAGCGCTTCGACCCGGCTGGTGTATGGCGTCGCACGCTGCCGGCGCGATACCTGTAAGCGCGCCCCACTCATCACGACCACCAGGTGGAATAGGAATGCGGCGCCAGCATCACCGGCACGTGATAGCGTCGGTCCTCGTCGATGACAAGGCGAATGACGACGCAGCGTACAGCCGCGTCCGTGGCCCCGAAATAGTCGGCAGCGTGCATCACCAGTTCGAACTCCTGGCCGGGATCGCCCGCTTCGACAGGTAGCGATTGATTGATTCGACCCTCGTCATCGGCAAGCACATCGAACACTGGCTGCCGCAGATCGCCATCGCGCCGGAACAACTGGCAACGAATGCCTGCAGCGGACTTCCCGCTGACCGAATCGAGGATATGGGAGGAGATGCTCGCCATTATTATTCTATCGAGGCTTTATCCCGTTTGCTGGTGGTTGCCAAAACGATCGGACTGATGTGGCCCACGGTTTTTACGTTGACACAGGCGGTCTTGCCGCTGGCGAGCGCGCGCTTCACCGCGGGCACGATGTCTTCACGGCGTTCGACCAGTTCGCCGTGGCCGCCGAGCCCTTCGAACATGCGGTGAAACGGGATATCGCGGAAGTCGGTGGCGAAATGCTGCCGGTTGGCGAACAGCCGCTCCTGCTGCTGCGAGATACAGTCGAGCCCGCCGTTGTTGTCGATCACCACCACGATCGGCAACTTTTGCTGGAATGCTGCCTCGATGCTCGAACCGCCCGACAAAAAGGCGCCGTCACCGCTGATGACGACGACATTGCTGCCGGGGTTATTGAGTTTCGCTACGCTGGCGAACGGCACGCCGACACCGAGCATGCTGAAGGTGCCCGGGTGCAGGATGTTGCCCAACCGAAGTCCGCGCCAACCGGCGATGTTGACTGAAATCTCCGACCAGAAGTGCGTGTTGCCGCCGTCGATCACCAGCCAGTCGCCATCCTGCATCGCCGCCTGCACGTCGAGCGCCAGCCGCAGCGGGTGGATGCGTCCATCGTCGAGTTCGGGGATCTCGTCCACCATGCGCTCGACCCACTGCGCGCGCAGGCCGCGGTTGTGCTCCAGCCAGTCCAGCGGCTTCGGTTCGAGTTCGCCGAGCGCCGCGAAAAAAGCGCCGGGATCGCTCAACAGCGCCTGGTCGGCGGCGCGATTCATCTCGATTTCCTCGGGCGAACCGTTGACACAGATCAGCCGCGTGGTCGCCGGGAACAGCGGCGGGTTGCCGAAATTCATCTGGTTGTCGAGGCGCGTGCCGACCATGATGACCACGTCGGATTCCTCGATCGCCTGCTTCGACGGGTGGTACTGGTGCACGTCGGCAAGCCCCATGTAGACATCGCAGGCCTCCGACAGCAGCTTCTGGTGATACGGCACGTTGAACACCGGGATGTTGAGCTTGCGCGCGCAGTTTTCCAGCGCATCCTCGGCGCCGGACCACCACACCCCGTGGCCGCCGATGATGATCGGTTTGTTGGCCCTGCGAATCCGGTCCAGCACTTCCTCGAGATCCTGCGGGCAGGGCCAGGCGCGCGCCACGCGGCCCGCGCCGCGATCGAACGGTCGCTCGTCGCGCATCGCGTTTTCTTCGTAGGAGCTGAACATGATGTCTACCGGCAGGCTCAGGTGCACCGCCCCCGGATAACCGCCGAGCGCAATCTTCCAGGCGCGGTCGACAAACTCCGATATGCGCTCGCCATCGGTGATCGACACGCTGTACTTGGTCAGCGGCGCGGCGATGGCGACGTCGTCGATCTCCTTGAAGCCGCCGCTGCCCTGGCGCTTCAGCGTGCTCGACCCGGTGACGAAGATGATCGGCGAACGTTCGCCCCAGGCTTCCATCATCGCCGTTACCGCGCCGGCAAATCCCTCGGGACCAACCAGGCACACCGCCGGTTTGCGCGTGATACGGGTATGTGCATCGGCAAGGTGACCCGCGACCTGTTCGCTGGGCGCATTGATCACCGGGATGCCGCAGTCCATGAAACCTTCCAGCGCCGGGTTGCAGAAGCCGCCGCTCAGCGTGAATACCTGGGTCACACCCTTTTCCTGCAGGGCTCTTGCCAGCAGCTGACCGCCTCGCAGTTTCATTGCCTGCCGCCGCTCACCGCCTCGACACCGCCGAGGATGTAGCGTTCGTCGATGTCGTTGATATCGGTGCAGCCGAGCTGCGCCAGGCTGATGTCGACCTGGCTGCGAATCAGTTCGATCATCTGCTGCAGGCCGTCGTAACCGGCGGCGCCCATCGCGTACAGCAGGGGCCGGCCGAGAAAAACGAAATCGGCGCCGAGCGCCAGCGCCTTGATCACCGCCTCACCGTTACGCACGCCGCTATCGAACAGCAGCGGGAAATCCGGGCCGACCGCGGCGCGGATCAGCGGCAGCATCTGGATTGCGGGCGGTGCGCTGTCGAGCTGGCGGCCGCCGTGATTGGAGACGTAGACCGCATCCGCGCCGGCATCGCGAATGCGCACGGCGTCTTCGCCACCGAGCACGCCCTTGACGATCAGCCTGCCCTGCCAGCGCGCGCGCAGGCGATCGAGAAACGCCCAGTCGACCTTGCCGCGCGCCTCGTTGCGCTTGAATTTCTTACCGCCGGAGACATTCACGTTGGCGAGCGTCGGTACGCCGGTGGCCAGCGTGCGCAACGACCACTGCGGATGAAACGCGAAATCGAAAAACTGTTTTGGCCCGATGTGCACCGGTGACTGGAAGCCATTGCGCTTTTCTCGCGGGCGTGAACCGATCTCGGGAACGTCTACGGTCAGGATCAGGTTGCGGTAACCGGCGGCCTCGGCGCGCTCGACGAGATGAAAGCCGACCTCTTCCGATTCGCCGACGTAGAGCTGGAACCATGCGTGATCGCCGGCACGCTCGGCAGTCACCTCGATACTGCTCGACGCCATCGTCGACAGCACTATCGGCATGCCATACTGCCGCGCGGCGCGCGCCAGCATCGCGTCCGCGCCCGGCCAGGTGAGGTTGCACATGCCCATCGGCGCGATACCGAAGGGTAGCAGCCAGGTTTCATCGAACAGGTCCTTGCGCAGGCTGCGTTTTTCGACATTGACCAGCACCCGCGGCAGCATGCGAATCGCCTCGAGCATCTCGACATTGAGCGCGCAGGCGCGTTCGTCACCGGCGCTGCCGTCGATGTAATCGAAGGTCATACGCGGCATGCGCCGGCGCGCATACTTGCGCGCGTCGGCCAGATTGAAAAGTTTATAGGCCATAAGGCAGAAGGATTTGCTAACTCGTTCAAGGTTGATTGATAACTCGCAAGTCTATCTTGTTAACCGCACATAGAACAAATACAATTATTTCCAATGTGCATTCATAAATTCTATATGGTCTGCCGTTCGGAACACAGGTGAACCTGCGTCAACTCGAAGCGTTTCGCGCCACCATGCGCCGCGGTTCCATCACCGGCGCGGCAAGGCTGCTGCACATCTCTCAACCCAGCGTTTCGCGCCTGATCACCGATCTCGAAGAGTCACTCGGCTTCAAGCTGTTCACCCGCACCGGCCACGGGCTGGTGTCGACGGTCGAGGCGCGCCGCTTCCAGCAGACCGTGGAAAGCATGTTTGTCGGGCTGGACAAGCTGCGCGACACGGCCGAGGCGATTCGCACCACGCGCGACGAAACGGTGACGCTCGGCGTCATCCCGATTTTCGCCTTTGCCGCGCTGCCCGAGGCGATCGCGGCGGTACACGCGGAACGTCTCGATCTGCACTTCGACATATCGGTGCAGAACACACCGGCGATCGTCGACGCGGTGCTGTTGCAGCAGGTCGATCTCGGCGTGATCTGCCCGACACAGCACTACGAGGGCATACATACCCTGTTTTCAATCCGGGTGCCCTACCTGTGCCTGCTGCCGCTGGCTCATCCGCTGGCGGGATCGACAAAGCCCCTCGACCTCGCGCGCCTTGCGGACGAGGAATTCGTCATGCTCTACCCGGGGTACATGGAGCAGGAATTCGAAGACGAGGCGTTGACGCGCAGGCTGCGTAAAAACGCACGCATCGTCGCGCGTTCCGACCTGGCTATTGCGGGGATCGCGCGCAGCACGGGTTTGCCGACGCTGGTCGACCCCTACTCCGCGCGGCTCGCGGTGGCGCTGGGCGGCGTCGTCGCGCTGCCGGTCAGGCAGCAAATCCACTACCCGATCGCCATCATTTCGCGCGGTACGGAAACCATGTCGCTTGCCGCCAACCTGTTTGCGCAGGCGCTGATCGCCCAGTTCGACGCCGTTGCCTAAAGCGGCGCTCCGGCGCGATGGGCCGACGGGCGTCGCGCGACGCTAACCGGGTTGCGCGCGCGCTTTAATCAACTGGCGCGGAGCGAAGTCCACGCCTTCGCCAACCGAATCGCAGCCGCTCCCCGACGATTTGGCAGACCGGGTAAATCCGTATACTGTATCTCGATCCACCGCCGAGCCTTGCCCCGCCATGCATGAAGTGCTGTATATCGTCCTGCTCACCGCCGCGTCCGGCAGCTGTATTCCGCTCGGCGGCGCGCTTGCGGGCGTCGAGCGATTTCTGCCGCGTTGGCTGGAACGCGAGTTCCGCCACTTCCTGATCGCGTTCGGCGGCGGCATACTGCTCGGCGCGGTCAGTTTCGTGCTGATACCGGAAGGTATCGAGGGCATGAACGATTCGATGTTCGCGATCCCGATCGTGCTCGCCGGCGGGTTCGCGTTTTTCGCGATCGAACGCGCGCTCGGATTGCGCCGCCGGGAATCGCCGCAGCTGATGGGCATGATTCTGGATTACGTGCCCGAAGCGATCGCGCTCGGCGGGCTGATGGCGCTGGAGTCGAATGTCGCCGCGCTGCTGGCCCTGCTGATCGGCCTGCAGAACCTGCCTGAGGGATTCAACGCCTACCGTGAGCTGAAGGAACTGAATGGCGACAACAGGAAGACCATGCTGACCATGTGCGCGCTGGTCATCCTCGGCCCGATCGCTGGCCTCAGCGGCTATTTCGTGCTGGGATCGCACCCGGTGGCGTTGAGTTCGATCATGCTGTTCGCCTCCGGCGGTATTCTCTACCTGATCTTCCAGGACATTGCCCCGCAGTCGCGCATGAAAAAACACTGGGGGCCGCCGCTGGGCGCGGTCTTCGGCATCTGCCTCGCGCTGTTCAGCAACATGCTGGTGGTAAATGCCTGAGCGCATCGGGGTTTGGCGCCAGCATCGTGAATGCCCGGCAAAGCCGAATGCATAGCGGTTATACTGTCGCTTTTTGAGCAACGCATAACGATCATGGAATACCTGCTAGGTTTACTGCTCGATCCGGCCGCCTGGGCCGCTCTCGCCGCCCTGACCGCGATGGAGGTCGTGCTCGGTATCGATAACCTGATCTTCATCTCGATACTGTCCAACAAGCTGCCCGAGGAGCTGCGCTCGCGCGCGCGCCGCATCGGCATCGCCGGCGCCCTGCTGATGCGCCTCGCGCTGCTGGGGACGGTCGCGCTGATCGTGCGCCTGACGGAACCGGTGTTCACCGTGTTCGAGCAGGCTTTTTCCTGGCGCGACATGATCCTGATCGCCGGCGGCCTGTTCCTGGTGTGGAAAGCGACGCGCGAAATTCATCACAAGGTCGATCCCGAGCCGGGTCCCGACACGCTCAATCCCGCGATCGTGAGCAACAGCCTGGCGATCATGGTGGGCCAGATCCTGCTGCTCGACATGGTGTTTTCCATCGACAGCATCATCACCGCGGTCGGCATGACCGAGCACATTCCGATCATGATGGTTGCGGTCATCATCGCCGTCAGCGCGATGATGCTGGCCGCC
>Ga0209536_100013328_pt1 | contig 11863 bp, 8 predicted proteins | sample DeeMarSeWOR28_12_FD_187461 | JGI IMG/M metagenome (GOLD analysis project Ga0209536, IMG submission 187461) | Marine sediment microbial communities from White Oak River estuary, North Carolina - WOR-2-8_12 (SPAdes) (version 2) | ecosystem: Environmental > Aquatic > Marine > Intertidal zone >...
TTGCTAGTTAAAATATAATAAATGAACGTAATTCTTGTCTTTTTCAAAATCGTGTTTTATGAATAAAAGCGATCCACCTACTTAACTTCTTTTTTTATTAATTCCAAAATCTCAGTTAATCTGGTAAGTTTGTTGTAGTTGCTGGAAAATTTTCCATTACGATCTATAAGATAAGGCTTAATGCCTACACCTAAGGCTCCCTCGTAATCTTGCATTACAGAGTCGCCGACAAAAACTGTTTCATCGGGTTTTATTCCTAACCTTCGAAGTGTGTATAGAAAGATTTCTTTGTCTGGTTTGGCACAGTTACAGGAGTCGATACACACTATAATGTCAAACCATTTTTCCAAACCAAGCTCACTCAAAACTCGGTTAAGATCCTTTTTGAAACCGTTAGATACAAGACCGATTCTGATTCCTTCTTTTTTCAATCCGGAAAGTGTTGGTTCCACGTCAGGGTAAACTTGAAGATGAGAATAGTCCCACCAAAGCGCGTCAATCTGTTCTCCAACAAACAAAGCATTCTTTTCTAGACCCAATTTTTTGAGCATCGAAACATTATAATTAGTCCAGAACTCTTTTCGGTAACTTTCATCATATGTTGACATATCAAACTCTTTTTCGGTTTCTTTCTGGGCAAGAACAATACTATCGATTGATGCTTTTATTCCAAAACTAGCAAGAATAATTCTGTAAATTTCCGGAAATGACTCAGTTCTAATGAGTGTCAAACCTAAATCAAACAGGACAGCTTTTAACTGCATTTCTTATCACAAAGTTACCTGTTTTAGAACTCAAAAAGCCTTTTTGGTTAACTCCAAAACTAAAAAGGGAAGAATTTTTTCTTTTTTTACTTTTTGTTTTTTTCATATTGTTCTGAAGCGTACTGAACTATTTCGTGTGCGGATTCAACGCTTTTCCACCCTTTGATTTTAACCCACTTGTGAGGTTCCAGACGTTTGTATGTTTCAAAGAATTCTTGTATTTCTCTAAGTTGATGTATATGAATATCTGTAATCTTTTTAACTCCTTCGAACCGAGCATCATCCACAAGAACTGACAAGATTTTGGGATCTGCACCATTTTCATCCTCAATCATCAAAACGCCGATAACTCTAACACGCACTATACATCCTACTTCCAACGGTTCATAACTCATGACCATAATATCAAGGGGGTCTTGGTCATCATACCAGGTTTGAGGAACAAAACCGTACTCAATAGGAAAAACAACAGAGGAAGGAATCATTCGATCTAAAACAAAAGCTTCCCAATCTGATTTATATTCATACTTGTCTCTTGAACCACTTACAACTTCAATAACAGCATTCAAAAGTTTTGGAGGTTTTTCCCCCAACGGAATGTCCTTCAAATAGTTCAAATTTATCTACCGACAATTGCGATTATTTATCATCCATTTAAACCCTTTTCTTCTTTTTCTATGCTGTTATGTTTTATTTGATTGCAGTGAATTTATTTATAATATTTGGGAACCGTGGTGTAACAAAGTCTAAATAAGCTTATTTGATTAAGATTAAAACGATATTACGGTCGTGTTAAGATACTTGATTCAAGTCATGGCTCCTAAATGTCATGATATTGGGTCAGCCTTTCGTATCTTAATACTTTCATAGGTGTTGATGATGTCTAAACCAACAAGGAAGTTAATTATACCTTTTTCTTGCCCCTCCAAAGACCGTATTCAACCTTTTACACAAGACATGGAAATGGCGGCAATTTATTACTTAGCACAAAAAGAAAGGAAGAAAGGCGAAGGTCGAGTCTTAAAAAAGCCCGAAGAAAAACTTGCTTTCATAGCTAAAACAGGTTATCCGATCTGGCTAGTTCCATGCAAAGGAAGAACACTAATATTCGACGGTTTAGAATTCACAAATAACACATTATCTATTAATAAAATTCCAGACATCAAAGATTTTGAAACAGACATTCAAGCGGGCTCTAAATTACATGAGGCATACTCTGCAGCGTTATCCCAGAACTCTAGTTACTTCCAAAACTTCACAGGAAAAGAAGAAACAATTATTGAAGGTCTAATTACAAACACTGATTTTGTAAAAGATTTTAGCGAATGTATCAAAGACGCAGTAGATATGAGCAAAGTTGAAACTACAAAAGCAATTTTATCGCCATTACTTGACGAATCTGAAGTTGCTTCTTCTCTTGAAAAGCTTTCTGAAATAAGAACAAAGGTAGAAAATGATATTAATAATCTTAGTAGTACAATGAGATTTCTCAGCAAGTCATCAAGAGATCAGGTTAAAAGTCTTCAAAGTGAAATGAAGAAAAGTGTAAAAGAATTTGATAAAAAAATTAAGACTCTTAAACCTAAGGTAATGGCAAAAATAAAAATAATTAAAATAAAACGTGATAATGAAGTCACTAGGATCTCAAAAAATTACGCACGAAAGCTGCGTTTACTTCACCAAAAGAAGGTATTGATAGAACGCACACTAGAGAGATATTCAGCAGAAATTGAACGCGTAGATTCAGACATTAAAGTTTGCAGAGAAAAGAAAGATGAGGCTAGAGAATTTCAATTAAACCAGAAAATTGATGATATTAAAAAGAAAATTCCAATTTTAAACAAGGAATTTAAGGATATTGAGAAGCAAATCATCAATGTTGAGGATGCCAAGAAGATTGAAGTTTCAAGGGCAAGATCAAAACCGGATGATGAGATTGAAAAAGCAATGAAGTCTCTTGATGATATAGCTGCAGAAAAGGAAGCTAAGGCACGTCTCGAAATGCAAGAGATAACTTCTCTTGAAGATATGACTTCTGTTATCATAAAACAGATAGATTCTATGATTAAGGAAAAAGAAATTGAATTAAATGAAATTGACCGTATTGGGATTCAAGAAAGAAGAAGAAACCAGGCTTTGGTTTACATTCCTATCTATTTTGTTAGTTATGAAACAGAACTTGGCAAACGCTATGTTGTTTACCCCCCATCAGCTGTAAGTAGTATGGGTATTAAAACCAAATTAAAAGGCGTTTTTGGTGCAGGAAAAATGAATTCACTCATTTCAACCCGTTCACAAACTATAGCAGCACTAGTTGATAACATTATAGATTTAACACAGGAAAATCCAGTATTTCAAAAGGAGATAACAGAAGCTGGACTTAAAACGTGTATTTTTCACAACCCAGATCTTAGAGATGCTATTAAAAGAGGAATAACAAAATTGAAAGAAGAAGGATGGATTTCAGAAAACGAATTTGGATTTCGTTACCAAACCGAATCAGGTTAGAAACCATAAACAAAAGCAGTTTTATTATTAAGGTTCAGTATTTGCTGGGTTCCTACCAATTTTCTGACAAATGTAAGCCCAGTTTCACATTTTATGTTCTTTAACCCATGTTTCTAGAGTAATCTGACAGATTTTTTTGGGATTTGAGCTAAAAACTAAACTTACTGATACTGAATAATGTGTTTTAATACCGTTTTTGTTGTCTAAGAACTTTTTCCCAACAAATATTTCCCTTCAATTTTTTATATTATAACTTTTACTTTTCTCATACTTTCTGACAAATGTTAGACATGGCGAATAAAATATGAGGTGGAGTAAATATGCTAAATACTTTGATGTATTTGGCTGAGCCAGCTTTTTTTACGGTTTCTTTTTTTCCTCCGGCTTCAAGATATCCTTCAATAAAGTTTTTTGTTATGATAGTTGCTGCGTTAGTTGAAGCCATAGGTGGGCTGTAGTGTCCTGAGAAATAAAGAAATTCTGCAATATCCCATGATTGATTTCCATTTCGTGTTGCTTGTTCAAGGTCCAATAGGACGATACCATTTTTTGTTACAAGGAAATTTTCTGGTTTGCAGTCTCCTATCGTAATACCATAACTGTGAGCTTGTGCGATTTTTCGTCCAGCTTCTTTTATTAATATAACATCTTCCTTACAGTGGTTTGAAAAAATTATGTTTTTTATGTTTTCTGATAATTCTTTTCCTTCTATGAACTCTTCGAAAATCAAACGCCTTTTATGACTGATGTAAAAGATTTTAGGGACTGGAAAGCCTTTACTTTGTAGAAGTTTGTTTATGGCATACTCTTTTTCTAGTCTTGACTGGCCATGTACAGCAAATGATGTAGTTCCAAATGACCACACTGTTAACGGAAGCCATTTCAGGTTGGACCAATTCAAAAATTGTTTAACGACAAACCGTCGTTTTTCTTCATCTTTTGTTACCGTAAGAACGTAGATGTCGTTAAAGACTCCACCAATCTTTTGGGTTTTAAATTTTAATAATTCACCATCTGGTAATATCTTTCTTGCCACGTCTGAAATATCTGACTTATCAGAAAGTGAAACTAGCCCTAATGTTGTGGGAAGCAGAATATGTTTTTGTGGATCTTCAAGTCGGGATATTAAACCATTAGCGTTAATCTTTTGCTTGTCTTTAGGAAAAAGCCGCTGATCCTCAATAAATGATGCTGTAGATTCTGAAAAAACGCTGAGAAATGTTGGTAACGTAAGTCTTTGAATCAACTTGAGAACTGGCGGTAACTTATACTTCTTTTTTTTAATCGCATTAATATGACTTGGTCTAATTTTGATAAATTCTCCTGAACGAAAAATTATGTTTTCTTCCTCTAGTTCATCAAGAGCTTTTATGTAACCATCCATTATTGTTTTCTGGTTTTCGTTTTCAAGATTTTTCCTGAACATGTTAAGGTAGCTATAGATAATAGGTGGAAACACTTTTACACTTCTCATTATGGCCTCATGCATAAAATACTCTTCTTCTATTAGTAACTCGTTTGACGATTCGGGAAACTCTAGAATCAAGTTTTCAAGCAATTCTGATATGCTTCTTTTCTTTATTTTCACTTCGTGGAGTTGCAAATATTCTGGATTTTTTAAAGGCTCATAAGGGGCAGTAAGCCTTTCTGCGAAAAATTCTCCTAGCCAACCTTTCTTTACATCTCTTTCAAAATCAGATTTGTTAACAACAAGAATAGAGACATTAATGCTGTTCAATGTCTCATGATAGGTGTTCAACCTAAAATTAAATCGTTCAAGAATCAGCAGAACATTTATGGTGGTTTTATTGTCTCCGTATCCACAAACCCTTGGACCATAAAGGCAAATAGCAGTGATTTCCCGAGAGCCAGCAATAATATTGCATTGTTTTAGTATGCCTTCTTTCTGTTTTTCGGTTAGCTGAATTGTCATAAATTTTCTTTCCACAAAACCCATTGATGAAAGATTTCTCTCTGTATGAAGCCTCTCCACGTTTAAAACATCTTCGTTGACAAACAAAACCTGAATGTAATAGTCGGTGATTGAATATTTGAGGTTTAATAACATTTTTAATAACGAAGCAGCATTCAAACATTTGGAGGCTTTGATTACTGCAGCTCAAGTCAACATTTTCCAGCTTAATTTCCAGTCTTAAATCTGCCTTTAAGCGAAATAGCTTAATCGTAAAGGCAACCAGTCTGACTTTCTTTATTATTATGGCGATTTCGTTAATTGCTGCAATTTTGATTTTTTCTTTTGCACCTGAGCTTTTGGAAAAAATAAGTTCAATTGTTGAGTTATCATTTGATTTTGAGAACCTTCCTGAACCTTATACTACTTCTTTTTTTTCATATATTTTTCTGAATAATAGTGGTCATTTCTGGAATCCTATCAGAATGCTTGTTTGGATACCGTTTTTGGGGACTTTACTGGTTGCATTTGAGATTTTGATAAACAGTGGATTAATTGGCATAATAGCTGTTATTACTGGCGTAAACAATGGTATTGGATATCCTTTATTTGGACTTGTACCACATGGAATAATTGAGATACCCGCCTTTATTCTTCAGCTTTCTTCAGTAATTTTGTGGCAAGTAACAATAACTGAAGCTATAGTTGCTAAGCTAAAGGGAAAAACTCACGACACAAGTAAAATGAAGCTTGGTATGAGAGATGTTTTAATTTTCGCAGTAACATCAATAGTTCTTCTTTTTATTGCTGCTATAATAGAAACCTATATTACTCCTTACCTACTCGGGTTGTAGATTCCTCTTTAAAGAATGCCCGTCCGTTTGGGGCTTTTTAATATTTAAGCGTGTTCTAATGCAGTAATCAGTTGATTCTCGAATTTAATGTGGTAGCTGAAGTGTCCGTTTGGATCTTTTATCAAAATGTAAATCCAATATACGCTAAACAAGCCCATGGTTATTATTGTTAGAATAAGATACAATACGAAACTTCTGTTTGGTATTGGTTCTTTTCTTTGAGGTAAAGAAAAATTGACCCCTAACTTATTTAGTTCTCTGCTTGTATCCTTCAAGAATTTATCTTCCCTGAATTCGTGTCTGTAGTAGTCATTTATTAGAAAGTAGTAGACGTATAACTGAATAAATGGAATAAAGGCTGACAGAATCGCCCAAAGTATTGCACTTTTATTGATTTCTTCTGCATTTGATTCTCTTGCTGCACTTTCAAGGGACCATAAACTGACTTCAACTTCGCTTTCTTTTGTTTGTGCTAACGAATCTATCGCCACAATGATGTCTTCTGATAGAATATTTTGTCTTTTGAAATGTGTAAAACGTCTATTAACTAACAAGTACGTGAGAACTATCGATGCAGTGACGTTTACCAAGTATGTGAGACCAAACGCAATTAAAGTTGTCATAAGTTCAGTGGCAAAACTGTCATAGGAAGTATTGTAGGGCGCTGTAAGGTCAATTGAAGAAATGATATCTATCAATGAAACCAAGCTGTATGCTGAGGCTAAAATTCCAATTATTATCGGCAACAAAAAAACTAAAACCCAAAATGTCGACATTTGTCGATCTGTTTTTATCTGAAATTTAATGTCTTTACGTAATTTCTCAAGTATGGTAATCATATGATTCTTGCCCTGACTTTAAACGTTTTATCAAAAAGTAGCTATTATCACTTCTGGAATCAAATATTAATGATTAACAACAAAAACTAAAGAATCTGAACGTAAAAACATTTTTTTGAAATAGATAAACTAACTTGACCATAACACCCATTTCTGTTTTATTTCAAGTGTTCTTATGTATCCGAGATTTCACTGTTCCTTCGCCAGCTTTTTTAATGCTCTCAGCTTCTTCTAGTGTATCTACATTAGTGAAATATCTGAACCATGCACCAGAGCGTGGAAGTTCAATATCAATTGAGTATGTCATATTTTGTTTCCCAACTCCCAAATATACTAACTAACAATATCCTGTTTCTGAATAAATAATATCCTTCCTTCAAGGATATATTTCAAAACTCGACATATTCATTCAACTTACAAAACTTACAAAATACGACTCTACTGTTATCTTATTAATATTTGAATGTGTGTTCTCAAAACTACCTTTTTAAAAAGAATTTAATTACTATTATTTAATAAAAACAAGTTACTAAGAAAGGGGAGCCACTTTCAAAATAGTTGAAATGCTGATACCTATTCCACTATCATCTACTACAGTTAATGTTACAGTGTAATTTTGAGGTTTATAGTAAATGTGGGTGACTTTTTGAGTTATTTCTTCTTGAATATCGTCGTCTCCGAAACTCCAAATATACTTCACTATTTTTCCGTCAGGATCGTTACTGGGGGTTGCATCAAATTCTATGGCTTCTGTAACTGTAGGGTTTTCTGTGTTTATAACAAATGCTGCGGTTGGTGCTGCAAGAAACGGAGTGATAAAGAGAACCCAAAATAAGATAAATGCTAGAAAATATGCTCCTATTCCCATTGTGAAAATTTTGGTCGGTTTTTCAACTTTATTCATAAATTTCCACTTGATAAGATAGAATGTTACAAGATAAACTGCTAATGCAACACTGATGCCATTTATGAGTGGAGTGCCAACTTTTATGTTCACAACTAATGCTGCAATTAGAGCTGCAAGAATGCCAAACAAAACGCGTAAAATGTAAATAATGTTTAAGGTCTTCAAGTTTTATCCCGTAATTTAGTGAACATCATAACGTTCCAGTTGTGGTTTATCTTACTTTCGCTTTCTGAAACATTTTTACCTTATTTAGGAATATAATGTTTTACCTTAAAATATTCTTTAGTCAATTTTTAATTCAAGTAATAGCTTTTGGTATATTTCCCTGAAAATAAACACCCAAGCATCGTAAATTCTATCCAACTCTAAAGCGTAGTTGTCGATTTGGAGATTCAGGTTTTTCCATATGATTGAAGAACGTTTATCTGGATACAATTTAGAAACCGTATTCTTCTGAAAAGATTACGTTAACTTAAGTTCGAGACCTATAAACAGCACCTTTTTTATGTTGACATACACAAAAAGGGTAGAACAAAATTGTTCCCTAAATAAAACAGTGGTAGTTCACAGTCTCTTGAGGAATAAACATTGAAGGAAGTAATGACAAGTTTCGATATAGCTGCTGCAACTTATGAAATCAACAAATTAATTGAAGGGGCATATATATCAAAAATTTATCAAACAGGCACCCAAACTTTGCTTTTTAGGATCCGCAAACAAGATACAACTAAAGTTCAGTTGCTATTTGAGGCAGGAAAGCGGATTCACATAACGTCTTACGTTCATGAAACGCCAAAAAAGCCATCTGCATTTTGTATGTCTCTCAGAAAATATCTGGATAATGGCATAATCAAAGCAGTTAAACAACATGAATTTGAGCGAATAGTAATAATAGACGTAGCAACACGCCAAGGTGACTTTCGATTAGTCGTGGAGCTTTTCGGAGGAGGAAATACAATCCTAGTTAACCCCGAAGGTAAAATTTTACAAGCCATGACATACAAACGGATGCGAGATAGAAACATTTTGCGTAATGAACCCTTTCAACATGCTCCTGCACGAGGAAAAAACCCTCAAAAGATTGCTGTTGAGGAATTTTTGGAAATCAAAACATTCGGAGAAATCGAAATCATAAGAGCTTTAACAAAATTTTTCAGCATTAGTGGAACATATGCTGAAGAAATCCTTCTCAGAGCACATATTAACAAAAAAACTAAATGTACAATCGTAACTGAAGATGAACTAAGACACATCTTTATTGTTCTAAAACAGCTTCTTTCTGTTATATCATCGGATAAACTGGAACCCGCAATAATAGTCGATAGCGAGAATGTGTCGGTGGATGTTACTCCTGTATTACTAGTAATGTATGCTGAGTTAAATCAAAAGAAGTTTAAGTGTTTCAATACTGCACTTGATGAATATTACACAAAGATGGGCGACATAGAAAGGGGCGATGAGGCAACCAAAGATGTCGAAAGCGAGGTTGCAAGGCAACAGCGAATTCTTCAAAGACAAGAAAAAGCATTAGAAGCATTAAAGGAACCAATCATTAAAAACAAGACAATTGGAGACTTGATTTATCTTCATTTTGGAGATCTGCAATCACTTTTTACTAAGATCATAGAACAAAAAAGAAATGGTAAAAGTTGGGAACAAATAATAGCCAACCTTGAAGCAGGAAAGAAAGTTTCTAATCGCCCTGACATTTTTTTTAGTTCTTTGGAACCTAAAAATCAAGTTCTTCATGTTACAGTTGAAAACAAGACTTTTTCTCTTAACCTTCGACAATCCATCCAAACCAATGCCGATCACTATTACACACGGTCAAAGAAGGCTGAAAAGAAACTAAAGGGCGCTGAGATGCAGCTTCAAGAGACCCTAACCAAAATTGAGGAAGCAAAAAAGCAGGTTACACAAAAAAGAGAGAACCAACAGCCGTTAATAAAAAGCATAAAAAAGGAATGGTTCGAAAAATTTAGGTGGTTTTTTTCATCGGATGGATTGCTTGTTATTGGAGGTAAAGATTCAACGTCAAACGAGGTTTTGCTTAAAAAGCATGTGGAACCTCAGGATATTATTTTTCACGCTGAAATTATGGGTGCACCCTTTGTTGTGATAAAATCGAAAGGAAAACCAATACCTGACCAGACAATCAATGAAGCTGCCCAGCTTGCAGCATCTTATTCGCGGGCATGGAAAGAAATGCTAAGCACTGTAAATGTTTACTGGGTGACTCCCGAGCAGGTGAGTAAGACTCCTCCTTCAGGTCAGTTTTTAAAGAAGGGATCATTCATGATTAGTGGATCTAAAAATTTTATTCGAGGCGTATCTTTGCGTATCGCTATTGGAATTAAATGTAGCGATAAATACATCAGAGTTATTGGAGGACCAGTTGAAGCGATTTCAGTTCATACTGACACGTTTGTTGAGGTTGCCCCAGGTGACCAAAAGAGTAGCCAACTAGCCAAAGATATTCGACATAAGTTATCCACTAAAGTTTCTGAAGATTTTAAGAGAAGTATAACGGCAATTCCAATCCAAGAGTTTCAAGCCTATATTCCATTAGGTAGAGGAAAAATGAAATAAATTTTGTTAGAACTCGTAAAGCTTTGAATACTTCTTGTTTAAGTAACTTAGGTACGAATCCACCGCAAGTTCTTTTCCTGTAACTTTTTTAATAAGTTCAGGTGGATTGTAAAGATTTCCGAAGCTGTGAATGTTATTGACTAACCACTGTTTTATGTTTCTGAAGTTTCCATTTTCTAGTTGGCTTTTCCAGTCCTTTAAGTCACGTTCCATGGTAGCTAGTAACTGACCGCTGTATATGTTTCCCAGTGCATAACTTGGAAAATAACCAAATTGTCCACTTGCCCAATGAGTATCTTGCATCACCCCCTCAGAATCGGTTTCAACATTAACATTGAGATAGTCGCTATAACTCTCGTTCCAAACCTGCGGAAGTTCATCTATTGTTATTTTTTCTGCAAACAAGTCGCGTTCAATATTGAAGCGTACAATAATGTGAAGCCCATAGGTTACTTCGTCAGCTTCAATTCGAATCTTTGACGGATTGATACAATTAATTGCACGTACAAAATCATCCAAACTTACATCAGAAAACATGGGGCTTGTCAACTTTTTTAGTTTAGGTAAAAAATATGTCCAGAACTCCCGAGAACGTCCTACAATGTTTTCTACAAAACGTGACTGGGACTCGTGAAATCCCATTGAGCAAGCTTCGCCAATTGGTTGAAAAATCCATTCTGAATTTAAGTTTTGTTCATAAATTGCGTGTCCCCCCTCATGCATTATTGAAAAAAAAGAAGAAGCAAACCTGGTTTTGTAGTAATGGGTAGTAATTCTAACGTCGTCATAGTATCCTGTGGTGAAAGGATGTTCAGTTTCGTCGATTCTACCTCCTGCTTTGTTTGACCAAATGTCATAGTCGATAAATTCAGCAAGCATTTTACTGATATTCTGTTGTGTTTCTATAGGAACCTGTCGCTTAAGGATAGATGTGTCTGGTTGTTTTGCCGAAGCCTCACACTTTTTTAGTACCGAAATTAATCCTTTTTTTAGTTCGTTGAAAACTTTGCTAATTTCTTGGGTTGTTATTTTTGGTTCAAAAATGTCTAATAGTGCATCGTAGGGTGATGCAGTTTCTTTCACTTCCATTAGAATGTGTGCAGCTTGTTTTTTTAATTCAAATATTTTTTTAAGTTCTGGCTTGAATTTGTCAAAGTTCTTGGTTGCTTTAGCTTTTTTCCATATATCTATTGTTAGGGCTTTCTGTTTTGAAATTTCTACTACTAGATCTTCGGGAAGCTTTGTCTGTTCATCGTAGCTTTTCTTTATCAGATACAAGTTTCTTTTATGAACTAAATCTAGACTCTCATATTCTGGGTGATTTAGAATGATTTTTATTAGCCGCCCAATTTCTGGATTTGTACTTATTTTATGTCCAATCTTGCTGAACATCGCAAGCTGCAGACTTCGCATTTTAATTCCTTTTGGAGGCATCTTTGTTTCCATGTCCCAGTTCAAAATTGAAGATGCAGAAGCAAGAATAACCATTT
>Ga0209536_100013329_pt1 | contig 11863 bp, 6 predicted proteins | sample DeeMarSeWOR28_12_FD_187461 | JGI IMG/M metagenome (GOLD analysis project Ga0209536, IMG submission 187461) | Marine sediment microbial communities from White Oak River estuary, North Carolina - WOR-2-8_12 (SPAdes) (version 2) | ecosystem: Environmental > Aquatic > Marine > Intertidal zone >...
CGTCGCCACCATTCGCTGCCGGTAGTACCAACGCTCGATTCGCACCGCTCCGCCGTCCACGCGAAGGCCAGCCACGTGAGTGTCAATTCGGCCAGCGGTTCGCTGAGCGACGCCAGGGAGCGCCCGCGACAGCCGGGAGGTGCCCGGTGCTAAGACGACGGTGGCCTCGCTTCTTCGTACGAGAGCCTCGGCGGCCGCGGCATCGCTCGAATAACGCGAGACCGCGAAGCTTTCGCCGCTGACACCCAGGAAGGCGCCGGCACCACAACCCGCAACGGAATCGGCGGCCGACTGGACGTCAGCGCCTATCAACCCGACCGTCAGCGTGGCCCCATCGAGATCGTTCGCCAGCTGAACGGCGCCGCTCAAGACCTCAAGTGCGATCTTGGGGAGCGAGCCATCGGACCCGACATCTGCGATGAACAGAATCTTCTCCATGGTCAGCTCCTCAACCATTCGACGATGTCGCCGGCAATCTCTTCCACCGGCACATCTTTCACGATACGCGTTTCGCGCCGTTGCTGTGGCACCTCGACGCTGGCATAGGTGACGCCTTCCGCGCCGACCGCGACTGGTTGAGCTTTCTGCAAGGCAGGCATGATCTTCTGCATGTTCTGCATGCCGACCTGCGGATTGTTGGGAGGCTCGGGCAACTCGCCTGTGGACCAGGCGACCACCGCCGGCGGGCCATCGCATACCGAGGCGAGGTATCGGCCTCCCTCGATGCGCTCGAGGACCCGAAGCGATCCGTCCCCTTCCACCGTCAACTTGTCCACGGCGAGAAACTGGTCGGTGATACCGAGCCGCTCTCCCACCATCTGCATCGTGACACCCGCATCACGAGACGCCGAGGCTCGGCCGCCGAACAACAGCAGCTTGGAGCGATCCAGACCTTCGATCGCTTCGATCGCACCGGCCAGAGCCGCCGCGGCTTCGTAGGCGTCGGTGAACCCACCCGCCGGCCCGTCGACAGCCACCAACTCGAACGGCACTTTCTGAGCGATGTTCATCATCAGCTGCTGCAGCCGAGCCTTGGGCCCGAGGCTGACGAGCCAGACCTTGCTGTCCGGCGCATTCGCCGCCAGGTGGGCCGCCTCGTAGAGCGCATGCGCCGCCCAGGGATCGAGCACAGACGGCAGCATCATTTCATTCTTGAGGCCCGGCCCCGTGGGTGTCGTGACCGGCTCGAGGGTCTGCAGAGGGTCGGGGACGAGGCTCCCGCAGACGGCTATGTGGAAAGACATTCGGTGTACTCCAGTTTCTGTAGACGTGCAAAGAAGTGAGCAGTTATTAGTGATTAGTTATTGGTAACTGACGATGGTCCACTCGAACGCAAACGGCAGCACACTCACTAACTACCAATGACTAATCACTAATCACTTCTCTGCCCCGTAACTAGATCCCGAGGCCCAAATCGACCTGTATCACCCGATTCTTGATCGAGGTACCTTCGACTTTAGAGATGTTCGTCGTCCCATAGATGTAGGCCACGTCGAGGTTGAAGAACAACAGCGTGCCGCCAACACCCACCTTCCAACCGAAGTCGAAAGATTCCGTGTCGTCAGAACACGAAACAAGGGACTCGCTATCGGAATTGCACGACAACTCGAACGCCAGGTTGGGCCCCCCGTATGCGCGCAACATCAGGAACTTTACCCTAAGCATCAGGGGAATCTCGAGATAGTCGAGCTTGACTTCATTGCCTGAAACGGCAAACCCTTTCTGGCTGTAGAACAGTCCGCCTGCGAACCCGACAATACCGCCCTTAGCCGCGAAGACACCCGCGTTGAAACCTGTGCGCCCGTCAGTGCTCACATCCGCACCGCCCGCTTGCGCGCTGACGCTGGCGAAGTTTACACCCGCCATGATCCCGATCTGGGCGTCCGCATTGGACGCCGTCACGGCCAGAATCGCCGCCGCCAAAAAGATCCGTGTTGTCTTCATATCCCTCTCCCGGGAAGAAAAGTGATTAGTGATTAGTCAGTAGTGACATCGACCAGTTGTCCGAATTGTACTAATCACTGAATACTACCTACCACTTACACTCCGACGTTTCCGCTTAGTTCTCAGCCGAAGAAAGCCCGCCTGCCCCAGCCCTGAACTCGATGTTGCCTCTGCCAAGATCGCCGTCGGGTTGCGCGCAACTCCAGATGCAGGCTCCGCAGTGGATGCATTTCTCACGATCGAACTCGGGGATTCCCCCGTCGTCGCCCGGTGAAAGCGCTTCGCCGGAACAGATCTCTATGCAGAGTTTGTTGTCGCAGCTCTCGCACACGCTGGGGTATACGAAAGCCACGTGGTCGCGGTAGCCGGGCGGCGCCTGGACCTTCCCACCGATCAACAGAGCGTCCTGCTGCGATACCAAGAGCTTACCGTCGTAGGGGATCTCGGGCCAGCCCGCCGCCTCCATGAGCGCGTCGTGCAGAGAGGTCCCCGCAGCCTCCGTCTCCTTGCGCAATCTCGCAATCTCGTCCGCTCCGATGATCCCCTCGTAGTATGTCTCGAGAGTCGGAGGAGGACCGTCGGCTTTCTTCGACTTGCGAGCGTTGAGACGCCCTCTGCTCAGGCCGCTCAGTCCCATGCCTATGAGGCCGCTGAGGAATCCTCGGTGGAATCCATCGCGGGCCTTTTCGGCAACGCGCGCTTCCTTTTCCACCCAGCTGTCGCGCCGACGTTGGACGTAGGCCGCCTCGAGGTTTTCCCGCGTGAAGGGCTTGTCTTCCCTCAGCAGCTCGATGACGCCTTCGGCCAGCTGGACACCCGTCGTCCAGGCCTCGTCCACGCCCGAGCCCGTGAGCACGTTGGTGCTGCCCGAGCCTTCACCGATTCGCGCAAATCCGTTGCCCACCAGGTGGGGTTCACCTCGCCGTCCGGATTCCTGCAGCGTCTTTGCGCCCCAGGATCGCAGCGTCCCACCCTTCAGGTAGCGCCACACATACGGGTGCAGCATCCAATGCTGCAGATAACGGTAGCTTGTGCGTACGGGGCTGTTGAACCAGGAGGGTACGAAGATACCTACCGCCGCGATGTTGTCGGGGTAGACATACAGGAAACCAAAGATCTCTGGCTCTGGATATCCTATAGTGTGGAACACCGTCCCGGGTTGTAGAGGACAGTCGGGGGGTAGGTCCACAACCATCTTCATCCCCACCGCCCAGTCCCGGCGCTCCGTATCTGGAGGGACGCCGAAGCAATCGTCCAGCTTCGTGCCTACCGGACCGACGGGGCCGTCGCCGACCACGGTCAAAGCCGCGTTTACATCCATCCCCGGCATGTAGCCGGCATCGGGAACCCCGTCCTTGTCGGTCCCCTGATCGACCAACCGGATTCCCACCACGCTGTCGCCTTCTACCAGGGGCTCGCCCACCGGCATCCCCGGCCAAATCTGTACGGTTCCCGAGGCCATCAGCTGATTACCGATCCACTGCATGAACTGGCCGACCGAGAAGACGTAGCCGTCCTTCTTGTGCATGAAGTCGGGGATGAACGGGAGTTCTACGGCATGGTCCGCGCTGCGGAGAACCGGGCTTGCTGTGGCGGTCAATGCGTCCAGGCCCCGGGTCCCTCCCGGCCGACGGCTGGCGCCCACGGGGTCTCTCAAATAGACGAGCTTCTCCTTGGTTACAGCGTGGGCCAGCGGAATCTCGGTCGGGTCGAAATCCGGGAACGACTGGCGGATGCCTCGGGCTCGGGTCACCACTCCGGATACCCCGAAGCCAATATCGGAGGATCGTTCGTAACAAACGACCTGCAGTGGCATGCCCGGCACGGCGCGGCTCATGAGCAACGGCTGAGTTTCCGGGTCCTGCATCGCCTGCGACAGCGTGGTGAGAAAACCGCCCGTTGCCGGCCCAAAGCCGACACAGACGATATCGACATTCATGCTCTGGCGTTCGATCGGCGTCGCTTCCGTCATGACTCGAGACCGTCCTCGGACTAGAGCGGATAGTCCAGCGTTGCGGGAATCATCACCTCGGTGACGGCATGCGCCGCTCGATCCTTGGCCAGACTGGCTCCGGTGATGCACCCGTCCAGCTTGTTGCGACGCAGCATGAACGGTTCGTACCCAGCGAAGTGCACACACGGCCCGGCTTTGGCCGGCAACTCGCCGTCATCGTCGATGACATCGATTACACAGGAGCAGAGGCCCGGCGCTACGCTCTCGAGTGCTTCGAGCTCGCCCGGACTGTACAGGCTATCTCCGTCCACGCCCCACGACGGGTGCCTTTGGTAACCGAACACCAGCGAAGAGCAGATGCGGCCGACCTCTCCTGCCGCCGCGGCCGCCTGAACGTGACAGAGATCGGTGAAGAATGCCACGAACCCCGGAAGCGCTTCGGCCAGGCTTGGATTCTCTGCCCCCTTGGCTTCGAGTTCCAGTACATCGAGGATCTGCTGACGCGAGGCGAGTATCCAGCACAGGCCATCGGCCATCGGGAACGTGACGCCTTGCCGGTGCCCCTTGAACAGAGGGCCGCCGTCGGCGTCCTTCGTCTCCTTCAGATAGCGAAGCGTCCACAGCCACAGGTCCATCGTCGAGGCGAGGGTGCAGGCGCCGGTGCCGGGCCGTTGGCCGGCGATCAACCGCATGTCCTTCATCCACTGCTCGAACTGAGCCAGGAAGACCGGGTTGGTCATCGTCACGGCGAGCTGGCGTCTCTGGACCGCCTCCGGACCTTCGTAAGTCGCCTCGAGCTGCGCATCCATCCACTTCTGCGGAAGGAAGCCCGGGCAGTCTTCGGTGATCCCGTAGCCACCCATCAGACTCACGGCCTCGCGCATCATGTTCGCGCCGTGACCGGTGTTCCATAACTTGACGGCCGGACAAAGGACGTTGGCCAGCGAGTCCTTCACCAGATACTGGATCAGCTCGTTGGCCTCCAACTCCTGGTAACGTGCCTGATCGCGCTCGGCCTCCGGCTTGGCCGCCAAGCTGACGAATTCCGCCGCATCCTTGTTGGCCGCCTTCAGGGCTCGAAGAGCTTTGCGTCCGGAGGGAACACCGTGCTCAGCGAAGATTTTCTCACGGCGCCAGTCCATCGGATCCAGCTCGTCGAACGTCCTCGCCGCAGCAAAGCCAAGCGACGCGCTGGCTTCGCCTGTGGCCCAGATATCCACCACGCGGTGTAGCGCGTCCTCCTTCTGCTGCAGACCGAGCTCGTGACGCGGCGAACCGGGATGGTCGGATTCACCGCCACGGAACCGCTCGCGATGGTAGCGCATGACCGGTTCGACCGCCGACAGCAACTTCGCTGCGGTCATCATCCCCACCGTAACCCGTGTTCGCTTGAAAACCGCGTCGATTACGTCGGCGTGGCTGTACTTGGGAACGATCACGCCGTCGATCACATCGTAACCGCCAATGATCCGGCTGGCCGGTATGTCGAGACTGAACGCAGGATCACTGGTCGCCGAGAGCTGGTGCACCAGCTTCTTTGTGGGAACGCCGCGGTCGTAGACGCCCGGATCACCTTCCTCGAGAACGACCATGCAGCTGCCTTTGATCCGCTCGTCACCGCTGTCGACAGCGGCGGAAACGAAATCGGCGAAGGCCATATTGGTGATGAATCGTCCCCGCTTCTCGACGTGCAGGATCGGCACCTCGCCGTCCTTCCACTCTTTGACCGTCAGCTTGCCAGCCAGGACGCCGGTGTCGACGCCGACGTAGGGGATCGGCTCGGTCAGCGCGAAGGCACCGCGCAGCTGTTTACGGTCCTCTCCCGGCTGCACGGGCGCCGACCGCTTCATATAGTGCTCGCGTTGCTCGGGCGTGCCCTTCTCGTGAATCGGCGCCAGCCCCAAGTGACTCGCCATCGCACCCGTAGCCGCGCCGCCGTCGACCCAAGCCAACTCCAACGCCGCCAACGCCATGGCCAGGTTCTTGGGACCTTCGATGAAGCCTCCGTGCTCAGGATCGAGGAAGACGGAACTGATGCCCGCTTCGTCGTAGTGCTTGAGAAGAGCGGCCTTCTCTTCGGTCCATTCGTGGGTGTTCCGGCCACCCTCCGCCACCAAGCGAGCGACAGGGCCGCGGGCCACGGATCGAGAGGACTGGACGAGCATCTGCAGATCGAAGCGGTCCGTGTATCGCCACATGATCTGACGGATGTCGTCCCCAGGAAGAGTGCCGAGAACTGGCCTTTTCTCGGTATCGGCCTTGACCGTGCTCATACGCCGGTGCCCTTTCTAAACGCTGCAGTCTGGCTGGGCTCGAAATCTAGAATAAGCGGTAAGTCTATTGGGTTTCGCCCAATCTTGGAAGGGCTTCTTCTGGCTCGTACTCGGTCTCGTTATCGTGCTCCAAATGGTGGCCTGGAGTACGATTCTACGGAAGACGAAACTCGAACACCGATATCCGATATGTGACAAGCGAAGTCCAGAGCCGCCCCACGCGCATGGAGGCATCGGCAGGAACGGACCTCAAGACTCCCTGTTGATAGTGCGATGCTAGCGTCTGTTGATCTTGGTGAAGTCATGCTCGTATTCGAGATCCTGGTGGAGTAGGATCACGAGTACGAATACGAGTACGGCGAAGTATTCCGAGAGGATGCGGGCTCAGTCTTCCACCGGTATATCCACGGGGGTCGAGTGGATGCAGGCGTCGAGCAACATCTCCATCCGCTCTGGATTGAACCCTATGACGAAGTCTTTGCCGTGGGCGACGACGGGGACTCCGACGCCTCCCGTGAGGTCGCGCCATTCCCTCAACTGGTAGACGTCTTTCGTTATGTCCGATTCTTCGTATTCACAGCCGTGTTCATCTAGCCAATCCTTGACCAGTTTGCAGTAGGGTCAAGTCGGCGTAGTGTAGACCTTGATGTTGGTCATGAGACCCTCCGAGTCGAGTGTCAGGGCCGGATACTAGTGTGGACTAGAAATCAGTCTGGCGGGAACTAGTTTCGACGTCAAGAGTATGGACTTCGAGCCTTTTCCAACCCAACGCGAAGCGATCGAGTCGCCTCTGGGGCCTGCGCTGGTCCTGGCCGGACCCGGCGCGGGTAAGACATTTTGCCTGATCCGGCGTGTCGAGCATCTCGTATCGACGCTGGAGTTTCCGCCCGAGCGGATCTGCGCGGTCACGTTCACGAACAAGGCGGCCGAGGAGGTGACGGCGCGGCTCCACAAGCGCCTGGGGGGCCGAGCCGATCTAATCACCCGTGGCACGCTACACGCGCTCTGCCTGAACATTCTCCGGGCATACCCTCAGGAAGTGGGTCTTCGCCGAGGCTTCGGTGTCGCGGACGAGGACTACCAACAGCTGTTGCTGCGGCGGCTGAACGTCTGGCCCGAGAGCCGACGGCGCAGCCTGCTCACGCTGTTCGGCCGACACCGTCTCCAGGGCTACCAGCTCACGGAAGGTGACGACGCGATCTTCGACAACTACACGTCGCTGCTCCGAGAAAAGAACCTGGTCGACTTCGACGACATCATCAGCCTCACCGACAATCTGTTTCGCAGGCACAGCGCGATCGCCGACGAGGTGGCTGCCCGCTGGGACTACCTGCTGGTGGACGAGTTCCAGGACCTGGACGCCGCCCAGTACTCGATTCTGAAGCGTTTGGCTCAAGATCACGGCAATATTTTCGCCGTCGGCGATGACGAACAGTCGATCTTCGCCTGGCGTGGATCCGACCCACGTATCCTCTGGCGCTTTCAGAACGACTTCGGGATAGAGAACGCGATCGTCCTCGATAGGAATTGGCGGTGCAGCCGGCAGATCTTCGAGGCGGCCCGACAGCTGTTGGTGGAGAACCCCGAGTTGTTCCACAAGAAGATCTTGGCGGAACGTGACTCGGAGCACGACGTCGAAGCGGTCGCTTTCGTGGATGAGGAGGCCGAAGCCCACTGGGTCATCGACCATTTGCTCGCCGACAAGCGGGCGAGCGGACTGGAATGGGGCGAATATGCCCTGCTCTACCGCAAACATGACGTGGGCGACTATCTGGAGAACCGGCTGGTTGCCGCCGACGTTCCGTGCCGGCTGGCACGGGGGCGCTCGCTGTTGGACGATCCCGTCATCGCCTACGTCGTGGCCTCGCTACGTGCGGTGGCCGCGCCCGACGACCCCATCGCGGTGGAAGCTTTTGCACAGCGCATGCTGCCTGAGACGCTTGTGGCGGAAGTCCAAACCCTGGCATCGTCCAGCGGTGACGACTTCATGACAGCGCTTCGCGCCTACGCCCGTCGACATCCGAGGGACCACCCCGACACGAAAAAGGCCTGGCGCTTCGTCTATCACGTGGAGAACCTGCGCGCCCTGCACGAGTCGCAGGACACGCTGGCTGGCTTGGTCGAGGAATTGCTGTCGCAACGGGTCAGACCGTATGGGAACCGGCTGGAGGAACACTACGACGAGCTCGAAGACCCGGAGACGTACCCGGGGGCACAGGAGCTGGCGAAGCTTCTGACAACGACCATCTCTGCGGGCGGGAAGGTCTACATCAAGAGGCACGGCGGCGGCGAGATCGCTTTGCGCGGCATGCTGGCCGCCGTCAGCCTGCCGACGACAGTGCAATACCTGACCGACGAGGCAGCCCCCCGGCCTCACGATCTCGTTCTGGGCGATTCCGAACTCGAGCGCCCGATTGCGACGACGCTTTTCAAGGCGCTGCAACTCATCCACAGTCGTGACTTCGGCGACATCCTGCGCGACTACGTCGCCTTCGACATCGAGACGACCGATCTCGACACGGCGACGTGCGAGATCGTCGAGTTGGGCGCAGCAAAGGTCCGTGACGGCGAAGTCGTAGACACGTTTCACTCTCTTGTGCGCTGTGAGGGTCCTATCAATGCCGGGGCGGCCGAGGTGCACGGCTACACCGCTGAAGATCTTCGAGACGCCCCACCCCTCACCGAGGTGTGGCCGCGCTTCGAAGCGTTTTTTGACGGCAGCGTCCTCATCGCCCACAACGGGCACGGCTTCGACGTCCCGGTCGTGCGCCGCTCGGTCAAGGAGTTCGCGGACACCGACGACCTCGTCTTCTTCGACACCCTCCCACTGGCCCGCTCGCTCTTCCGCGAGAGTGCTCGCTTGACCGACCTGGCGGAGCGATTCGGTGTCCCGGCGGGTCGGGCCCACCACGCCCTGGACGACGCGTTGACGCTGGCTCGTGTATTCGGCGGACTCAACCAGCAAAAACGCCAGAGGGCTCGAAAATCTTCGCTGGCCAACCTGCTGGACCACCTCGGCCTGGGGTTGGCGATGGAGGCGAAGAGCAGGCTAACAGATGAAGATCGCCTCCTGCTGAACATCGCAGCGCCTTACGCGCTCGGTCGCTTCAGCGATTGCCTGGAGTTCTATGTCGTCGAGCGCGATCGCGAGGAACTCAAAGCGCCCGATCTGGAGGACGTGATCCGCCGTCTTGGCGGACGCAAGATGATGGAGAGAATCCGGGCCGAGAAGACGCCGGCCGAACGATACCCCGCCGCGATGGCACGCCTCCAATCGCTCATCGAGGCCAGCCGAGCCGAGACGTTGGAAGGGTGCATCGAGAGCTTTCTCGAGCGGGTGGCGCTATCCACATCAGAAGGCGTCGAGGCGGACCCTCACCGTGTCAACCTCCTCACCCTTCACTCCACCAAGGGCCTCGAGTTTTCCCGCGTCTACATCATCGGCGTAGAGGACTTCCAACTGCCGGGCTACTACGCGGCCGTCGACAACCGCAAAGAGGAAATCGAGGAAGCGCGACGGTTGTTGTACGTGGGCATGACCCGGGCCAAGGACCGACTGGTTCTGACGAGAGTCGACCGCAGGCGTGGACGAGACACCGGCGGCAGCATTTTCCTCGGCGAAATCGGTCTAACCCCGACCCGACCGTGACCGGATTTTCCCGACCGCCGCCCGCAGACAGACAGCCAAGAAAAGACAACGAAAAGAGTCTCCGAGGTGTTTTCTGAGGGAAGCGGCGCTGTATCGGTGGAACGGTCTTGCCGGGAGGCTTCCGATCCTATGCGAGCTGGCACGCGCTCAGCCCAACCAGAAACACGACCCTTCTATCACCCCCTCGGCACCGGGCGCATACCGGGTAGTGCCCTAGCCTCGCAGTTGGACTAGCTTCCCTCCTCAATGCCGACCGGTAAACTGATGCGGGCGCTGCCGGTGGCACTCCTGGTATTGTGGAGCGCCGCAGGAGCCGAGCTGGCTGCCCAAACCGACGAGACCCAGCGTGAGGTACCCAAGCTGCGGGCGCACCGAATCGATGACGACGTCGATATCGACATCGACGGTCGGCTGGACGAGTCCATCTGGCAAAGCGCGATCCCCATCAACGGATTCCGTCAACGCGAGCCCTTCGAAGGCGAACCTGCGACGGAGGACACCGAGGTCCGGGTCCTCTACAACGGTCGCAGCCTGTATATCGGTATCCTGGCCTTCGACTCGGAGCCGGACAAGATTGTGGCCCGATCGTTGGAGCGCGATTCGCCCATCGGGGCGGCACGCTTTGGGCCGGGCGGCGGTGACGACGCGGTCGAGGTGATCCTCGATACGTTCCACGACCGGCGCAACGCGTTCTACTTCGCCACCAATCCCAAGGGCGTGATCGTCGACGGCTACATCACCGACGAGGATTTCCGCGTTGACCGCAACTGGGACGCTGTTTGGGAGGTCGCGGCGAGCACGACGTCCGAAGGTTGGGTCGCCGAATTCGAGATCCCGCTAAGGACCATTCGCTTCTATGGCTCGAGCGAGCCGCAGACGTGGGGCTTCAACGTACAGCGCGTCATCGCGCGCAAGCTCGAGCAAAGCCTGTGGACCTCGTGGTCGCGGGACAACGAGGGGCTAAACCGAATCAGTCGGGCCGGCGAACTTGTAGACCTGGCCCAGCTCCCGGCAAAGCCGAGCTTCCAGTTGAAACCTTTCGTTCTGGGTCAGGCCGGTCAGAACTTCGAGAGCGCGCCCGACGCGGACCTCCTCTTCGACGGCAACCTCGGTCTCGACGCGAAGTACACCCTGGTCTCCGGTCTCGTCCTCGACCTCACCGTCAATACCGACTTCGCCCAGGTGGAGGCGGACGAAGAACAGATCGACCTTACAAGGTTCAGCCTCTTCTTCCCGGAGAAGCGCGAGTTCTTCCTGGAGAACGCAGGCATTTTCCAGTTCGGGACCGGTGGTGGTTTCAGGGCGCCGGACCTGTTGCTGTTCTTCTCCCGGCGCATCGGCATCGAGGAGGACTTGATCGTACCGATGATCGCAGGCGCACGAATGTCCGGGCGAACCGGGAAACAGACCATCGGCCTGCTCAGCGTGCTCACCGGCCGCGATGGGGAGGCCGGCGCCCCGCTCACCAACTTCTCCGTCGGCCGGGTCAAGCGGGACATCGGCCGGCGGTCGTATCTCGGCGCCATCGCCACCGGCCGAGTCGAGGAGGGCGGGAAGAGAAACGTTACCGGTGGAATCGACTGGAATTTCTGGCTGACCCAGAATATGGTCCTGGAGGGTTTTGTCGCCGGCGTGACGGAGAATCAGCCGAGCTTCGAAGACTACGCTGCGCAAGTGAACCTGGACTACACCGGCGATGTTATCGGCTGGCGAGTAGGCCACTTCGACATTGGACCCGACATGTTTCCCGGCATCGGTTTCGTGCGGCGAACCAACATCGGAGAGACATCCGGCAGCCTGCGGGTGACGCCGCGGCCACAGGTGCTGGGGCTCAGGAAGATCGATATCCGAAACAGCTTCAACTACATCACGACCCAGGTGAGGCGCGTACCGCTCGACAAGCGATGGGAGATCAACGTCTCGCCGGAATGGAATACCGGCGATGAAGTTCGGCTCGAACTGAACTGGAACTCTCAGACGCTTCTCGAGGACTTCGAGCTCGAAGACGACGTCATCATACCACCGGGACTCTACGAAGACTGG
>Ga0209536_100013330_pt1 | contig 11862 bp, 15 predicted proteins | sample DeeMarSeWOR28_12_FD_187461 | JGI IMG/M metagenome (GOLD analysis project Ga0209536, IMG submission 187461) | Marine sediment microbial communities from White Oak River estuary, North Carolina - WOR-2-8_12 (SPAdes) (version 2) | ecosystem: Environmental > Aquatic > Marine > Intertidal zone >...
CTGGCTCTGGATGGACGAGGCTCAACGTGATCCAACTGGAGATTCTTGGAAGATTGCTATTCCCAGTGTTCGTATTGGCGATCACCCGCAAGCATGGGTAACTGCCACTCCTGCAGGCAAGTACCATTGGATGTATGATTTCTTTGTTGAGCAGAACATCCCCGCCGAAGTTATAGAGTTGTTAGAAGAGATGGGATTTGATGGAACTCTGGTTGAGTGGTTTCATGGCACAATAGAGGATAACAAAAGTCACCTTGATGCCATGTTCCTTGCCGGTCTGCTTTATACATACAAAGATGATAAGAGCCTCCGCAAGCAAGAGATTGACGGTCTGTTTGTTACCCCAGAAGGTGCTCGTGGGGATCGGAGATGGTTTGACGGCAAGATAATCAAGAAAGTTCCAGATGACGTAGAAATCCGCAAGCGGGTCAGGTTCTGGGATTTGGCTGCTTCCGAGAAAAAGATAAAAGTGTCCAGGCGCAAAAAGAAAGACCCAGATGAGACAGTTGGAACTCTCATGTCGTGGGACGGTGAGCACTTCTATATAGAAGATCAGGTAGCGGGTAGGTGGGAATACGGCGGTATACTACACCAGATGCACCTTACTGCGATGAGAGATGGGGCGCTAATTCCGGTCTTCATAGAAGAAGAACCAGGCTCTGGCGGTAAGAATCAGGTCGCTGCCATTCAAAAGTTTTTTCGTGAGGGCGATGATCAGCATAATGCTTTGCCATATCATAAATTGGAAGGCAAGCGACCGGAGGGTGACAAGGTTATACGTGCTGACATCTGGTTCAAGGATGCTGCCAATGGTAAGGTGTTTATGGTCGAGGGACACTGGAATGAGGAGTTTCTGAACCAATTGGATAACTTCCCTGAAGCACCATATGATGATCGCATAGACAGCGCCAGCGGAGCGAGGCTTGAGGTCGCTCCGATAATTTCATGGTCTGAGGTCAAGTTCTTGTCGTTGGGGATGGACATTATAGATGATAAAGAAGAAGAAATTGATGAAGAATCTGACGGCATCATATCTTTATGAAAACACGGTATAATACTTCAATAATTATTGGTTTTCTTTTTATGGTGGAAAAACATGCCAAAAACTAAGACATCTGCACCTAGAGTTTCGCGTGAGAAGGGTCAGCGAAGCTTAGATCTTCCTCCGGAGTCACTTACCAGACTGATTCCTCCCTGGTCTTATCCTAAAACATTAACTGATGGAAATACCTGGCGAAACGTTGTAGCCAGCCAGCCCATAGCAGAATTGTGTCGTGAGACATTAATTTCAAATTTTATTGCTTTAGAATGGAAGATTGAGCCGAAAGACAGCGATCAGCGCGATGAGTTGAAAGAACAAATCGAATATTACACAGAGTTCTTTTGGAATACTGGCAGGTACGACTATGACACTATTATTGAGTGGATTGGTCGAGATATGCTGGATATCCCATTTGGAGGAGCAGCAGAAGTTGGTAGGGAGGGGGATCGTCCAGGTGGTAAGGTATTATGGATCGAGCCACTTGATGGCGCAACGTTATTCCCGTATCCCAATAGAGAGTGGCCTATATATCAGCACTTGAAAGAAGTGCCAATGCGTCCGATATTCTTTCCTCCTCATGCGATTAATCGTGTGTATTATTCTCCACACACGCACATCCAGCTTGAGGGATGGGGCATACCCCCGCCAGAGAAGGTGTATCTGGCTCTGGAATTATTGAATCGTGGTGACGTTTATTATGCGAATCTGCTTTTGGATACTCCAGAGGCAGGTATTCTTGATTTAGGTGATATGTCCGAAGTATCAGCAAAGAAATGGATACAAGCATTTCGGACAATGCTTGGCGGAATTGACCCGATGAAGATCCCTGTGCTGTATGAACACAACACAGATGTAAAATTCCTGCCTTTCAATAAGCCCCCAACAGATTTGATGTTTGATCGGGTCACTGCCAAATATGCTTCCATCGTGGCTGCTGGATATGGTCTTTCTTTATCAGATATAGGTATCCAGACAACTACCAGTGGTGGTGACACATTGGCAGGCTCTATTCGAGATGAGCGCAAGACCAGGCGCACCGGCTTTGCTCGCTTCAAGCGGAAGATGGTGTCATTCTTCAATTTCTTGCTTCCGGATGGGCTTGAATACAAGATAATTGATATGGACGATGAGCTGTCAGTGGCGCTGGGTAGAGCCAGATTAGCCAATGCGACTGCTGCATCTCAGTATATTGAAAAGCGAATATTCACTCCTGGAGAGATGCGGAGACAGGCGATTTCTGATGGTTTGATCACCATATCTGTACCCGAGGAAGTTCCCGAAGACGAATTTCCAGATGATCCTATGGCAGAGAGTCCAGAGCGTCCTGGTATGATGGGCAAGCCGATTGCCCCATCTCAGGGAGGGCATGGGGAGGTTCTCCCTCGAAGTGAAACATATGATGCTTTCTCCGAGAGCGCTGGGTTTTTATTGGAAGTCAGCGATACAGCATTAAAGCATCTTATCAGGGCAGCGGTAAAACCACTTGCGATCCAAACTGAAAGCATTCTGGAAGAATTGAGTGGAGCTGAACTCGCTGCGTGGGACGACTGGCATGATGATGTTCTTTGGGGAAACATAAATGAGGAAATTCCAGAGCTGACTGAGATTACTTTGTCAGAATCCAAAGAGCGCATAGAATCTGCCATGAAGAAGGAGCAATGGTGGAAGTTGTCGGTTTCTCCTGACGAAGTATATGACGATTTCGAGGAGTTTCTGCTTGAAAGTATAAATAATCGTGCGAGAGAGGTAGGCAAGAATATTGAGGATATAGAATATAAAGATAAATTTATGTCTGGAATATCTGATCTTATCGAACAAGCCGAGTCCAGAATAGAAAGAGGGCTTCCGAATTGTATAATTTCTGGAACTAAAAAGACTTTGATAGATCAGGAAGTGGCTGCAAAATCTCTTGACGAACAAGAAATTTTGCATGATAATAAGACAGTTGATTATGTCAGGCAGGAGATATATTCTTTGGTTTCAGATGTAATTGAGAAATTTGCTCTTGGTCTGACAGACACGATAAATGAAATATTAGAGGAGATATAAATATTATGGTAGCACCGCCTGTTACAGATAAGAAGAAAGAAGATACGGATAAGACAGCACCTTTACAAGAAGAATTACAACCGATAAAGCATGTCCTTCGTGCCATTAATGCTGCAGGTCAGTATGGTCAGGACGGATCTCTGCCTTTGGCAGATGTCGAGGCATACTTGGCAGGCTTTTTTGCCGATGGATACAAGCTCCAGTTGGTGCAGCACTTGCGGAGCAATATGTCTCCGGAAGGAAACGCCGTTTTGAGCGAGCAAATGCTTTATGTGTTTGTATTAGAATGATACTGGAATTTCTGGTATTTGCGCTTATCGGTAAGATTATCGTTTTTCTGCTCCAGAAGTTTCCTAAAAGTAAACTCCCGTTTATTGGTAGATTATTTTCGGAGGGGAGACTTCTGGATGACTTATTCGCCTGTGACTTATGTCTGGGCTTTTGGGTTTATTTTGGATTAGCATTTGTATCAGATATGGATTTAGCTGGCATTGGTGTTCCGGTTGTTTCCCAGTTTATCGCTGGGGCGGTTACAACCTTTATAGTACATATATTTTCTGTGGGATGGAATGCCAAATTTCAGAATCTAATTATTGAGTAGGTGAAATGCCTCCTAAAGATCTGCCCGAAGGGGCAAAGAAAATTTACTTGGCAGCAGAGAAAAATGCCAGGAAATCAACGTGTAAAGACGCTGGCGAACGACAAGATGAGTGTGTAGCGCGTGTCGCATGGAGTGCGGTTAAACGCAAGTACAAGAAAGATGCCAGTGGTAAATGGACTCCGAAAGCGGATGTTCAAGAATTCTCGATGGCTATTGTCAAAGCATCGTATGATAAGAAAACCGCAACACGCAGATGGCGAGCTGTGGCATCAGATACAGAAGAGGATTCTTATGAAGATAATATGTCTCTGGAACTGTTCAGCGATTTCTTGGGCAGGATAGAGACAGAAGAGCAACCGCCAGAAGAATTTCGGAGCGACTTCTGGGATGGAGGTAAGCCATATTTATCGGTTTCGCATTATCCTGATCTGAATGGGAAAGGCGTACCTGGGCCTGTAGATGCTGTTTATGTAGATGGAAACAGACTCAAGTCCACTGGTCGCTTCGATGACACTCCATTGGGTCGAGCATGCTTTGAATCGATATGTCGAGACTTGTATGGCGAAGATCCCGTTCCAGATGATGAGAAAATTCGAATTTCTATTGCTTTCCTTGATTACAAGCACCGCCACAAGGCAACTGGCTTTGTTTTCGAGCGATCAGACGAAAACTCTGTATGTGTTGAATGTCTGAGAGAACTCTTAGAAGGAGAGTATGGAGGCAGGGAATTCTTACGTGGACATTTGATTCACCTCGGCATGACACGAGTGCCGGTGAATACCAGAACTGAAATGGAGGTAGAGCGTTCCATGACTACCAGAAAAGAAGATGCTGCAAGCATCGTTGGTGAAGAACTTGCCGAAGAGCTGGAACAGGAAAATGAACTGGTTGGCAAGTCTGAAGCATTAATAATCAAATCTGAAGAGGAAGAAACTCCCAGCGAAGAAACAGAAGTCGTAGACGTTTCTGAATCTGAAGAAACTGTAACAGAGCCAGAGGAAGAACAGAAGTCTGATTTTGAGGACAAGATGTTGCAGATGCTCGAGGAAATTAAAGCAGAAGTAACTCCGAAGCCCGTTGAAGAGCATCCCCTGGACGGAGCAATTGCTCAGTTGAAGTCGGTATATGACGTTGCGCTGGAAATGGATGACTCCACTGCTGCTATGCAGGCAGTTCAAGAGCCATTCGAGGTTCTTATCCGATCAATCCAAGATGGTTTGGTCAAGGAAGAGCCAGAAACAAAGCAACCAGCTTCTACTGAAGAATCTATTGCTCAAATGCTGGCTGGTTTCAGGGATGAAATCGGACAGGAAATCGGTCTGTTGCGCGCCGAAGTTGCTGCAAGTAAGCAGGTAGCGCCACAGGAAACTCAGGAACAAGTACCTGTGAGACGCAGTGTATCTGTTCCGCCTAACTTGGTGTTAGAACAGCAAGCCCCACAGTCCAAGACTCCGAGCCTTCGGAAACTTGTTGAGCAATCTGTGGGCATGTAATTAACTAAATACGTGTTCGGTTAAGTCGCCCCAAGCGATGTCGGACGATGAAAATTTATTGGAGGTATCTTTACAATGTCCGAGCAGGTATTAAACTTGGGCGAAGATGCAGGTCAGAATCCCGAATACGTTCAGAAGACTACTGATCCAGTAATTCTTCCCCAACCATACGCACAACCGGCAGACTTTGCTGCCCAATATCCCACGCCACTCGATCCCACTGAAATTCTGGATCTGTGTGATGAGATTACACTGCTTCAAGCTCTCCCCGAAGAGACTACGCAGTTGAGTGCTCATCTGTGGCGCGAAATGACATCGCTTGAGTTCACTTCTGGATCGAGCTATATCGCCTTCGCTGATGGCGAATGCCCAGAAGAGTATACTCACGATGGCGCAAATAGCACCATCACTCTGAAGAACATTGGTGCTAAGAAAACTCTGTCATATCGTGACATTCTTCATTCTCGTGCAGTTGCTGGTGCGAACTGGCATGGCATTAACACACTGAATGGGCCATTCCCATCCGGTGAGGGTATGCCTGGTGGTTCAGATGTTGGCACTCTTGACAAGAGAATGGTCGCTGATGTGAAAGAAAAGGAGATCCGCCTTGCCATGACTTTGGTTATGAATGGGCATGATCGCCTGCTGGTGCAGGGTGATACTAATACTAACTCGCTTGAGTTTGATGGTATCGAGAATTGGGCAACCAATATGTCCTGCACAATGCACACGAATGACAACAGCGCATCCGGTACTTTCTCCGGCTTGGGGCTTGACCGCTTCATGAGCGAGAGCTGTGCAAAACCCACTCATATTCTTGGTCACTCCGCAGCGATTCAGGAAATGATGAGTGCATACTTCCAGCTTGGTTACCAAGGCTCGCAGGTTGTTAACTACAGCGATGGAAATCGCTTAGTTCCTGGATACAACTTCGCTGGCTTTGTGAACACCGCTGTTGGTATGTTGCAGGTTATCGCAGATGACAACTTCGCTCGAGTAAACGCTGGAGGCGGGGCATTTCAGGCTTCGCTCTGGCCTATGCGTTTCTCTCACAATGGAGAAAACCTGGTTTACAAGATCACTCAAGTTCCGTTGAGCCTGACTGACCTTGTACCTGGTTGTACTGCAATCTCGTTTGAAGTGTGGGCTGCAACTGCTTTGGTTATCAAGGCATGCTGCGCTCAGGGTCAATACACATCGCAGTTTACAGGTCGCATCGTAACGACTTGTACAACGATAGGGTAACTTCTCCTACCCTCCCTTCCCTCGAAGGACTGAGGCGGGTTTGTCTCCTTACCGCCTCAGTCCAATATGGATGTAAATATGTATTCAATAAGTAATATGTACATGGCTGCTGCTTTGCTGGCTTACGGTGCAGACCTCGAAGAAATCGATAAGACAGACAAGCGCCGTCAGAAGTTTCGCTTTGGGGGAAACGTGTCACAGGTGTTTATCCAAGACAGCGAACTGGTAATCCTGAGAATAGAGAATCCCACTTTTGATGATATATGGACTTATTTTGTTGGTGAGAAGCTGGTCTTTCCGCCATCGTTTGTGGATTCCATACGAAGGATCAAAGCAGCCATACACGACAATTAGTGTATAATTATGGTTACAAATGAAGATGGTTGGGTTGCTTTGCGGAAATATCGCACCATCAATCAGATAGTTTCTGTTGGAGGCAACGAATACGCTTTTGCAAACAGGGCAAACATATGCTTGGCTTGGGTAAGACCCGAGCATGTAGACCAGGTTTTATCCATGAAGCGGGTTTGCTGCGGAGGAAATAAGAAGCCGTTGTTCACTTATGCTGATGAAGTATCAGTTCGCCGGTGGACTAATGGTGGAGGTAGATAGTTATGTTTACTCGTGAAGAACTTGAAGAAATGTTCAAATACAACCTCGTTGAATTGGCAACCTATCAAGGATTGGAAGTGGATATGAGGATGCTGAAGGAGGACATTATTGACGAGATATTAGAATCACAGGAAGAAAGAATGAAGGAGGCAGAACCAAAAGAGCCTCCAGCGAGTGTAAGAATTCAAAGAATAAGAGATAGTCAGAAGGAGTAGGAAATGACACCAGAACAATTAGCATTACTATTGGGAGCGATTCTTTCTTTAGTATTTGCGTATTTTCCTTGGGTGAAAGATTGGTTTGATGGTTTAGATAGTGTTTGGAAGCCACTGCTTAATGCCGGATTGCTTTTGGTTTTGGCTCTGGCTTTGGTTGGTTTGGGTTGCTTGGACTTGGTTGATTATTTTGCTTGCTCTCAATCTGGGCTATTGGAAGCTCTTATTGTGTGGCTATTAGCATTGATTGGAAACCAGGCAGCATACTTGGCATTTGTCCGTCAGATCAAACAGAAGAAATAAACATTAATCTAACTTTAATGTTAGACACATATCCTGCATGGTAATATAGGCATAGTCGTATTGGCTGTGCCTATATTTATATGGAGAAGATATGAAAGTAAGAAAAGACAGATTCCAAGAATGGTTTGATGATCCAGTAGCAGAACTACAAAAATTTCTCCTCTCTGGGCAAGCAATAATGAGCGTGGTTTTTGAAGAAAGTGGCAGGAGAGGGCTTGTGGAATTATCCCAGCGGGACGCTGTTCACTTACTTGAAGAATTTGGTGTTAAATGGGAGACAGAAGAATGAAAATCGCTGTAACGGGGCATGAGGGCAAGATTGGGAGCGAACTGGTAGACAGGGGGTATATACCTCTCGAGTGCGATGTGACAGATCTGGATCAGGTAAACAGCGAGATACACCGTGTAAATCCAGATCTTATTGTGCATTGTGCAGCCATGACAGATGTAGGCTGGTGTGAAGAGAATAAAGAGAAGGCGTTCGGGGTAAATGTGCGTGGTGTGCATAATATTTTGTATGAATTTACAGGAACGCTGGTTTATTTGTCATCTGTCCACATATTCAATGGCAGTAAGTATTGGAACTATTCTGAGAAGCACAGACCAGACCCGCAAAATACCTACGGGATCACCAAGTGGGCTGGGGAAGAAATTGCCAAATTCAGCGTTGGCAGGACACTCGTTGTGCGGATTTCCAGGACATTTGATCGAGACTTCTTACAACCAGGCATTGAAGTATTGGAGTCTGGGGAGGAGTTAGAGGTAACAACTCTTATTCGGCGTTCGTTTCAATACCTTCCACACTTTGTAGATAATCTCATTTGGGCTATTAATCATATGGACGAGTTTCCAGATGTAGAAACCCTGAATATCGCCGGTCGAGATACGCTCAGTTATTATGATTTCTGGTTGCAGGCATGCAACATATTGGGCTACGATACAGACCTCTTGAAACCCAGAACGTGGCGCATAAAGGAACACCCACGCCCGTTTCGTGGTGGGCTTCGAGTAAAGAAGGCAGAGAAGTTGGGAATGAAGATATATTCGGCAATTGATGGATTGAAAGCGATAAAGGCGGGAATGTGACAATAGGAATTACTGGATGGGAAGGAAGGTTGGGCTGGCACTTAGTTAACAAGTACAGCAACTGTGTGCCTTTAGAATGTGATGTACGGGATTTGGGGAGCGTACAGAGAGCGATTGAAGAAGTCGATCCGAAGACAATAATCCATTGCGCTGCCATAACAGATGTGGACGGTTGTGAAGGGAGCTTGTACAGCGATGCAATCGATGTGAACATCCTTGGCACACGCAATGTTCGCTCTGCCTTTGAGGGTCAAGTAATCTATATCAGTACAGATTACGTCTTTGATGGCAGAGATGGGCCGTACAATGAGGAAGCGAAACCGAACCCGATCAGCCACTACGGAGAAACGAAACTGTATGGCGAAGAAGAGATAATCATGGCTGATTATCCAACAGATGTGATCGTGAGAACTACGGTTTTGTATGGAGGCAACGAGCCAGATTTCGTTACTTCCATCATCGACAAACTAAAGACCCAGAGCATCTTCAAGGTAACTGGATCTATACTGGGCAGTCCAACCTATATTCCCCATCTTGGGGAGGGGCTTATTGCTCTGACCAGACTGAAATCTCCGCCAAGAATTTTGAATATTGCTGGCAGGGATGTGATCAGTCGCTGGGTATTCGCATGTAAAATTGCAAAGCATTTTGGATACCCTGTACATAATGTGCTTCTAACTATGGTTGGTCAGACCGGCGTGGCAGCACGACCGAGAAAAGGTGGGTTAAAGATTACTCTTGCTGAAGCGTTGCGGATACCCATATTTTCTGTGGATGCTGGATTGGAGAGAATGAATGGAAAGCGTTAGCATAATTATCCCTTTCTATAACCACTGGAATCTCACTCACCAGCGCCTTATGGAGATGCACAAATATGCTCCAGATGGGTGTGAAATCGTCCTGATTAATGATGCCTCTACGGATTTGGATTGTGAAGGTGGGGTAGCGTTCTGGCAGAATGGTGCAACCAGGCAGGAAATTCGTTACCACAAAAACAAGGAAAATCTCGGGTTTGGTGGGTCGATGAATAAGGGGGCTGAGATAGCGAAGGGAGATATTCTGATATTTTATTCCAATGATGTTATTTGTAGCGGGGATTTTATAACTAGAATCAAACTAACATTAAAGGAAAATGAGAATCTGCTGATCGGGGGCAGGATAATTTATTGGCCTGGAGGCTGGAATGAGTTTGAGCATGAGGGGAGGCGCTTCACAGTTCCATATTGCGAGGGCTGGTTGCTTGCTTGTACCAGACAAGTGTGGGATAATCTTGGTGGGTTTGATCCTCGATACGGTAAGTATGCCGTAGAAGACATTGATTTATCTACCACAGCCGTATCTCTGGGATATGATTTATACGGCTTGAATAGTCCTCATCTGAAGCATATTGGTGGGGCTACTGCCAAATATGATGAGTACCGCATGGAATATACTACAAACAATAAGCGAAAGTATATAAAGAAATGGAAGAATCGTTTTGAAGAATTATTCTTAATGCGGGAGGGCGCATAACATGGCAGATGATGTTAATGGAAAACTTGACAAACTGATAGACAAGATAGACGAGAATTGTGATAAGTTGGAGAACATAGAAACTTTGTTAATTGGAGATATGAAAGACACTAATAAGGTTGGCATACTCGAGCGCCTTCGCCTTGTTGAGCGCTGGATCGAGAAGCGCGAATGGTTCGAGAAATTAATTATTGTAGCCATAGTGGGAAACGCTATAGGACTAATATTTTTGCTTATCCAGAGCGGATTGGGACAATAAACGACACAAATAAGAATAAGGATAAAAATGAAAAACGAAATACTATCTCTTGTCCGAGACTATGCGGAAAAGCGCTTACAACCAAGAGAATTCATACCAGGAAAAACTAAAGTCCCTGCTTCTGGGGCATCTTTGTCTCCAGATGATATAGAAGCGTTAACGGAAGCAGTATTACAGCTCTGGTATACGGAAGGGAAATTTTGCGCTCGCTTCAGGACGGAATTATCGAGGCAATTCAACAAGAGATATATTACACTGTGTAATTCTGGATCGTCTGCAAATCTGCTTGCAATGCGGACGGCGCTGGAGATATTTCCCTATAAGGATTATGTTATAACGTGTGCTACTAACTTTCCTACCACTGTTGCGCCAATTTACCAGTGTGGTCAGATTCCCATTTACATCGATATAGACCCGCTCACATTAGCCCCGAGATTTGACCAGTTCCAAATGGCTCTCAACCAATATAAGGGCAAAATCTCTGGGGCAATATTTGCTCACACTTTAGGATTTCCATTTGATGAGCAGGAAATTGATGAGATAAATCCAGGTTTTACCATATCTGATTGCTGTGATGCCTTGGGAACAGAATTGGAGATAGGAGAGGAACTTGTGCCGGTAGGCACATTCTCCGACTTATCGACTTTATCCTTCTTCCCTGCTCACCATATTACGACTGGCGAAGGTGGAGCAGTAATGTGTCATCATCCAGAAATCAGTAAAATGCTGAACAGCATTTCCAATTGGGGCAGGGACTGTTGGTGCTCTCCAGGTCAGGATAATACCTGTGGCAAGAGATTTGAATGGGAATGGAAGAAACTTCCTGACCACTACGATCACAAGTACACTTTCTCAACGTTAGGATATAACTTGAAGATGACTGAGTGGCAGGCAGCACTCGGATTTTCACAGATTCAGCGACTTTCATCGTTCGGTGAAAAGCGCAGAGAAAATTACAAATACCTGCTCAGAAACCTGTTTATCTTCAAAGAATGGTTGAATGTTGGAGTAGTCTTTAGCGCTGGATTACACAGCCCGTTTGGTTTCCCAATAATGGTGGATACTGACGCATTCACTGCAGACGAATTGATTGCTTATTTAGAGAAACACAAGATTTCCACCAGGCGAGTATTTGCTGGCAATATCACCAAACAACCAGGCTACGATCTCCCGCATGAGAAGTATGATTTGAGCGGGAGCGACAAGGTGATGCGGGATATGTTCTGGATCGGATGCCATCCCAGCATAACGAGAGAGATGATGGATTATATGCTAGAGATATTTGATCAGTTCTTCAAGGAGAAAGGATTGTTGTTTCCACTGTAATTCCCACTAGCATCAAAAGGGGTATTATCTGTATCAGACCCTGCAAAGACATAGCGACCGTTAACCTGTGTGTTTGCCAGCGCCACCAATTCGTCCAATGTGTTCTGAACGTTGTCAGC
>Ga0209536_100013331_pt1 | contig 11862 bp, 10 predicted proteins | sample DeeMarSeWOR28_12_FD_187461 | JGI IMG/M metagenome (GOLD analysis project Ga0209536, IMG submission 187461) | Marine sediment microbial communities from White Oak River estuary, North Carolina - WOR-2-8_12 (SPAdes) (version 2) | ecosystem: Environmental > Aquatic > Marine > Intertidal zone >...
GAAATACAACTTCGAGTATGCCGATATCGATGCCCTGTTCGGCTGGTTCGACCAGTGCGAAGCCGCGGCCCGCAAGCTGGTCGACCTCGGCCTGCCGCTGCCCGCGTACGAGCAGGTGCTCAAGGCCTCGCATACCTTCAACCTGCTGGATGCGCGTAATGCCATCTCTGTCACGGAACGGCAAAGCTACATCCTGCGCGTGCGCACCCTCTCCCGGCAGGTGGCAGAGGCCTACTATGCAGCGCGCGAAGCACTCGGCTTCCCCATGCTCACCGACAACGGGGCTGGCACATGACGTCAAGCCGTGATTTGCTGATCGAGATCGGTACCGAGGAGTTACCACCGAAGGCACTGCGCCACATGCGTGATGCGCTGCAGACGTCAATGGACAGCTTGCTGGATGAAAATCGGCTGGCACACGGCAGTAGCCATGCCTATGCCACACCGCGGCGGCTGGCACTGCTCATCAGGGACGTACCCGTGGCACAACCTGACCGTGAGGTTACGAAACGCGGTCCGGCACTGAAAGCCGCCTTTGATGCCGATGGCAATCCCACTAAACCGGCCGAGGGCTTCGCGCGTTCCTGTGGTGTAACGGTGAGCGAACTCGAGGAGCTGCAGACCGACAAGGGTAGCTGGCTGGTGTATCACTCCACGGAGACCGGCCATGCCAGCAGCGACGTGATACCCGGGCTACTTGAAAAGGCACTGAAAACCTTACCGATGCCGAAACGCATGCGCTGGGGCAATTCGGAAATCGAATTTGTACGACCGCTCCACTGGATGGTGCTGCTGTTTGGTAATGAAGCCATAGCGGCAAATGTACTGGGTATCGACAGCGGCCGCTATTCACGTGGCCACCGCTTCCACCGCAACGAGGCCATTGAGATCGCCGAGGCGGGCGCCTATGTGCAGACACTGCAACAGGATGGCATGGTCGAGGTGGACATGGAACGACGACGGGATTCCATCCACACACAGGTCATGGAAGCCGGCGCTGCACTCGGCGGCAAGGCACTGATCGATGCAGCACTGCTCGACGAGGTCACCGCACTGGTGGAATGGCCGGTGGCCATCAGCGGCAGTTATGACCCGCACTTTCTCGAGGTGCCGGCAGAGGCCCTGATCTCGAGCATGCAGGACCACCAGAAATATTTTCCTGTCGTCGATGATCACGGCAAACTGCTGCCGCACTTCATTACCATCGCCAACATTGCCAGCAAGGATCCGCGGCAGATCAAGGCCGGTAACGAGCGTGTCATCCGCGCCCGCCTTGAGGATGCCGTTTTCTTCTGGAACCAGGACCGCAAGCAAACACTGCATAGTCGCGCCGCACAGCTGGACGACATGACCTTCCAGAAAAGGCTCGGCTCGCTGGGAGACAAGCAATCCCGGATTGCGGCCATTGCCACTGCCCTTGCCGGGGAACTGGGCTTCAACGTCGAGCGGGTACAGCGTGCGGCATCCCTGTGCAAGTGTGACCTGGTCACCAGCATGGTGTTCGAGTTCCCTGACTTGCAGGGCATCATGGGGCGTTACTATGCGCTGCACGATGGCGAGGATGAAGCCGTTGCCAGGGCACTGGATGAACAGTACCAGCCACGTTTTGCCGGCGACACCCTGCCGGCCTCCGGCACCGGACAGCTACTGGCGATTGCCGAACGACTGGATACGCTGGTTGGAATCTTCGCCATTGGTCAGACACCAACAGGTGACAAGGACCCGTTTGGCCTGCGTCGTTCGGCACTTGGACTGCTGCGCATTCTGATAGAAAAGCAACTCGATCTGGATCTGCGTGCATGCATCGATACCGCGGCAAACAATTTTCCCGCCGAACTCGATGCCGCCAGCATCGCCGATCCCTTGTTCAGCTTCATGATGGATCGCCTGCGTGCCTGGTATCTCGATGCCGGTTATGATGTTCATGTATTCGAGGCCGTGCTTGCCAGACAACCGCAGCGACCGCTGGACTTTGATCAACGCATGCGTGCCGTCAGCAGCTTTCGTGCCCTGCCCGAGGCAGACAGCCTCGCAGCGGCGAACAAACGCATACGCAATATCCTGCGCAAGGCGGCTACGGCGATTCCTGCCAGTTACGACAGCAAGCTGCTGCATGAACCTGCCGAAAAGGCCCTGGCAGCTGCGCTGCAGGCACTCGACACACAGACCAGACCGTTGTTCGAGCAACGCGACTACACCAACGCCCTGTGCCAGCTGGCAGCCCTGCAAGCACCGGTGGACGCATTTTTCGATGACGTCATGGTGATGGCGGATGATGTTACCTTGCGTGACAATCGCCTCGCCCTCCTGCAGGCATTGTCCGAACTGTTTCTGCAGGTTGCTGACATTTCCCTGCTGCAGGGATAACCCCATTAGCCACGGAAGAACACGGAAAGATTACCTCCAAGGCTTTTATTTTTTCGTGTTTTCCGTGGATTCCGTGGCAAAATGTTCGAATAAAAGCTTTTCGTCTTTTTGTTTCTGTGGCCGGCTGAATAGATACACAATTTAAATAATGCCTAACAAAGACTCCTACAGGGATATGCTTGCAGCCGTACAGGCGTTCCATGAGAAGCATGACTTTAAAAATACCGGTGGCGAAGAGCTCGCCTATCGCGTCGCCCTGATGACCGAGGAACTCGGTGAAATTTCTGCCTGTGTCACCAAGGGCAAGGACCGCGACAGTCTCGCCGAGGAGTGTGCAGACCTGATGATCCTGTTGCTAGGCACTGCCATTGCCGCCGATTTCAGACTCGACGATGCCTTCTGGGAAAAGATGAAAAAGCTCGAGCAACGCAACTCGCGCATGATCAATGGTCGTATACGGGTATCGGAATTCAGGGACACCTGATGCAACTGATCATCCTCGACCGTGATGGCGTCATCAATGAAGACTCGGATGAATTCATCAAGTCGCCATCGGAGTGGCAGCCGATACGCGGCAGCCTCGAGGCCATTGCCCGCCTGCATCGCGCGGGCTGGCACGTGGTGGTGGCAACCAACCAGTCAGGCATTGCACGCAAGTTGTTTGACCTCGATACCCTTGTCCGTATTCATGAGACCATGCTGCATCGCGTCATCGAAAGCGGCGGTATGATAGAGGCTGTGTTCTTCTGTCCGCATGGGCCGGATGATGGCTGCAACTGTCGCAAACCGAAACCGGGCATGTTTCTCGATATCGCACAGCGGCTGCATACTGACCTGCAGGGCGTACCCGCCATTGGCGATTCACTGCGTGATATCGAGGCTGCAAAAATCGCGGGGGCAACCCCTTTTCTGGTGAAAACGGGTAAAGGCTTTGGCACCGTGAGCAATCCCGAACTGGATCCGGAGGTTGCTGTATTTGACGATCTCTACAGTGTCGTCGATCACCTGTTGAACACCGCCACACGACACACTGACAAATCCTATGTCGACTGACAATACATCCTACCTGGTCATCTGGCTTCGCTCTCTGGCGTTCTGGATTGTCTTTCCCGTTTCTATGGTGATTTTTGCCAACCTTTTGCTGTTTACCGTGTTTTTATCACTGCAAACACGCTGGCGACTGCTTCAGGTATGGGTGAACTTCATCCTCTGGTGGCTGAAGGTGACCTGCAAACTGACACACGAGGTACAGGGCAGTGAACATATCACGCCGGAAGCCGGCATTGTGTTTTCAAAGCACCAGTCCACCTGGGAAACGATTGCGCTGCAGCAGATCTTTCCGGTTCAGGTCTGGGTCGCCAAACGCGAATTGATGTGGATCCCGTTCTTCGGCTGGGGCCTCGCCATGATGAAATGCATTCACATCAAGCGAGGCAGCGGCAAGGCGGCCGTCAAGCAGCTGGTCACCCAGGGTAGCGCACGACTCAAGGAAGGTATCTGGGTGATCATCTTTCCCGAAGGTACCCGCATCCCGGCCGGTCAACGCGGGCGCTACCGCATTGGTGGTGCCGTGCTGGCAGAACAGAGCGGTTATCCCATTGTTCCTGTTGCTCACAATGCAGGCGAATACTGGCCACGTCGCAGTTTTATCAAGCGCCCGGGGGTGATACAGGTTCGTATCGGCGCACCCATCGACCCGGCCGGCAAGACTGCCCAGCAGTTACTGACCGAGGCTTCCGACTGGATTGAAGACCGCATGGCGGAAATCACGACCTTGTAGGAGCGGCGTCCTCGCCGCGATTCGGGGCAGGTATAACAAAAACAATCGCGGCAAGGACGCCTCATTCACATGTTTATAATTATATAATACCCTATAATTAGGGTATAAAATATTAATAATAACAATTAATTCAATTATATATAAATTACCACTATTTACACTATTGCGTATTTTGGCATGTGCTAGACATCCAGGTTTGAGACCAACAGGGCATTCTGTTCGATGAAGTCACGCCGCGGCTCAACCTGGTCCCCCATCAGGGTTGTAAAGATATCATCGGCGCCAACGGCATCTTCTATCTGAACCTGCAGCAGACGGCGGTTCTCCGAATCGAGCGTGGTCTCCCAGAGCTGCTCCGGGTTCATTTCGCCGAGTCCCTTGTAGCGTTGAATATGCTGGCCGCGCTTCGCCTCTTCCATCAGCCAGTCCAAGGCCTGCTTGAAGGACGATACATCGGTGCGGCGCTCGCCGCGCTGCACATAGGCACCCTCACTGAGCAATCCATCGAGCTGCTGCCCCAGGGCCATCATTTGCTGGTACTCCACACTATTGAAGAATTCCGCGCCGAGCACTTGTTCAGAGGCGACAATGCCATGCGTCCACTTGCTGAGGGTGGCCACGAAAACGGTTTCCTCTGCTCCTGCCTCGACCGAACATTCATAACGCTGGCCGCTGCCGAGGGTGGCATTGATACGTGACTCCAATTCGGCAAACCAGTCCGTCACGTGCGTCAAATCAGTCAGGCTGTCCTGGTCCAGGACCGGCATGTATATCATGCGCTCGAGCACGGCAGCATCATAGCGTCGCGACAGTCGCCGTATGGAGGCCATCACCGCCATGTAACGATTGGCCAGTGACTCCAGTGCCGGTCCTCCCAGCGGGGGCGCATCCGGATTAACGTACAGCTGTGCCTTCTCTATGGCACTGTTGAGAAGCATGGCATTCAGTGACAGATCATCCTTAACATATTGTTCTTGCTTGCCTTTTTTTATTTTATATAGCGGTGGCTGTGCAATGTACACATAGCCACGCTCGATCAGTTCCGGCATCTGGCGGTAAAAAAAGGTCAGCAGCAAGGTGCGGATATGCGAGCCGTCAACATCGGCATCGGTCATAATGATGATGCGGTGATAACGTAGTTTGTCGACATTGAACTCGTCCCGCCCAATACCGCAACCCAGGGCGGTGATCAGGGTACCGACCTCCGCCGATGACAGCATCTTGTCGAAGCGTGCCTTCTCGACATTCAGGATCTTGCCCTTCAGCGGCAGTATCGCCTGTGTGCGGCGATCACGGCCCTGCTTGGCTGAACCGCCGGCTGAATCACCCTCCACCAGGAACAACTCCGACAAGGCCGGATCGCGTTCCTGGCAGTCTGCCAGTTTACCCGGCAGTCCGGCGATATCCAGTGCGCCTTTGCGGCGTGTCATCTCCCGCGCCTTGCGGGCCGCTTCACGGGCCCGCGCGGCGTCAATGATTTTCGAGGTAATCGCCTTGGCCTCGACGGGACTTTCCAGCAAATAGGCCTGGAACTTCTCGCTTACCGTCGATTCGACAATACCCTTGATCTCGGACGATACCAGCTTGTCCTTGGTCTGCGATGAAAACTTGGGGTCGGGCACCTTGACCGAGAGCACTGCGGTAAGGCCCTCGCGGGCATCTTCGCCAGTCGCCGATACCTTGGCCTTACGCATCAGGCCTTCCTTTTCCATGTACTGGTTCAGGGTACGCGTCATCGCGCCGCGAAAGCCCGCCAGGTGGGTACCCCCATCACGCTGCGGAATGTTGTTGGTAAAACAAAAGATGTTTTCCTGGTAGGAATCGTTCCACTGCATGGCAAGTTCCACACCGACGTCATCTTTCATGGCACTCAAATAGAACACTGTCGGGTGCAAGGGCGTCTTCTTGCGGTTCAGGTGTTCCACAAACGCCTGGATACCGCCTTGGTACTCGAAGACATCCTCCTTGTCCGTGCGCTCATCCTTGAGGCGAATACGCACCCCGGAATTCAGAAATGACAACTCACGCAGCCGTTTCGCAAGAATATCGTAGTGGTATTCGGTTTGTGAGAAAATTTCGCTGCTGGGCTTGAAGTGTATTTCTGTACCGGTACGGTCCGTATCACCGACCACGGCCAGCGGGGCCAGCGGCACGCCCATGTGATATTCCTGCGTATGTATCTTGCCATCCCGGTTTATGGTGATCGTCAGGGTTTCGGATAGCGCATTGACCACGGACACGCCGACCCCGTGAAGGCCACCGGATACCTTGTAGGAATTGTCATCAAACTTGCCGCCGGCATGCAGTACCGTCATGATGACCTCGGCCGCCGAAACCCCCTCGTCCGAATGCATATCCACGGGAATGCCACGCCCGTCGTCGTTGACTGTTACGGAATTATCGCCGTGCAGTATAACGTTGATTTCATTGCAATGGCCAGCCAGGGCTTCATCGATAGAATTATCGACCACCTCGAATACCATGTGATGCAATCCGGTACCGTCATCGGTGTCACCGATATACATGCCGGGACGCTTGCGTACCGCATCAAGCCCCTTCAGAACCTTGATATTCGATGAGGTATAGGAGTTTTCTTCTGCCATTTGGTTGTCCTGAGTGCCTGATTGTCGGGTTGTTGAAACCGCTATGCGTAAAGCCGGTGATTATACCACTTCCTGTATCTCGCCACGTTCCACGTGAAACCTTCTCATATGCGGCCAGTCCGGCAATTCGTTGCGCCTGAAGTCAATGGCGGACACAAACACCTGGATATCTAGTTCCCGCAACGCCTCCAGTACCCGGGACTGGTGCATCGCGTCGAGTTCACTGCCGAGATCATCCAGTAAAAAGGCGCCCATGGGGGCTGATCGGTCTTGCTGACATTTAACCTGTGCCAGCATGAAGGCAACAACCGCGGCCTTTTGTTGTCCGCGGGAAAAACGGGACTGTAGTAGCTCACCGTTGACGGTGAGTTTGAAATCCGCGCGATGCGGTCCGTATTGGGTACTACCCAGGGCGCGGTCTCTTTCGAGTCCCCTTTCCAACCGTTCTGCCAGGGTCGAGTCAGCCGGCCACCCCGCCTGGTAGGTCAAGTTGAGAGCCACGTTCGGCAACAAGCGACCTAACTCTGCCTCCAAGTGCGGTATGAGATTTTCAAAGTACAGCTGACGTAAATTGTGGATCTGTTCTGCCGCCGGCAATAATTCTGAATTCCACATTGAAATTTGACTGGCCTGCATCCCTGCACGTATTGCCGCATTTCGCTGGCGCAGCGCACGCGCGTAACGTTGCCAGACATCGCGGTAGGTCTGTTCCACGTGAAACAACGCCCAGTCGATCGTTTGCCGCCGGTAACGTGGTCCGCCACTGAGAATGGTCGCGGTATCGCCACTGAGTACCTGCACCGGAAAACTACCGGCCAAATCCGAGAGGCGTCTTACCACGCGACCATCCAGGTGTACCTGTAACGCGTTGGTCTGTCTTTCGATGCCAATAGGCACCACCCGGCCCTCCCCACGCAGCAGGCGGCCAACCAGGCGAAACGCGGCCTGTCCATCGCGTATCGGTTGGTTGACATGGTGCGTGCGGAAGGAACGTACCCGTCCCAGGTGATAGATGGCTTCCAGCAGGCTGGTTTTACCAGCGGCATTTTCACCGGTCACCAGGTTAAGTTCAGGAGAGAACATCAGTGACGCATGCCGGATATTGCGAAAATCACAGATTTCGAGCGACTCTAAACCCATGGGTCAGCAAGCCGTCGTCTGCTCCCGCCTCGTGCATGCGGGTGGTAGTGTTAACGCATGGCAAGACCGGGTGGGATCCGGCACAGGGGTATGTGGGTATAACGAGCCGGCGTCATGCACCCTGGATACGTCCTGGCCAATCTGCGCAGGCGCATCAACTCCGGGCGCTGTGATGGCAAAAATAGCGTAGCGGCTGAGTGATTGGTCTGGTAGTGATTGAGCGTTCGTCGATTGATTGTGCAACGCGCTACAACCGCATGGGCATGACCACGTAGCGACAGGTGTCATTGTCGGGTCGTCTGACCAGCGCACTGCTATTGGCATCGCCCAGAGAAACTTCCACCTCGTCCGTGTCAATGACGTTAAGCACCTCCAGCAGGTAGGTCACATTGAAACCGATGACGATATTATCGTTATCATAAGTGGCATCAATTTCCTCGACAGCTTCTTCCTGCTCTGGGTTATGTGCTTGTATTTTAATATTATTTTTTGATATTTCAAGACGGATACCGCGATATTTCTCATTGGAAAGAATCGAGGTACGGGTCAGTGCCTGGCGTAATGAATCACGTTTGATCAGCAGGCGTTTATCGAGTGACCTGGGGATGACCCGTGAATAATCAGGGAAGCGTCCATCGATCAGCTTGGATGTGAAACGCAATTCACTGGTGGTTACCCGAATATGGTTGCTGCCGATTTCAATCGCCAACTCGGCATCATTCTGTTCCAGCAGACGCTGTAATTCCTGCACCCCCTTGCGCGGTACGATAACCTGCTGGCTCTCCCCTTCACCGACATCGGCGGCCAGGTCACAGAGTGCAAGCCGGTGGCCGTCGGTCGCGACTGCACGGAGCAGCCCCGCACCGGGCTCCAGCATCAGTCCGTTGAGGTAATAACGTACATCCTGTTGTGCCATGGCGAAGCCGGTACTTTCAATCAGGCGGTGCAGTTGTTTTTCGGGGAGCGAAAATTTTCGCGCACTTTTGATTTTATCGATGACGGGAAATTCCGTGGCCGGCAAGGTCGACAGTGTGAAACGGCTTTTACCGGACGTGACCAGGGCACGGTCCTTCTTTACTGAAATGTCCAGTTGTGCTTCGTCCGGCAAGGTACGGCAAATATCAAGCAACTTGCGCGCGGGCAAAGTGATGTCACCGGCCTCGGTAACGGAAACAGCCACCTGTGCCTGCAGTTCGACCTCGAGATCTGTTGCCGTCAGGCAGACATTTTTCTTGCTGGCATTGAGTAACACATTGCCTAGTACAGGTAGTGTCTGGCGTCGTTCTACAACACCGATGACATGTTGAAGAGGTTTTAATAACGCTTCTCTCTGTATGCTGAATTTCATAATTAATAAAATTTTTTAAGTTGATAACTTTGGTTATTGTGTTTATTAGACAACCCCGATTGCTGTGTATAACCTAATAAACATCATAAAATTCAATATCTTGTGTTAATGATAAGTCATCGCCTGGTGGTCTGATCTCATGTTGGCAAACTGTGGATAAGTGGGGATAAGTTTACCCCTGAAAATTATCCACAGTTTATTCACGCTATGTTGTCAGGGTTCTCAACAGGTTGTTGTAATCCTCGTTGATACGTATGTCACTGTCGCGCAGTTCCACCACCTTGCGTGTGGCATGCAGTACCGTGGTGTGGTCACGGCCGCCGAAGGCATCACCGATCTCCGGCAGGCTGTGGGTCGTCAGTTCTTTTGCCAGCGCCATGGCAATCTGTCGCGGCCGTGTAATTGAGCGACTGCGGCGCGGTGACAGCAAGTCAGCCACGCGTATCTTGAAGTACTCGGCAACGACCTTTTGGATGTTGCTGATGGTGACCAGTTTGTCCTGCAAGACCAGCAAATCACGCAACGCCTCTTTAGCCAGGTCAAGACTGATGGCCTGACCGGTAAAACGTGCACTGGCCATAACGCGACGCAAGGCACCTTCCAGTTCGCGAATATTCGACTGTATATGCTGGGCAATAAAAAACGCGACATCGCTGGGTAATTCGACTTCGCTCTGGCTGGCCTTGCTCATCAGGATGGCGACGCGGGTCTCCAGTTCGGCCGGTTCGATCGCGGCGGTCAGACCCCAGCCGAAACGGGATTTAAGCCGGTCCTCGAGGCCCTCGACCTCCTTGGGGTAGCGATCGCAGGTCAGAATGACCTGTTGCTGGCCTTCCAGCAAGGCATTGAAAGTATGAAAGAATTCTTCCTGGGAGCGTTCTTTTTTGGCAAAGAACTGAATATCGTCAATCAGCAGTGCATCTGCTGTGCGGTAAAAATTCTTGAAGGCATTGATGGCATTGTGTTGCAGTGCCCTGACCATGTCGGCGACGAAGCGTTCGGAATGCAGGTAGACCACACGTGCACCGGGCTTGTTGTCAAGAATCATGTTCCCGATGGCATGCATGAGGTGCGTTTTGCCGAGGCCGACACCGCCGTAGATGAACAGCGGGTTATAGGCACCGCCCGGATTCTCGCCCACCTGCATCGAAGCGGCTCGCGCCAGCTGGTTGGATTTACCGGCGACGAAGGTTTCGAACGTAAATTCGGGGTTGATGTTGCCTTTGTGGGTGACCGGCTGCTGCTGCGGTGTGGAAAAGGCCGTGGTAACCGGTACCTGCTGGCCACTGCCGGTTGCCGTCTGCGTGCTGCTCTTGCTACTGCCTATATCGAGCTGCACCCGGGTAGCCGTTTGCGGACCAAGGTCATGCAGTGTTTGCGAGATGGTTTCGAAGTGATGCTTGCGTACCCATTCGAGAACAAACTGGTTGGGTGCCAGCAAGCGCAGGTTATCACCGTTTTCAATGGCGTGTAGCGGACGAATCCAGGTGTTGAATTGTTGCTCTGGCAGTTCGTTTTCAAGGCGAACCAGACACTGTTGCCAGAGTGAAGCTTCCACCGTTTATCTCCCCTAGAATTTTTTGTTTAACCTTGACTGCAGGAGAGGGAGTCTATACCTGTCGAAAAAAGTTATCCACACCCTGTTGCGAAACGATGCAGTCGGATTGATGTTGACATCAAGGCCCGGAGAACTGTAATCTTTGCGCCCTTTCGCGCCAGCCTTGGGCGTGACCCGAGTGAATAACCTGCTGAAAGTGACGTGCCATGAAGAGAACCTATCAACCCAGTAACCTGAAGCGCAAGCGGACTCACGGTTTTCGTGCCCGTATGAGCACCAAGAATGGCCGTCGTGTTATCAATGCCCGTCGTGCGAAGGGCCGGGCGTCGCTGTCTGTCTGAAGCATCACCTTGTGTAGCGGTTCGACGCGTTTCCCGAGGCGGGTACGACTGTCAGGACCGGGCGATTACCAGCGGGTCTTCAAGTGCTGTCGTCACAGGCTGAATAATCGCTGGATGACAGTACTCGCCACTCCCAACCAGCTGCAATACCCTCGCCTGGGCCTGGCGATTTCACGCAAGGTGGCACGCACGGCGGTAGCACGCAATCGGGTCAAGCGGGTCATCCGGGAGAGTTTTCGTCACAGGCAGACCCGTCTGGGTGCACTTGATATCGTGGTCCTGGGCAGGGCCGGTGTAACGACCCAGTCGAAAAAGACCTTGCATGCTGCACTGGAACTGCTCTGGATAGAATTGGAAAAAAAATGCGCTGGCTCATCATCCAACTAATACGTGGCTACCGATTGCTGTTAAGTCCGTGGCTCGGCAATCACTGCCGTTTTTATCCCAGCTGTTCCAGTTACGCGATCACTGCCGTGGAACGCCATGGCGCACTGCGCGGTAGCGTAATGGGTGTCGCGCGCCTGCTGCGTTGCCATCCCTGGCACCCGGGTGGTGTTGACCCGGTACCGGAAAAGGAGTGCACACCCCCCCATGGATAATCAACGCCTGCTTTTATTCGTCGCCTTGTCGTTTGTCATGTTGCTGTTGTGGCAGGCCTGGGTAGAAGACTATGGTCCTGTTGCCACGCCCGAGCCCGTTGCTCCGCAGACCGGGACGGCAACTGA
>Ga0209536_100013332_pt1 | contig 11861 bp, 10 predicted proteins | sample DeeMarSeWOR28_12_FD_187461 | JGI IMG/M metagenome (GOLD analysis project Ga0209536, IMG submission 187461) | Marine sediment microbial communities from White Oak River estuary, North Carolina - WOR-2-8_12 (SPAdes) (version 2) | ecosystem: Environmental > Aquatic > Marine > Intertidal zone >...
CCGGCCACCGGCACGTAATCCGGACCGGATCCACGGTTCCTACGCCCGAGCCACCACTTGCCGTTCATCTCGAATAGGCCGAACACGTAGGGGCGGAACAGCCTGAGCGGTGCCCCAACCCAGACTCCGCTCAGGTTGCCGAACACACTGACGACTCTATCCGCCGCTTGCCCCGAGTCACAGCTCGGGCTGCCAGTCGAAATGTTGGATACCGGCAGCGCACGCCAGACGTCATCCGCGTCAGATGTCCCATTCTCGACAAAGACCAGGACACTGTCCGCCGCATCCAGTCTGAAGTGGCCCGAGACATACGCCAACGACAGCGTGCCGCTCCCTACGTCGACGCCGCAGACCACGGCAAACCCCACGGTCGACCTCAAGGCCACGCTATCCGCGCCGATGGCGTAGAGGTCGCCGCCCGTGGCGCTCGCCTCTCGGAACTCCGACATGAGGATGGTCGCCGAGGCACGCATGGCGTGTCGAGCTTCCAGGATTCGTGCTTGCCGAGCGTAGAACTTCTTTTGTGCGGTGAGCGCTCGCAGGGTACCGGCCACAACGATCCCTGTGAGCGTCATGGCGACGAGAACTTCGACGAGAGAGAAACCGCGCGACCGGGACAGACGCCGCAGCATCATCGAGTGATGTATAGAACGACTGTGTCAGCCATCGTCCCCCCGCTATGGCGGGCGAAGGTGGCTTCGAGGATGACCTTCTTGGGGTTGTTGCCTAGGACGGTCCAGGCGAGCTGATAATCGCCTTCCGCGCGCGAGCCAGCCTGAACGGAATCAAATGGAATCGACTTGAGGAATTCAGCCTGGTCTGCCACAAGCATCGACACTTCCGTGTCTCGGTTCCCAATCCAGAGCTCTGTCGACACCAGACCCACCGCCGTGGCAAAACCCACGACACCGATCGCGATGATGATCACTGATATCAGCAACTCAGTGATCGTGAATCCGCTCTGGCCCCGCACCGTACTCATCAATCCCCTCACCAACGCCTGATCACGGTCCCGCCCAAAGAGAGTTGGACGGTGTCGGCGCGATCCATGCGCGAAAATACAATAATAGCATCGTGCGGCTCGCACGCGCCACCCGAATACGCAAGGCCGCGCGAGTCGAAACACAGTCGTTGCTTTGGCGAAAACATCGCTACGCCGCCGTAATCCCTTCTCACGTTGACGATCGGGCCAATCGTATCGGCGGCCATGGCACCCGGGACTCCCGTGTCGACCTCAACCCAAAACTCACCCTGATCCGCCCGGATATGGAGCCGACCCTCTCGGCCATACTGCACCGCCACAGCCCGAGTGCGCGCGTAAGTGTTGACGAATACGTCACGCGCGCTGCCCACCTTGAACCTGCCGGCCAATGCAGAGGCCAGCGGCAAAGTAAGGCCCAACAAGACGGCGATGACCAGCATCACCATTACGAGCTCTAGCAGAGTAAGTCCGCGGACACATGCTAATCGGCGGGGGGGACATACCACTGCAGACAAACACCTACCGCCTCGGGACATAGGTCGGTCGCCCTGAAAGTTGGCGACTATACGGGAAAATATCAAGCACTTAACCCTAATCGCCAATCTTACAACAAGTTACGGAGCGGCAAAACATCCCCGACAGCTCCCTCATCACCACCCTCCACGCCGAGACCCTTCGGTCCGTCACCGGCCCGAATTCCAGTACCCGCTCGAACACGGCTTATGCCCGACGAGACACACCATCGAGAAAGAGGCGCCGGTGGGATTCGAACCCACGAATAGGGGCTTTGCAGGCCCCCGCCTTAGTCCACTTGGCTACGGCGCCCAGCGACTCTACAGCAAAGCTAGGCGTTCGCTGCGGCCTGTCAATTTGCGATCCCTGTCCCGACGCCACTGAACGGCGCATATTATCGGCCGATCATGACTCGACACCTCTGCCTGTTCGCGGTCGCCATAGCCTCTCTCTGTCCGGCTCCGCTCGCCGCCCAATGGTGGGATGCTCAAATGCCGTTGGGCGGGGAGCTGCAGATCGGGCTCACGGGTCAGAATATCACCGTCGACAGACGCTTCACTCCCGACGGAACGCTACAGCCGCTCGAAGACGTTTTTGGCGCTTATCTCGATGCGCGACTGGTTCCACCCCTCGACAGCCTGGACGCCGTTCTCGCCGCGGTCTTCCCTACTCTCGGCCTGTCGGCGCCAGCGACCAGTGCGTTGGGGGATCTTCAGTACGACGTTCTGCTGGAGCGAACCAGGGCTCCTATCTCACTGAACTTCGGGGTCAGCCACTGGCTCGCCGCCTTTGCCGTTGTGCCGATCGTTCAGGGGCAGTCGTTCGTGGTCGAGCAGTTCGATTCCCTGGCGGCGAATGCCGGAAATGCGAGCACCGCTTTCGGCGGCAACCCCGGGGCCCTCTTCCAAGAGCTCAACACCGGCATCGCGGAGCTCGAGGCCATCGTTGCGGCAGACACGCTGGGCTCGGGCCTGCAGGCGGAGGCGGAACGCCTCCTAGCGGAGGCCCGCGCTTACGAGGCCGGCATGCTTGCCGTGGCCCAGCAGCCATACGTGCCCACGGACTCAGGTAGCAACGGTCGTGAGCTTACCGGCTTCTACGACGAGTTGCGGAGCGGTTTTCAGACATTCGAGATCACCCTTCCCGCGGTCCCCCTCGCGGCGGAGATCACGACTCAGCAGGCCGTCGCTCTGACCTCGGGCCCGGAGTTCGGCATCGAGCCGCCGCAGAGTCGTTCCACCGGCATCAAGTTCGGCGATATCGAACTCGGCCTCAGTTTCCAGCCTTTCAACAGCTTCCGACAGCGTCCCGAACGTCCGCGACCGACGATCCCCGTTCGTGTGAAGCTGGACGCGCTCTATCGCTTGGCGACGGGTAGCCCGCCAAAGGCCTATCGCTTGTTCGACCTGGGGACTGGCGACGGACAGCCGGACGTCGAGGTCCGGGGCACCCTCGATATGGGCTTCGGCCGACGGTTCTGGCTGTCGTTGTTTGCCGGTTACAACATTCAGCTCGAGGCGAAGATCGAGCGCCTCATTGCCTCCAGACTTTCACCCATCCAAGTGGGCGCGTACACGACGACCGTGCTCTGGAACCCTGGCGACGTCCTGACGCTCATGGCGGCACCGCGCTTCAACCTGACGCGGGTCATCACGTTTTCGGGCCTCTTCATGCTCACACACCACGGGCGCGACCAGGTGCAACCGGCAGGCTCTGTCGACGCCGGTGCGCCCTTCGTGCCCTCGGATCTGGAGGAAGGTACCGAGTGGAACGCCCGCTCTCTGGGCTTCTCGGCGCGTTATTCCACTACGAACTGGACTGGAGACCGGCGGTCAGGGATTCCGGTGGAAGTCGAGCTGACATATCTGAATACGACGAGCGGCAGTGACGGGTTGGTGCCGAAGCGGAATATCTGGCAGGTAGGCCTGCGCTACTATCAGAACATCTTTCGCTAGCCCGACTCCGAGATCAGGAGGAGGTGCTCACGTCGCGCGCGGCGTCGGCCGGCTCGAGGAGCGCTCTGGCGTGCTGAAGCGAGGCCTCTCTCTCCGGATCCCCGCCGAGCATGCGGGCGAGGTCGCGCACACGTTCATCACCGCCAAGCTCGGACACGCTTGTGGTCGTCTTCTGATCCTGCGATCTCTTGGTGACGAGCATGTGGTGATCGGAGAGCGCGGCGATCTGCGGTAAGTGAGTGATGACGAAGACCTGGTGATGCTGGGCAACGAGACGCAAGCGTTCCGCCACCCTTTGACCGACGATTCCGCCGATTCCAGCGTCGATTTCGTCGAAGATCAACGTCGGCGTCCGATCGAGCCTGGCGAGTATCGTCTTGAGAGCCAACATCACCCGACTCAATTCGCCTCCCGAAGCGACTTTCGCCAAGGCGCGAGGTTCGAAGCCCTTGTTGAGCGTGACCTGAAACTCCACATCTTCAGCCCCCGTTCCTTCGATCGAACTCCGCTCCATTAACGCCACGTCGAAGCGGCCGTCCGGCATGCCGAGCTCTGGCAGCAGATCCGTGATCTCACCCGCCAACACCTTCGCCGCCTTCGATCGTTTCTTGCTCAGCTTGGCCGCCAGCCCCACGAGTTTCGCCCTCAGTTCTTCTTCTAACCTCGCCAGCTCTGCCAGTTCGACTTCCGCCGAGTCGAGAGCCTCGAGCTCGCCAGCTGCCCGTTCACCAGCCTCGATCACATCCTCCAACGTCGGGCCGTACTTGGATTTCAGCCTGTACAGCGTATCGATGCGCTGGCGCACCTGCTCCAGCTTCGCGGGATTGAGGTCTATCGACTCCCTATAGGCCGCCAGTTGCTCGCCAAGCTCCTGAAGCGCGTAGTAGGCCGTATCGAGCAACTCCTTGAAAGCTTCAACAGCGCTGGGGTCCACCTTCTCGAGAGCGTCTAACTCACGGCGCAGCGTACCCAATCGTCCGTAAACCGCTTCTTCAGAGGCGTAGACCTGTTCGTGCATCGAACTCGACCTGGCGGTCAGTTCTTCGGCGTGGGCCAATCGACGCTCCTCGTCGGCCAGCTGCAGATCCTCGTTGGTTTCGGCGAGCTGGGCATCTTCAATCTCATCGAGCTGATGACGAAGAAACTCGGCGCGCGCCTCGCTGCGCGCGCGTCGTTCCTCGACCTCCGCCCGCTTTCGCAGCACATCGCTCAACCGTGACCAGCACGCGTGCAGCTCCTGGGCGAGGGCAGTAGCGCCACCGAATTCGTCCAGGATCTCTCTTTGTGGTGCGGCGTGCAGGAGGGTCTGGTGTTCGTGTTGCCCGTGGAGGTCCACGAGCGCCTGCCCAAGCTCTCCTATCAGCGCCGCCGTCGCCGGGGAACCGTTGACCCAGGCGCGACTGCGTCCGTTCGCGTTTACCTCGCGCTTGAGAGCCAGCCAGCCATCTCCAGTATCGACGCCGGCCTCGTCACAGCGTCTCTGCAGGTCGTCACGAGCGCCGAGCTCGAAGACGGCCTCGACCATCGCTCGATCTTCGCCTGCCCGAATGACGTCGGTCGTCGCCCGCTCGCCCAGAACCAGTGAGAGAGCCCCCACTATGATAGATTTCCCTGCCCCGGTCTCTCCCGTGAGCACGACGAGGCCCGGCTCGAACCTTAGGCTCAAGTCCTCGATGACGGCGTAGTTCTTGATACTCAGTTCGGTCAGCACAAGCACCTGCAGGACTTCAAGGAAGCTTCCGGTTTAAGCGCTCAGGAATCGGATGCGATACGCTCTGAGACGTCTCCCCACTTGAGCTTGCGCCGCAGAAGGGAGAAGAAGGATTGCCCGGGCAGTCTGACGAGTCGCACGGGCTGATCAGACTTGCAAGCCGTGACGCGATCGCCCGGCTTGAGCGTGGCTCCGACCTGGCCATCAATCGTCAGGATGATCTCCTCGCTGAGCGACGTGACTTCCACGGTAATCTCCGACCCGGGGGCCAGGACCAGAGGACGGACCGCCATCGTGTGCGGGCAGATGGGTGTGACGATGATGGCGTCCTGGCGAGGGTCAAGGATCGGACCGCCCGCCGACAGCGAGTAGGCGGTCGACCCCGTGGGAGTGGCCACGATCACTCCGTCCGCACGATAAAGGCCGACTTCCTCCTCATCGACCCAAACGCGCACGGGGACCATCCGCACAAGTCCACCTTTGTGCAGGACCGCATCGTTCAGGGCATAGTACAAGTCGCTGCCCCCACCCTGGTGTACGGACCGCACTTCGAGAGCCATGCGCGTATCCAGCACAAAATCTCCCGCCACGATACGCGCCAACGCATCTTCCATCTCCTCCAGCGTGATGGCGGTGAGGAATCCGAGACGGCCCAGATTGACACCCAGCACGGGAGTCCCGCCGGGTCCAGCCCAGCGAGCGCCGCCCAGTAGAGCGCCATCTCCGCCAAGCGTCACGAGAAGGTCAACGCTCTTGGGATCCTCGGGTAACTCGGCGACATCGACGTTCGCGCTGGCAGCAAGGTCCGGAACCACGTAGAACTCTATAGCGTGCTGTGGTGCCGTCCGCACCAGGCGCTCCAACGCCTCGGTGACGTTCCCGTACCTCGGGTTACCCATTACGCCGATTCGCTTCATCTCACCGATCTCCAGGACGATGACACATGCGGTTCAACACAATGTCAACGGCTCACCTAGACGGCAATCCCACCTAACTTTCGCGCTCCACGACGTGGACGGCCAGACCCTCGAGGGCAAGGCTATCTACGCCGGCCCTGCGTAGGGCCTGTATCGCTTCCTCGGAGAGCCGCCGCGCTGTCGTTCGGGCCCGCTCCACGCCATACAAGCCAGGGTACGTCGCCTTTCCAAGCTGACGGTCGCTCCCCGGATCCTTACCTATCGTAGTGTACGAGCCTTCTTCATCGAGCAGATCGTCGGCGATCTGGAACGCGAGGCCGATCCTTTCGCCGTACTCGACCAGAGCCTCAAGAACGCGCGGCTCGACGCGTCCAACCTGCCCACCCAGCACCGCAGACGCGCGTATCAGCGCCCCTGTCTTGCGCCGATGGATCTCGCCTAGCTCGTCCTCGCTCACGGCCCGACCCTCAGCAATCAGGTCGAGAAGCTGACCGCCCACCATGCCCACCGGTCCCGCAGCCTCCGACAACTCCGCGACCATGGCTGCACTGTCCGCAGTATCAAAGCCTAGTTCTCGCGCCTCGCTCGCTACCACCCAGCTCGCAAGAGGGACCATCGCGGCCGCCGCTATCGTGGCGCGCTCGACCCCGAAGGCACGGTGGCACGTAGGGCGGCCACGCCGCCAATCGTCGTCGTCCATACACGGCAAATCGTCATGCACCAACGAGTAAGCGTGCACAATCTCCAAGGCCGACGCCAGGCGCATCACGCGATTACTGGGCGAGCGTCCCGAGACCTGATAGCTAGCCGCGAAAAGGATGGGCCGAAAGCGTTTTCCTCCGCCCTCACAGGCGTAGCGGATCGGCCCGGCCAACCACTCGTCCACTCCGTCCAAGTAGTCATCCAGCACTTCGGCCAACGCTCGGTTCGCCTGCTCCTGGATCTCGTCGAGGTAGGCGCTGATATCATCCACCGTACGCGGTGTGTTCAAGCCAACTTGAATCCAACGCGGCTACTCGTCCCCACTGATATCGAAGTCGACGTGTCGCTGACGCCCGCTCCTGTCGATGAGCACCTGCTTCAGCCGTCCCTCCGATTCCGTCAGTTCCAGTTCCGCGGAACGAACGAGTTCCATACCTTCGTCGAAGAGGCGCAGAGCATCTTCGAGCTCGAGTTCCTGACGCTCGAGGCTCTTGACGATCTCTTCGAGGCGGTTGATCGCCTGCCCCAGACTAAGTTTCTTGCTCACGTGTCCTTGCCTGCACGCGCCCATCCTGCAAGCGCAGTGTGAAGTTCATACCGGGAGCGAACTCCTCGGCCCGTCTGATGATCTGACCCTCTTCACTGAGGGCTAGCGCATAACCTCGCTGCAAGACGGCCATCGGGCCGAGCGCCTGGAGTCGCTGCCGTAAGCCGTTAACCACAAGTCGACGGCGCTCCACTGTGGTTCGCAGCGCCTCGACCAACTGCTCCTCGAGCCGCTGCACGCGCCGCGTACTGCGGCCAACATTATTCCGCAACGCAACGGCCACGCGCTCCCTCGTACTCGCCAATTCTCGGCGCAACTGCTCCACATCCGGAACAGCTTGTTCTGCGGCGGCAGACGGCGTGGGCGCCCGTCGATCGGCCACGAGATCCGCTATCGTGATGTCATTCTCGTGTCCTACAGCCGAGATGACCGGCAACGCCGAGCGAGCGATCGCACGCGCGACGGCCTCTTGATTGAACGGCCAAAGATCTTCAGTAGAGCCACCGCCGCGACCTACGATTAGGACATCGGCACGCTCCGCTCGAGAGGCACTCGCAATGGCCTCGACGATCTCGGTCGATGCCCCATCACCCTGCACACGCGTAGGATAGATGAGTACGTCGACCCACGGTGCCCTTCGACGGATGACCGACACGATGTCGCGTATCGCCGCGCCCTCTCTAGAAGTCACTACACCCACGCAGCTTGGGAACGGCGGTAGCGCTCGCTTATGAGCTGGATCGAGAAGACCTTCGCCTTCCAGTTTCTTGCGAGTGCGCTCGAAAGCGAGACGCCATAGCCCCTCTCCACGCGCCGAAAGCTCTCGAACCACGAACTGGAAGCGGCCGGCACGCTCGTAGATGGACGGGTAGCCAAAGGCATGCACCGCCATCCCTTCCGGCGGCTCCGTTGGCAGGGCGCTGGCCTGTTCGCGCCACATCACGCAGCTGATCTGTGATCTCTTGTCCTTCAGCCCGAAGAAACAGTGGCCGGCTGGGTATCGCTTGAAACCTGACACCTCACCGGCCACCCAGAGCGGTGGAACCGAACCTTCGAGCAGCTCTCGCGCCAGGGCGTTTACCTGGCTGACGCTCCAAACCTGTGGAACGCGATCACGGCCCAGGGCACGGGTATTGGCCGCTTGAAAGAAAAGATCCTGGTTCACGAGACTCCGGATATGGCTCGCGCCGCCTTGATGCAGTTGGTCAGCAGCATAGCGATCGTCATGGGCCCGACGCCGCCCGGCACCGGCGTGATCGCACTCGCGACTTCAGCTACCTCGTCGTAGGCCACGTCTCCGACCAGGCGATAGCCTTTCTCCGTGTCGGGATCATCGACTCGATTGACACCGACGTCGATCACGACGGCGCCCGGCTTCACGAACTCGGCCTTCACGAACTCCGGAACTCCAATGGCCGCCACAACGATGTCCCCCTCACGCACCACTGCCGGCAGATCCGGCGTCCGGCTGTGGGCAAGTGTCACGGTAGCGTTTCCACCCTCCATCTTGAGCGAGAGCAGCACTGCCAGCGGCTTTCCCACGATGTTTGATCGTCCCACGATCGTGACTCGCTTACCTGACGGATCGTTACCGGTCCGCGTCAGTAACTCGACCACACCCGCCGGCGTCGCCGGTCGAAACGCCGCGGAATCCCCGATCATCATGCGCCCCACGCTTACCGGGTGGAACCCGTCCACGTCTTTTTCCGGCGCGATCCGGAAGATGATGTCCCTCTCCTCGATCTGCGAAGGCAACGGAAGTTGGACGAGAATACCATGGACCGAGCTGTCACCGTTCAGCCGGTCGATCACTGATTCGAGTTCCGCCTGGGTCGTTTCCTCCGGCATCCGTATCACTTCCGACTTGATGCCGGTCTCCTCGCAGGCTTTCGCCTTCATCCTGACGTAGACGGCACTCGCCGGGTCCTCACCCACCAATACCACAGAGAGGCCAGGTGTGATACCGTGAGCCTTCAGTTCGTCTACGTCCTGCTTGACCTCCTGGCGTATCTCCGCCGCGATCCGTTTACCATCGATAACCTCTGCCACCGTCCTCACTCCTCTTCGAAGATCATATCGATACGCTCGATGTTTTGTGCCCGGCCCGAGGCAGCGTCGATATCGACGATCGCGCCCTGGAGGCGAAGATCGTCCTCCGCGAGATCCACGCGGATCTTGCGTCCAAGCATGGCCCTCTGGATAGCTTTCTCAGCCTGGAATCCGATTACACCGCCGTGTGCCCCGGTCATTCCCAGATCCGTCACGTAGGCCGTGCCACCCGAAAGGATCTGGGCATCCGCTGTCGGAACATGAGTATGTGTGCCAACCACGGCGCTAGCCAGACCGTCGATATATCGGCCGAAGGCGAGCTTCTCGGCTGTAGCCTCGGCGTGGAAGTCTATGACTATGATGTTGGTCTCCCCGCGCAGGTCGTCCACCATGGCCCGGCCAACACGGAACGGGTCATCTATGTCCGGCATGAAGACGCGGCCCTGCAGATTGAGCACAGCTACCTTCGTGTCTTCGTTCGACAGAATGTAGGAGCCCTCTCCGGGATTACTGGGGGGGTAATTGGCGGGCCTCAGCAGCCGCGGCTCTTCATCGAGCAACGCCACACCGTCTTGTCGGTCCCAGATGTGGTTCCCGGACGTGATGACGTCCACTCCCCAGTTGAAGAGGTCCATCACCAGCGGGGGCGTGACTCCGTATCCACCGGCGAGGTTCTCTCCGTTGGCCACGACGAAGTCGACCTGTCGATCAAAGCGCAGACCGCGCAGCAAAGCCTGCACGATCCGGCGACCCGGTTTCCCGACTATGTCTGCGACAAAAAGGATCCTCATAGATCCCGACAGCGAGGCATCGCGGGGCCGCCAGCGGGCGCGACCCGGCAGAGCGGCGGTTTCTGTGGTCTAGCGGGCGAAATCGACCGCACGTGTTTCCCGTACGACCACGACTTTGATTTGTCCGGGATACTGGAGCTCCTGCTCAATGCGCCGGGCGGTGTTCTCACTAAGCACCGCCATCTCTTCATCAGACACGGCCTCCGGGGTCACCATGATGCGAACTTCCCGACCCGCCTGAATCGCGAAGCACTTGGAAACACCATCGAAGGACGTCGCGATTTCCTCCAGCTTCTCCAGGCGTTTTACGTACGCCTCGAACGACTCGCGGCGCGCTCCGGGACGCGCGCCCGAGACCGCATCGGCGGCCGTGAGCAGAAACGTCTCCGGGTAACGTGGCGGCTCCTCGCCGTGGTGCGCACGGATCGCGTTGAGTACATGGTCCGACTCGTTGCAGCGCTTACACAGCTCGTAGCCCAGCTCGACGTGCGTGCCCTCGTGCTCGTGCGTCATGCCCTTGCCAATATCGTGCAGCAGGCCCATACGTTTGGCCATCTGCACGTTGAGCCCGAGCTCGGCGGCCATATGGCCCGTGAGCTTGGCGACTTCCTTCGAGTGCTGAAGCTGGTTCTGACCGTACGACGTACGGTACTTCATTCGCCCCAGCGTCTCCATGATCTGGTGGTGAAGGCCGTGGATGCTCAGCTCATAACAAGCTTCCTCGGCCGCTTCCTGCATACTCTTCTCCACCTCTTTCTTGGCCTTCTCGATCACTTCCTCGATCCGGCCCGGGTGTATCCGTCCATCCGCCACCAGCTTCTCCATGGCGATCCGGGCGATCTCGCGCCTGACCGGGTCGAAGGCCGAAACGATCACCGCTTCCGGCGTGTCGTCCACAATCACGTCCACGCCCGTCAGATTCTCGAACGCGCGGATGTTACGACCTTCGCGGCCGATAATCCGTCCCTTCATCTCGTCATTGGGAAGCGGTACTACGGAGACCGTTGCTTCGGCGGCGTGGTCGGCCGCGATCTTCTCGATCGCCATCGCCACGATATTACGAGCCTCGCGTTCGGCACTGCGTGAAGCTTCCTCTTTGATTTGCCGGACTCGCTGGGCCGCCTCCGCGTGCGCGTCTCCCTCGATCCGGCGCATCAACTCGCGTTTGGCCTTCTCGACCGACATGCCAGCCACTCGCTCCAGCTTGCGCTGTTCTTCGGCGATCAACTGCTCATGTCGCTCGCGGATCTCATCGACCGCGCGCTCGCGTGACTCCAACTCCCCTGCACGTTTCTCGATTTGCTCGTGCTTCTCGTCGAGCATCGAGTATTTACGATCGAGCAGTCCTTCTCGGTCGTCCAACCTTCGTTCCGTCCGCTCGACCTCCGCACGTCTCTTGGTAAGTTCTTTCTCCCAGTCTTCCTTCGCCCGAAGTATCTCTTCCTTCGCTTCGAGCTCCGCAGTGCGCTTCAGGCTCTCGGACTCGACTCGCGCGGCATCGACGATTCGCGCCGCTTCCTTCTGGGCACGGTCACGACGCTCACTAATCCGGCCAAACTCGAATCGCCGCACGAGGAGGAATGTGACGGCCCACCCAACGATGAGTCCGGCCGCCAAGGCGACAAGGGCCACGATCCAGTCCACGACTTTTCCCCTTCCTATATCCGTTGGGCCAAAAGGTCTGCAAGCCCAAA
>Ga0209536_100013333_pt1 | contig 11861 bp, 10 predicted proteins | sample DeeMarSeWOR28_12_FD_187461 | JGI IMG/M metagenome (GOLD analysis project Ga0209536, IMG submission 187461) | Marine sediment microbial communities from White Oak River estuary, North Carolina - WOR-2-8_12 (SPAdes) (version 2) | ecosystem: Environmental > Aquatic > Marine > Intertidal zone >...
CATTTCTTTCAAAAGCTCAATTCGTTTAATTCCTTCTCTGGTAATAAACCGGATAAATATGACATAAGCCAGGATAATACATACAATTATACCGACGCCATCGAATATTAATCTTCCCTGGATCTTAGCCTCAGTTTCCGGCCCCCCGGGAAAATAATGCATCCATGGAATAATTTGAAAACCAAACTGAAAGATAATGGCCAGAGGAAGTACTTTTAGGTTGCGGGTAAAGGAATAGGCATAGCTGATTGACACAAGCCCCGAGTATAAAACACTAAGCCAGACCCCTTCGATTGACATTTCACCATGTTGCCAAATATCCATAATAAAACCCACCGGCGCAAAAATAAAAAAAACAGCCAGGAGGAAATGGAACATACTCCCAGCCGGCATGCTGCGCCAGAAACTCCTGGAGGCAATATCTTTGGCTTTCATAGATACAAGATATCGAAAAGAACAGAAAAGAAAAATTAAAAATGTTGATGAGCCCTTGATCCTGGTAATTATTTGTTTTCTTTATTTGACGGGCATTTTGTTAAATATTTACTATAATGGTATATTTTTGATTTTAATTGCATTCACTCTACAGATTTTTAAATTTAAGATAATATTTCCCATTGTAATATTTAATATCCACTCTGTTTATTTTGATTACTTAGCAGTTTAATTTCGTCTCATAAATGTTCGATTGAATAGAACCTGTTCACAAGGCCGTACTCCTGAGAATGTGAGATTATTAAATCTCTTCTTGCTTTGACGGCTTATATGGGCATGCGGTTTGATGATGAAAAATTTAATGTCAAATAAAACCCGGTGCCTTATTGTTCAGTCGGAGTTTTCAGCATATAGTTTCTGGAATTATACCGACGTTTGTAAACTAACCGGGGCAAAGTATCCAGCAGCTCCGCTGGGACTTATGACGGCTGCTGCTTTATTGCCACAACAATGGCAGTTTAAATTACTTGATGCAAATGTGGAGCCGGTTCTGGATGAGCACTTTGAATGGGCTGATATTGTCTGTACCGGTGGAATGTTACCCCAGCAAAAAGGTATGCTTTCTATAATCGACCGGGCGCATCAAAAGGGATGTCCGGTGGTTGTTGGTGGTCCGGACCCGTCATCTCAACCGGAATTATATCAATCGGCAGATTACCTTGTGCTCGGTGAAGGGGAAATGAGCATCCCGCTGTTTATCCGGGATCTGGAAAAAGGTAGCCTGAGCGGCGCATACATCTCGGACGTTATGACTGATATGACGAAAGCGGTGGTTCCAAGATTCGATTTAATACGATTTAAAGATTATATCCATGTTGGCATCCAGTTTACGCGTGGATGTCCATATAATTGTGAGTTTTGTGATATCATCGAACTATATGGCAGGAAACCCCGTACTAAAAAACCTGATCAAATAATTAATGAATTGCAAACGCTTTATGATCTTGGATACCGGGGACATATTGATTTTGTTGATGACAATTTTATTGGAAACAGAAGGAATGTTAAAAAAGTCCTACCTGCGATCAAAGAATGGTCAGAAGTTCACAATTATCCTTTTTATTTTACTACTGAGGCTACGATAAATTTGGCTGATGATGAAGATCTTATGCAAATGATGAAAGATTTAGATTTTAGATTCGTTTTTATCGGGATCGAGTCGCCTGAAAATGAAGTATTAAAATCGGTTCAGAAAAAATCAAACCTCAACCGATACATTTCAAAAAATGTAATGAAGATATATTCATATGGCATGGTTGTCAATGCTGGCTTCATTCTGGGATTTGATAATGAGAGTGATCAAACCGCCAAAAATCTGGTGAATTGCATTCAAGAATCCGGGATATGTATGGCGATGCTCGGAAAACTGTATGCGTTGCCAAATACACAACTGGCAAGACGTCTGAAGGCGGAAAACAGACTGTTTGAAGAGGATTTTCTGCTAAGCAAGGATGATACTAAAATTGACCAAACAACCAGCGGCCTAAACTTTATTACTGAGAGACCTCGTTTAGAAATCCTTTCTGATTATTTAGACATCTTAAAATATATCTATGCTCCTGAACGATATTACGAAAGAATCATCCTTACCAGCCTTAATTTAAACTCAGCTAATAAATATAAACCCGGATTTTTTAGAATGATAAAAATGGCGGTTGTGTTTTCCCGGGTTTGTATTAAGGTGGGATTTAGCAGAATTACCGGATTGTTGTACTGGAAAATGTTTGTTACTGTTCTTCTCAAGAATCCCAGGGCCATTGAAGCAGCCATTAACCTGGCTGCCATGTTTATTCATTTCCAAAAACAGTCAAAGTACATTATTGAGCTTACTTGTAAAGAAATTAACTATATCAAGAGCAAGGGTCAGGTTAGCTACTATAACCAAAAATTCATAAAAAATTAAACCGTCTGCTTTCAAAAACGGATAATTACTATTTTTCGTATGCTGAGGAAATTATGAAAATATTCTTCCTCTGCCAACCTTCAGATTCACTTCCGAAATATTCAAAAATATTTCTGACAATCATTCCACTGATTAAATTAAAAGCGTAAAATCCGGAATCATGTGTATACCTGATGCGAATGGAAGCCAGGGAACTTCACACTGTCTGGAATAAGATCCTCCTCGGGAAATCAATATCAGCGAGAATGGTCAATCCCGCTCTTTATCATCATTAAAGAAAAAGACCGCCATCAGAGGCGGCCTTTTTTTCTTAACACTAAACTTCCGTTTCGGGTTTTCCGTCCGGATGATTTTTAATCACCGTCATCGCGCTGGCGATCATTCCGGAAATATCCGCAACGTTTGACGGAATGATAATTGAATTGTTGGTATGGGCCAGTTTGCCGAATTCATTGATGTATTGCTCGGCAACTCTCAAATTGACCGCATTTATCCCGCCCTTTTCATTGATCGCTGTGGCAATCTCCCGGATCCCCATTGCCGTAGCCATAGCAATTTTTTCGATCTCGGCCGCTTTCCCTTCAGCTTCATTGATCCGGCGCTGTTTTTCCCCTTCTGACCTTGCGATCAGTTCCTGTTTATCGCCTTCCGCCCGGTTGATCTTGGCCTGTTTATCCCCTTCGGATTCGGCAATAAGCGCCCGTTTTTCCCTGACCGCCCGCATCTGTTTTTCCATGGCATCCTTGATACTCTGGGGCGGAACGATATTCTTCACTTCATAGCGGGTCACCTTGACCCCCCATGGGTCTGATGCTTTATCAACAGCATCCACAATCTGCGTATTGATCGTATCCCGTTCTTCAAATGTTTTGTCCAGTTCCAGTTTGCCGATGACACTACGCATGGTTGTCTGGGCCAGCTGGGTGGCTGCAAACTGATAGTTGTTGATGCCATAAGAGGCTTTCTGCGGATCGATGACCTGCAGATAGAGTATACCGTCAACTTCAACCGCGATATTATCCTGCGTGATGCAGGATTGTGACGCCACATCCAGGGCCTGTTCTTTCAACGTGTGCTTATAAGATATTTTGTCAATGAAGGGCAATAGAATATGTAATCCGGCTAAAAGTGTTGCCCGGTATTTACCCAGGCGTTCAACGATAAAGGCGGTCTTCTGGGGAACGATCTTTATCGTTTTGGCAAAAATGATCAAGACGACGATGACCAGCCCGATCAGAAAAATGGTTCCGGCATTCATTTTTTTCTCCTTTATTGGTTTATCGAAGTGTAAAACGCATCATGTGATATTTCATCATAAAAATCACAATTATTCTTAATTTGAGCCCAATTGCTGCGCATTTTTGAATTTAGCTACTTTGATTTTACAATCAGGGTGATATTTTTTTTACCAACTATTTTGACCGATTTGCCCGGATGAATCGTCTCCCGGGATTCAGCATTCCAGGTACTGCCACGAAATTCCACACGGCCCAGCTTCTTTGGCATTATTTTTTCCACAACCAGCGCTTCGTGCCCAAAAAATTCGTCGTCTTCATCGGTTTCCACACTATCTTTCGTTCTTTTGGCAATCAGATTCCTGAACCATTTGCGGAGGAACATCAGAGACAGGATGGAAAGTATTATGAATATAAATAACTGTGTATTGAGTGGTATCGGTACGACAAGACAGATCAGCGCGACGATCCAGGCACCGATCCCAAAAAATACGGTTATCAGACCAGGCAGGGCAAATTCAAGTAAGATCAGAATTAATCCCACCACAAACCATATAACTTCAGGTGATTGCCAATCCATTATGGGTCCTTTCCTTAGATGAATCTGTTCAATTATTGTACATGAACTATAATCTGATACACGTGTTGGATGAAATTATTCGGAGATGCTTAATTGTGTATCAAACTTATGATATATTTTCTTTTTAAAATATAACAAAAAGCGAAATTTTTCGTTATTTTTATAATAAAACAGTAGGAGCTCGTTTGAGAAAATTTATCCAATGGTGGATTCTGATACCGGCTGCAATTTTTGGTATTTATCTTTTACTTCCTTTTGACCTGCGTTATAATATCCCCGAAAATATGGATCGATATCAGGTTCAGGATATCGCGCAATCATTTCTGGAACAAAATGGTTATAATCTCAGCGATTATGATTGCGTCGTCACACGACAGCTGGACTTCGGGATCCTATCCTATCTGGAAGAACAGAATGGAGTCACCGCAACCGGAGAGCTGGTAGGACAGAATCAGATTCCGAATATCAGGTGGCAGGTTCGGTTCCGTAAAGATTTGCCGATCGATCAGCCGCAGACACGATATGATGTCTGGATTTCTCCTACCGGAAAAATCAACGGATTCTCCCGCATTCTTCCGGATACGCTGACTCTCCCATCACTTGATGAAGATGAGGCCCTTGATGCAGCAATTACTTATCTTAGAAATAATTTTCCTGTAGATCCGGAAACGTATCGATTAAAGCAGTCCGAACAACGCCGCAAAACGAACCGGACCGATTATCTCTTCATCTGGGAAAAAACAGCTGAATTCAAAGATGGCACCCTGCGCCTGACATCTCTCGTGCAGGGAAATGAGATCGGTGTGGTCGAATTTTCATATGAAATACCTGAAAATGTCCAGTCTATCATCAGTTCACTGATTACTCAGACGACCTTTCTTTATTTAATGCAGTATATCGCAATTACACTTCTGTTCATTTTTGGATTGGTACTGTTTTTAAAAAAATATCATGAAGGTGAAGTATCGGTAAGCATGGGACGAAACATATTTCTGCTCTTCTTCCTCTTCGGACTTCTGAGGAGCATAAATGAGATTTCAACCACCGGGGTTGGCATTAATATTGGTAATCTGAGTCCCCGGAATATTCAGATCATTGTATTCATTTTTGAAGTATTGTTAAAGAACGTATTCTTTGGTGTTTTCCTGCTTACTAGCTGGGCCGTGGGAGAAGCTCATGCCAGAGCCCTCTGGCCTGAAAAGCTAAAGTCGATTGATGGATTACTGAATGGCAAATTTTTTACCCTTTCCTCCGGAGTATCTCTGCTTCGCGGTGGGGGTATCGGATTTTCCATCGCAGCGTTTTTTCTTCTCGTGATCTGGATGTTGACCGGCAAGGATTCAAATATACATGTAATACGATTTAGCGTCAGCGATATATTTCAATACTATATACCGGTGATCACCTTAACCCTTTCTGCCATTATGACCGTAATGGTATGTGAGATTGTCTTCCGGTTTTTCATTATAAATGTAGCTTATCATAAATGGCATAAGAAATGGCTTGCACTATTAATCTCGAGCCTCATCTGGCCGTTTGGCTACTTTTTGATTTCCGATTTTCCGGCCTTCACATCAATGCCAGTCAGCATTGCCCTGGCCATCCTTACCGGTTTATTTTTCGGCTGGCTTTATTTGAAATATGACCTTTTAACCGTCATATCGGCCAATACGGTAGCTCATATCGCTTTTAATGCTATTCCGCTCCTGGCGTCAACAGCCATGTGGCACGAAATTTCATTGTATATACTGGTATTGGTATTGGTTGTCCCCGCTATCCAGGTACTATTCAGTTTTTCAGTACAACAAACTTTTGAATTCAGCGGCCTCACAATGCCCAAGCACATCCGCCGGATCAGTGAGCGTGAGCGGATGCAAAAAGAACTGGAGATTGCCCGATCGGTACAACTTGGCCTGCTGCCAACCACAAAGCCCCATATACCAGGATTTGATATTGCCGGTATTTGCCTGCCCGCCAAGGAAGTCGGTGGAGATTATTTCGACTACATTGATCTTGGCCCCGATAAGCTGGGGCTCGCAATCGGTGATGTATCGGGAAAAGGGGTTCCGGCAGCGATCTATATGACCCTGACCAAGGGCATTCTGCAAAGTCATGCCGATGAAACAATATCACCGAAAACAGTACTTGGCAAAGTCAATCGGCTTCTCTATCGTAATATTGAAAAAAATTCCTTTGTATCTATGTTTTATGCGGTCCTGGATCATAAAAATCTCAGGCTTACTTTCGCCCGGGCAGGACATAATCCGGGAATACTTTTAAGTCAGAATTCGCAAAACACCAAATTCCTGAACACCGATGGTATCGCACTCGGACTTGAATACGGGGCAGTTTTTGAGCGAACATTAAAAGAAAACACGATTACGATCGATCGTGGAGATGTCCTGGTATTCTACACCGATGGTTTTACGGAAGCCATGAATCTACAACATCAGGAATTTGGTGAGGATCGTCTGGTCGATCTGATAAGCCGTAACCGTACCGGAACTGCCGATCAGATCATCGAGCTTCTTCTGAAAGATATAAACACATATATCGGAGATGCAGAACAGCATGATGACATGACCATTCTTGTCGTTAAGGCCATTTAATCTGCTGCATTCTTCTTACCGTTTGTTATTTAGTAATATTTTAATTATTATTCCATAACCGGGTAAGATATATCTTTAAATAAAAGCTTTATATTTCAATTAACAATAACACAATCACACAGGCAAAAATCAGGTGGAGGCTATGGGTGGTGCTGAAAGAAGAAAATTTAAACGAATACTGTTTACCATAGAAGACGGTATTATTGGAACCCTTGTGCTTCCCGGAAAGGATGGGGAAAAGGTATCCGCTGAGGTAATCAATATAAGTGAAGGGGGTATTTGCCTCACCTTTAAACCGATACTCAATCAGAAAATAAAAGAGGGTGATCGCCTCTTGCTCACTGAAATCAAAAGTTCCAAAAGTAAACAACTGATTATCAATGTTGATACTGAAATCAAATGGATCTCAGAAGGTGAACTTTCCGATAAAATTGGTACGGGATGCGAGTTTATTGAACCCTTTTCTGAAAAGAAAGATCGCATCAATGAATTTGTGGAATATTGGTATCTGCAGAAAATAGACAATTAGAATATCTCTACAAAATTATTTGCGAAGGTTACCATTTTCTTTTTTAGAAAAAGCGGATCGTTTAACAGCTGATCGGGAAAAATTTATTTTTGTAATAAGCGTTTCAATTTCGGAACTGATAAGCTTATATTTTCAGTCTAATTCCGGGACTGCAAATGTTTGATTTTACCAATATGAATGTCTTGATAACCGGTGGCAGCCGAGGTATCGGCTCGGCGACGGTTGAGCTGTTTGCCCGCCTCGGTGCCAATGTTTCATTTAATTATTATGTGAATGAGATCCATGCCGAAAAACTGCTGGAAAAGATCCGCATCCATCCTGGCAGACCATTCTGCGACCGTTGTGACGTGTCAAATTTTGCTGATGTCGAGCGATTTATTGAAAATATAATTGCACGGTATGATCATATTGATATCCTTATCAATAATGCGGGCATTTGGGAATTTGGGGCCATTGACACCATGAGTGAATCAGATTGGCAGCGAACTTTGCGAATCAATCTGGATAGCATATTTTTCTTTACCAAACTGGTTGTATTAAATATGAAGCAGAAAAATATAAAAGGCCGGATTATAAATGTTGCTTCCACCGCCGGCCAACGGGGGGAAGCATTCCACTCACACTATGCCGCAAGTAAAGGTGCAATTATTAGTCTAACCAAATCCCTTGCCGCGGAATTGGGTCCCGACGGTATCCTGGTAAATTGCGTTGCGCCCGGATGGGTGATGACCGATATGTCCAGATCCGCCCTTAAAGCAGAACATAAGAAGATAATGGGAAATATCCCCATTGGTCGTATTCCCGGACCGGAAGAAATTGCCGGTCCCATTGTTTTTCTGGCATCGGAGCTCGCCACGGCTATCACCGGAGAGATCCTGAATGTCAATTCCGGTAGTGTGCTCTGTGGATAATCACTTCTGGAAATATACCAACAAGATATACTTTTAAATAAGACTCTTATAACGAAAGGCGGGAGTGCCGGTCCGGGAAAAGTGAGCAATAGCCGGCTGAGATTTAATTACACATTTTTTCTAAATATTGGAGAAAATTCAGATCATGACTAGAAACGAAGCACTGGAATTGTTACACGAATTTACCAAAACGGATAGTTTGCGGAAGCATGCCTATGCCGTAGAAGCCGCAATGCGTGCTTACGCCGATAAATATAATGAAGATGAAACTTACTGGGGGAATATCGGACTGATACATGATTTTGACTATGAAAAATATCCGGATTCTCATCCGACACGCGGTGCTGAAATTCTGTCTGAGCGCGGGATTCCGGAAGAAATGCGTGAGGCCATTCTTGGCCATGCTAGTTTTTCCGGTGTTCCCAGAAAAATGCTGGCAGCAAAAGTATTGTATGCCGTTGACGAGCTCTGCGGGTTTATTACTGCGGTCACTCTTGTTCGTCCGAATAAATCCCTTAGAGATGTAACCGTTAAATCAGTTAAAAAGAAAATGAAGGATAAACGATTTGCTGCCAAGGTTAATCGTGATGAAATTCGAGACGGAGCTGAAGAGCTCGGTGTTGATTTTGACACACATGTCGAATTTGTCATCAATGCCTTGAAAAAAGTGGCAATTGACATCGGTTTGAATCCCTGATCAAAGAGGATGGAATGGAACGCGATAAAATACTGGCTTTTATCAATGAATACCTGAGAATTAACGACTTCAACGATCTCTGTCCAAATGGATTACAGGTCGCCGGAACTGAAAAAATATATAAAATCATTACCGCAGTCAGTGCTTCAGTTGCCCTGTTCGAAAAAGCCATTGAATTAAAAGCAGATACCATTATTGTCCATCATGGCATCATATGGGATTTTGAACGTCCGCGATATGTTGGCGGATACCGAGAACGGCTGCGTCTACTTCTGGGCCATGATCTGAATCTGCTCGCTTATCATCTGCCGCTTGATGCACACCCGGTTATCGGGAATAATGCCAGGCTGGCCGATATGCTGAAATTAAAAAATCTAGAACCCTTTGGTGATTATAAGGGGAATTACATTGGTGTACGCGGAGAGATCAAGCCCCTGTCAAGTCATCTGTTTTTTAAAAATGTTGAAGATATGATCGGGCGTGAACCGATTATTTTTCCTTACGGTCCAGAAACCGTATCACGGATTGGTATCATTAGCGGGGGTGCCCAGAAAGAGGTCCGCCAGGCAGTTGACGCCGGACTTCACGTTTACATAACCGGTGAGGTCAGTGAACATAATATGTACTATGCACAGGAGGAACATATTCACTTCGTATCTGCCGGACACTATGCAACGGAGAGATTTGGCGTCAAGGCTCTGGGATCTTTGCTTGAAGATAAATTCGATTTAAATGTGACGTATGTGGATATCGATAACCCGGTATAATCTCTATATTTGGGAAAGAACTGCATAAAATTGAAAAGATCCCGGAATTATTGGAGAAATTTTTACTGATCCAATACTCATAGCAGCAGCATCCTGAAAGAATCTTCCTGTATATCAATCAGACTTGCCTCACCAGCAAAATTCAAAAATGATCAGGATCATAAAAGCCTATGAATATTCAGAATGTATCAATACAGAAACCATAAATAACCTTATAAAGGAATCTAGATGCACGTATATACTTCTGTCGAAATAGAGAAACGGTTAAGCCAATTGAACGGCTGGTATCTTGATAATGATGCTATCCGAAAAGACTGGATCTTTAGCGATTTTAATGAGGCTCTGTCTTTTATTAACAAAATTGGTAAACTATCTGAGGAACATAACCATCATCCCGAATTATTTAATGTCTACAACAGGATATCCCTTCGCTTTAATACCCATTCCGCCAAAGGTATAACCAGCAAGGATTTTTCCATTGCCATGGATATTGATGGACTGGATTAATCTGCTTGCAACATATTCAGGTTGAGTGATATATTTTATCTTTCATTTTTAGATCAGGAAGGGACTTCTGATGTCGGTTTTTAATAAGCTGGTCGTAATCACGTTACCATTCGTGCCAAAGTTTATCGTTTATCTCTTTGCCAAAAGATATATTGCAGGACCTTCCCTCAATGATGCAATCAGTGCCATTAAAGATTTTAACCAGAAAGGCATCATGGCGACGGTTGATATTCTCGGAGAAGAAATTGAGAAAAAAGAGGACGCATTCAGTGTGGTTGAGGAATATAAAAATGTACTGGCTGCGATAGATAAGCATCAGCTGGATTCCAACATATCTGTAAAGCCAACACATCTCGGCTTAAAAATTGATAAGGAATTTTGCTATAGTAATATCCGGTCACTGGTCGTGGAAGCTCAAAAGTATAATAATTTCGTCCGGATTGATATGGAAGACCATACCTGCACCTCCGAAACATTGCATATCTACAAAAGACTTCGCGGTGAATTTACAAATGTAGGCGTCGTCATCCAGTCTTATCTTCGCCGAACCATTGATGATGTAAATCAGCTGACCGAACTGAAAGCTAATTTAAGGCTCTGTAAAGGAATTTATGTCGAGCCACGGCAAATCGCGTACAAAGATAAAGATATAGTCAACCTGAATTTTCAGTATGCTTTGGAAAAACTGCTCACTCACAAATGTTACGTAGGCATTGCAACACATGATGAAAAACTGGTTTGGCATGCGTTAATGATGATCGACCGTCTTAAATTACAAAAAGATCAGTATGAATTTCAGATGTTACTGGGCGTCACCGAAGAACTCCGGGATTTCCTCGTCTCTGCCGGCCACCGGTTAAGGGTATATGTGCCGTTCGGGAAGCACTGGCATGCTTATTCTTTAAGACGCTTAAAAGAAAATCCAAGCGTTGCGAGTTATGTGATCAAACACATATTTTTTAAAAACTAGCGTTCCCGGCTCCAGATCAGCGTCAAGACGGACAAGGCCACTGAATATTTGTACTACGTATTCATGCGAGGTCATTTCACTGGAAACCGCCGGGTCAAGGGTATACGCCCGATCACTACGGGCCCGTATCGATTCCTCAACAAGGTCAGACCGTGACCTTCACGCCCGAACCTCCGGTCGACATCGTGCAGTCGGGCGACCCCTGGCCAGGTGCCGGGCTGTTCAGCACGTTCGACACACTCACCACGGGCTCGACGCTCTGGAACGGCTCTGTAGACGATAACGGCACGCTTCTGCCCGCCCCAACGACATATTCCGGACCGCTCTCGGGGTTCCCGGTGCAGGCCAGCCCCGGTGCCAGTGGTGTCTGGGACGTTCGCCTGAGCGTCGGCAACACTGATAGCTACTGGGAGGAACTTACCACGACGCTCATCCCCGGAATCATTACAACATGTGGTGACGGGACCACCGACACCACGGAGGACTGTGACGACGGCGCCCAGTCAGCCGACTGCGATGCCGACTGCACATCCGTCGAATGCGGTGACGGCACGGTCAATGAAGCGGCGGGCGAGGAGTGCGACGACGGGAATACCGGCGTCGGCGATGGCTGTTCGTCGGCCTGCGCTGTAGAAGGTGGTTTTGCCTGTGTGGGTGA
>Ga0209536_100013334_pt1 | contig 11861 bp, 8 predicted proteins | sample DeeMarSeWOR28_12_FD_187461 | JGI IMG/M metagenome (GOLD analysis project Ga0209536, IMG submission 187461) | Marine sediment microbial communities from White Oak River estuary, North Carolina - WOR-2-8_12 (SPAdes) (version 2) | ecosystem: Environmental > Aquatic > Marine > Intertidal zone >...
CCGCCGGCGGCAAAGACCGGATTGAGACCTGCCAGTCCTTCCAGGGTCGTATCCTCGCGGATACCGTCATCAAAATCCTGTAAAAAAGTTTCTTTTTTGTAAGTCCCATCTTTCTGAACAACATATTTTGTCGCCGGGGTGGGCACAATTTCCTTATAGCGCTTTTTATTTTTAGCCTCGGCCGCCTTCATCTGGGATTGATAGGCAAATTCGTCCTGGGCCTCACGCGACACCTTGTAGCGGTTGGCCACATTTTCAGCGGTAATGCCCATGGAAGCATACAAATCGGCCAGCTTTTTGGTGTGCTCCGGATGCGGCCGCGGGAGGTTGCCCCCCATGGGAACATATGTCATGGATTCCAGACCCCCGCCGATGACAATATCCGACCAGCCGGACATCACCCGCAACGCGGATTGGGCAATGGCTTCCAGGCCGGAGGCGCAGAAACGGTTTACGGTGGCGCCGGTCACTTCCACCGGAAAACCGGCAATCTGAGAAGCAATCCGACCGATATTGAGCCCCTGTTCGGCTTCGGGAAAAGAGCAGCCGATCATGATGTCTTCCACATCCTTTTTTGCCAGGCCTTTCGTTTTCTCAACAGCTGCAGTCAGGATAAAAGACAGCAAATCCTCCGGCCGGGTGTCCTTGAACGCCCCCTTACTGCGTTTGCAACCCGGCGTTCTTATCGAAGTTACGATATAGGCATCTCTCATATTATTACCCCCCCTAAATTTAAAAGGCTAAGATGTTTTTATTCGTATCGCTAAATCCGAAGCACGAATTTCGAAATTGTTTCGCGTTTCGTTTTTCGAATCTCGAATTTTATAACTGCTGGCCACAGTAGAATCACCGACCCATTACGAATAATCCATAACTAATTTCTGAGTGGCTTTCCAGTTGACAGCATATGTGCAATGCGCGCCAGGGTTTTTTCCTCTTTTAAAAGATCCAGGAAGGCTTCGCGTTCTAAAGTCAAAATGACATCTTCTTCGACTTCAGCATTGTCCCGCACATCTCCGCCGCTGATGACATAAGCAATCCTTTTGGCCAGGAAAGCATCATACTCGGAGATGAACTTGCCGCTGAGCATATTGGATATTTCCGCAGCGACCATCCCCTGAGCTGCCTGCCCCAGTACTTTAATTTTTCTTTTAGGCGGTGGCGCATAGCCTTCGTCCACCATTTTTAAAACGTCCTTTTTGGCTTCACCGATCAGATGGTCCCGATTAAAAACGATGCGATCTCTCTGACCCAAAAAGCCATTGGCTCTGGCATCCGCAGCCGAGGTGGAAACTTTCGCCATGGCGACGGCCATAAAGACCGGCAGGAAAAATTTGGCCAGATCCAAACCGGTGACCGCGTCGGGCACCGAACTTAAGAATTTTTTCATCAGGTTCAAGCAGGCACCGCCGGCGGGGATCAACCCAACCCCGATTTCCACCTGTCCCATGTACAGCTCGGCGTGGGCGACAATCTTATCCGCAGCCAGGCAAACCTCGCAGCCACCGCCGAGGGTTAATCCATAGGGGGCTGCGACAACCGGAAAGGCAGCGTATCTCAAATCCTGAAGGCCATACTGCAAGCCTTTGACCATCTGTTCGATGTCATCAAAGCGGTTCTCTTTTGCCGCAGCACTTACATCGGACAGATTGGCGCCAGCTGAAAAGGCACCCGGCATCCCGCCGGCCTGATTGCCGATCACCAGACCGACGCCTTCCCTATCAACAAATTCTCTGGCTTCTTGAACTGCTTCGACGATTTGCTGATTCAACGAATTCATCTTGGTATGAAATTCGAGGCAGAAAACGCCGTCATCCAGGTCGATCAGGCTGGCCGATTCGGAAGTCCTGACAGCCTTTCCTTTGGCCTTGGCCGCTGCCAGCGAAATGATGTTCTCGCTGACCACCCGTTCTTTATAGCTTTCAGATTCAAAATCATAGTAAAACAGTGTGCCATTTTCTGTTTTATAAAACGAGGTGTCTCCGGCTTTCAGCATTTTTTGGACCTTATCCGGTACGGCAAAACCGTCTTTTTCCATGCGCGCAACGGAGGCTTCCAGGCCGATGGCATCCCAGGTTTCAAACGGCCCCATCTCCAGATTAAAGCCCCAACGCATGGCGTTGTCGATATCCACGATCGTATCTGAAATTTCCGGAATCCGGTTGGCTGCATAGATCAGGTTGCTGGCAATCGCTCTCCAGGCAAAACGAGCACCCCTGTCCTCTGCATAAACCACCGCCCGCATTTTTTCCGGCAACGTTCTTGCTTTTTGAGCTGCCGCCAGACAGGGTAAGTCCGGCGACCGGGCCTCTTCATATTCAAGGGTGACCGGATTGATGACTTTACGGATTTTTTGCCATTCCGGTGTCAGGTCGGTTTTATAAAATCCGCTCTGGCTTTTTTTGCCCAGCAACTTCTTTTCGATCATGGCATTTACAAACTGCGGCAGGACAAAACTCTCCCGGTCTTCATCATGGGCAATCATCTCATAGGTGTTTTGGGCCACGTGAGCCAGGGTATCCAATCCTACCAGATCGGCTGTTTTAAACATCCCGGTGCGGGGTCTGCCCGTAGCCGGGCCGAAGACAGCATCGACCTCAGGAATGGAGATCCCTTCTTCCAGCATCAACTGCATGGCCTTCACCATTCCCTGCACGCCGATTCGATTGCCGACAAAATTCGGCGTGTCTTTGGCCCATACAATCCCTTTTCCCAGAGTCCTTTCTCCAAAATTTGCCATAAACTCCAGGATCTCGCTCAGGGTTTCCTCTCCGGGGATAATTTCGAGCAGTTTCATATATCTGACCGGGTTAAAAAAGTGGGTTCCCAGAAAGTGTTGTTTAAATTCTTTACCGCACCCTTCAGACATGGCTTTTAGCGGGATACCGGAGGTGTTCGAAGAAACGATCGTGCCTTTTTTTCGCACGGGCTCAATTCGTTTCAAAAGGTCCTGTTTGATCTTTAAATTTTCAATGACGACCTCAACAATCCAATCGCAGTCGGCGATCTTTTCAAAATCGTCCTCCAGATTGCCGATCGTAATACGTTCCGCATCCCGGCGCGACATAAAAAGCGCCGGTTGGATCGCCAGCGCGGCATCCAGGCCGGCCTTCACGATTCGGTTGCGGGCCAGCGGGTCATTTTTTTCTTCTGCCTTTAAATTCGGCGGTACGATATCCAGCAAAACCGTTTTTATGCCGGCCCCGGCCAGCAAAGCAGCGATACCGCCTCCCATAATTCCTGAACCGATGACAGCGGCAGATCGGATCTTCCTTGGCATAATGGCCTCCTCGTAAAAAGTGGGTAATAAATATGAATGAATATTCATTCACTTATCAAAGCCATCAAACATCTGTCAAGCAAAAACTCACAATGCTTCAAATTTGATAAAATATTTATAATATGTAATTTCAGTTTATTATATCGATTTAAATTTGGCGAATTAAAATAAGAAAATTTGGAATGGATGCATACGCGGAAATTCAACGAATGAATAATCATTCAATCAGACCGATTGATCCGTTCGCCCAAAATGGCCAGATGTGCCCATACAAAAACGGCCCTGCGCGTGCCAGGACCGAACTTTTGTTACGTGGTTATCCGGAAAGTTCCAGTCGAGTCGGTCCGCCGATTGTCGCACCACGAAGATCACGAAAGTTGCGCAGGGAAATTAAGCAATCTTTTCTTGGTGATCTTCGTGCCCTTCGTGGTTGATAGAGTGTTACTTGGGCTTTATGCACAACCGTATTTTTTTTAAATTATCAAATCGATTATCAGCGGTCCGAGAACTGCTTGGGGCCAAATAACTGGATTTTCTTTGGTTTGGTTGCGGGCGAAGCCGGAGCGGTGACCTGGGCGGCCGGAGATTTCTCGTCCGACTTGGCAACCGATGTTTGATCCGATTTTGAATACATGGGCTTGTGCGTTTTTAGCAAAGCGGACGGTATATATATTTCGTTGCCGACCAGCAGAAACTCAGGATCAATGTCTGGGTTAGCTTCAGCAATGGACTTATGGTTTTCCGCATCCCCGGTGTACCACCTGGCAATATCGGTAAATTTTTCATCTGGCTGGGTCACGATGTGGGCAAAGTAGACCGGCAGGGTTTTGGCGACCACTTTAAGCGGCAGGGGCTTTTTGACTTTCATCATTTCCGGTGGAATATAGATAATGTTTCCAACCGCAATTCGATTCGGGTTGAGTCCCGGATTTGCCCGGGCAATCGCTCGCCAGTTTCCATAACGGCCCGTATACCACTTTGCAATCAAAGCCAGCGTTTCTCCGGACCATTTTACCTGGTGCTCAAAATAATAGATGCGGTGTTTGGCTGCAAAGTCTTCGGTTGGCAAATTTTTATTTTTAATTAGCCTGGCCGGAATCAAAATCACGGTGCCGGCGGCAATGCGTTTGGGGCTGACTTCCGGGTTAACCGCGGCCAGAGCTTTCCAGTTGTCAGACGCTTCCGTAAACCACTCGGCAATCCCTGGCAGTGTCTCATAGGACCACTGGGTTTCGTAGACGAAATAATCGGTTTTGTGTTGGTGAGGCTTAATGGATTTTTCCTCATTTCCGGAAGATGAAAATTTGGAACCCATCTTCTGCCATTTTACTTTAATCCAGCTTTTGGAATCATCGTATTTTTGGCCGACATTCATTTCTCTGACGCTGGCACAGCCAAACAGCATCGCCAGAATCATTCCTGCAAGGATGCAATTTTGGCATTGTTTCCTTAGTAGAAACTTCATAAATTTACTCCTTTAGTTCTGTTAATTGCTTTAAATAGGCCAGGGCCGATTCGTTGGCAGGATTAATTTCGATGGCCTGCTTGAGGCTCTCTAAGCATTGGCGGCGTTCGCCCAGTTGCTCCTGAACCATGGCAAGGTTAAATAAAGCTTCATCTAAAAAAACAGGCTCCAGTTGAACCACGCGTGCGTACATTTCTTTGGCCTTGTCATAGTTTTCAGTAACCGCATAAATGTAGCCGAGGTTGAAAAAGGCATTCGGCATCTGAGGTTCGAGCTCGGCAACCTTTTGGTAAGTTTCGACAGCCTGCGGAAAATTATTATCGCGGAGGTAAATGTAGCCAAGTTTGGAAAGTACCTGAACGCTGGCAGAGTCTATATTCAGTGCTTTGAGCAATACGTTTTTAGCCGATTGCCTGTCCGTTGAGATCAGTTCCTCGGCCAATCCCTGCAGCGCAGCCAGATAGGCATCCGAGATGCTGTTGATTAAGGATTTATCATCTGCCAAAACCGCTTCAAAAAGCGCCACTGCTAAAGAAAATTGTTTCGCCTGAAGTGCGTCCCGGCCAGCTTGAATTTGCTTTGCGGTTGTGTCAACACCTGCCGGTGCCAAATCAATCGAATAGGCCGAAACGCTTCGGTCTGACGGTGTAAAGGGCAGTTCAGCCAGACTGAGATTTAACGCAAAGCCGAGCAGAGTCAGGCCAGCCACCAGCGCAAAGCGCCAGATATGGCGCTGAAGCGGCTGCCATTTCTGGGGATCGGCAAGGAAAACGGTGCTACCGGGACATCCGTCAGCGTCAGGCAGCTGACTGCCCAAATCGGATTGCCCGTCAACGTAAGTTTTTGTTTTTGTCCACAATGCGGTTTCATCAACCGCCAATTCTTCCTTAAAAAATTCCTTAATAAACTGAGCAAAGCTCCTGCCATTCGGCCGGATAGACAGGTCAAAGATGCATTCTTCCAGATCGGCGAGCATTTCTCCGCAGGTCTGATAGCGCTCATCGGGTTCCTTTGCCAGGGCCCGTTCAACAACCGCATAAAGTTTTGCGGGAAGATCCGGTAATATCTCGCCCAGTGGTTCATAGCGGGCTTCACGCACCAGGTTATAAATGTGCATCGTTTCGCCTTCAAACATTCGCCTTCCAGTCAAAAGCTCATAGAAAATAATCCCGGTGGAAAAAATGTCTGACCGGTGGTCGACGGCTTTGCCAATGGCCTGCTCCGGCGACATATAAGCCAGTTTTCCTTTGATCAAACCCTCATGAGTGGTGCTATTGTGGCTGGCGGCCTTAGCAATACCGAAATCAATAATTTTTACCTGACCTTCATAGGTCAAAAAAATATTTTGGGGGTTGATATCACGATGGATGATATTTAGCGGTTTGCCCTGCAGGTCTTTTAGGTGATGAGAATAATCAAGCCCGGCACAGATACGCGAGACAATGTAAAGGGTATTTTCCAGGCTCAGCGGAATGCCCGTTTCTGCAGCCTTAAAGATCAGCTTGCGCAGGTCCTTGCCAAAAAGGTATTCCATGGCGATAAAGTATTCGCCATCGATGCTGCCGAAATCATATATCTGAACGATGTTTTCATGCTGTAGCAGGGCCGCCAGCTTGGCTTCATCGATAAACGCCTTGATCAGGTTGCCTTCATCGGTAAGGTGCGGCAATATTTTTTTTATGGCAACCCGTTTTTCAAAACCGTGATCACGGGTGACTTTGGCACGATACAGTTCGGCCATGCCGCCCACGGCAATTTTTTGAAGCAGCTGATATTTACCAAATTGTATAGGCTCAAATTCTTTCATTTGCTGGTAAATATATCGGCAATACGGGAGGAGACTTGAATGGATTTTCCAATAATGACGTGAATTTGGATAAATCTGGCGGGCTTGGAAGGCTGAATGTCAAAATAGAACCCACTTTACAAATGAGGTTCCGAGGTCTGTGGCCAAAATATATTTATTTGTCAGCGGTGGCTGCCCATTTACCTGCCTGCGGCTCGAGCCAGCCCTTGGCTGAATTTTGCTTCCTCTTTGAGCTTTTCCTTGCGCACATGGTCAAATTTTTCAGCTACGGCCACAAAAGCGTTCACAATATGCGGATCAAAGTGTTTTCCCTTCAACTTCAAAATCATACCCCTGGCTTTGTTGTGGGAATAGGCCGCTTTGTAAAATCGCTTAGTCGTCAGGGCATCATAAACATCTGCCAGGGCAATGATACGTGCAGACAAGGGGATCTCTTCACCTTTTAGCCCCCGCGGATAGCCGGTCCCATCCCATTTTTCATGGTGGTTGAATGCAATTTCTTTTCCCATCGCCAGAAAGGATTTCCCCTCGATCTGCGATTCAATGGCCATGAGTGCGTTGCCGCCCATCAACGTGTGGCGTTTAACGATATCATGCTCTTCCTGGCTGAGCGCTCCGGGCTTCAGCAGTAACGCATCCGGTGTACCCACCTTTCCAATATCGTGTAAGATTGAAGACTGATAGATATCGTCAATGTATTGCTGATCGATGATGCCATTGAATTCGGGATTCTTTGCCAGTTCTACCGTAAGGATTTTGGCGTACTCGCGGATTCTTTCCAGGTGGGTGCCGGTCCCCTCGTCTCTGTATTCGGCAAGCTTGGCAAGACCCAGGATGGTCGCCGCTCGCGCTTCATGTACTTTACGATAGGATTCCAATAAATCCATCTCCATTTTCTTCTTTTCGGTCCGGTCGCGCAGAACGCCTCTATAGCCGCTCGGCAGGCCTTTTGAATCCCGGAGGAGTGAAGCCGACGCTTCGACATACAGTCGGGTGCCGTTGATACTTAATTCGCAGTCAAAAGCTTTTGCAGGCTGACCGGTGCGCCGGCATTTGGAAAAAGTGTCATAAATTCGATCAGCATTTTCATTGTCCATAAAGTCCAAAAAATTCATAAACCTTAAATCCGTCTTGGGGGCACCTAAAATTTTGCTCATCGCATCGTTTACAAAAATGAAATATCCTTCAAAATCGACCTCATAGTAACCTTCTTCGATGCTCTCCAGAATCGTTCGGTATTTTTCCTCACTTTCTTTTAAAGCTTCCACTGCTTTTTTGCGCTCATTAATGGTAAACTGGACGTGGGAGCCGAACATCAGAAACAGGCAGAGTACAATTAAACGCGGCCAGACGACACTGATATTCTGCCCGAATATTTCTTGATAGAAACTGATTTCTTCCGGAGAAAAAACGTTTAGCAGAGATTCCAGCGCCCAGTACAAAGCCCCCAGAAAGATTCCGGTCAGGACCATATAGTCCGCCATATCGACCCGGTTGCGGAAAAGTTTTTTGAATTTATTCATGAAGTCTCTTGCCATAGAAACGAGAACCTTACTGGCGCCTTCAAAAGTTGACGGTTAGTCCACTATTTGATAGAATTTTTATCATCAGATGGCAAGCATCATTTCTTGCCCTTATTTTAACCGCAAAAATTAAGATAATATAATGAATTCAAGAATTAAACAATACATACTGATCGCTGTTCTCGCAGTGGCCGGGTACTTTCTCGTGAATAATCATTTTATAATTAACGGACGCCAGGTTCATCTGTTGAAGAAAACATCCTACCACCTGCATTACACCTTCTACAGCATTAAAGAAAAAAAGCCCAGTACGATCATGAAAATCAGTTATCTTCGCGAAGCCGGTATTGGTGACTTGCTCGTAGAATTGGGAATGATTGATGAAGAGCAAAAAACGCAGCTGGAAAGCGAATATTCCTATGACTGACGGGCCTGGTTCAAAATGTTTGCAAAAACCACCAGCATTCCGCTCATTTGAGGCGACATTTCTTCAAATCGAATACCAAGAGCCATCGTCCGCTGCTCCTCATGATAGACTTCATTGCTCCAGACAATCGAACCCGCCACATTGATGGTCATCGCCTTTGATGGCATTGAAATTTCAATTTTCGCATTTTTGATATTTTTGTATATCGAAGGAACATTGAGATACTTTGTATCCAGCAAAATACACATGCCATCCACGGAAATATCTCTGGACTTGCCATCAAGGATCAGTCCGTAATGGCCGGCGGTGCCCGGCCATATTTTCAGATTCATTTTTACCGGCAGTTTATGCCGGTCCACCTTGCGAACAGCGCGCGGGGTTTCCATGTCCTCTTTGTTCGAACGCGCTTTGAACAGATCGATAATCCCTAATTCGATTCGGGTATGCCTGTAACACATTCGGATTAACTTTTCCCTGGAAATTCTGACCAGTTCCGTCTGACTGGTGGTTTCTGTATAGCACTGAGATTGATTGCTCTCATTGAGTGGATAAATATTTCCGAAAAAGTCATTTTCAGATAGATAAAGTGTTGATTTGCGGTGATCAAAATCAGTTTTCCTCAAAGGCTCATAGGTCGTCGCCTTTATGCTGCCGGCAACCACAAAGTAAAGGGCATTTTCCTCATCACCGATTTTGTTGATCGTTTTGCCCGCCGGCAGGCGCATTAACTCCATCGCATTCATAACGCTGAGCAACTCAGCTTGGGACAGGCGCGCTAAAAATACATTGGTCGGTATTTCATGATATTTGCTGTTGTGAAGCGCCTCCCAAATTTTTAGAGTATCCGCGTCAGTCGGCGGGCAGACCCGCCATTTTAAAACCTGACAGACAACCGCCTGCAATAATAAGCCGGCCGTGGCAAATTGTTCAGAGGCCTGTTGGTAGGACTGCCCGGCCGCCTCTGAGTATTGTTTGCGGACCAGCAGGTCGGCATAGGCACGATGCAAAGCAGGGTCATTTGGAAAGATTTGGAGCATGCCTTGAAATTCTTGAATCGAATCAATGGTAATCGATCCGTCAACAATATGCTTGGCGATGCTGATTTGTTTGCTCAACTGACCGTTCATATTTATAGAAGCTATCTCAAAAAAAGGTATAAAACCAGATTAATCATCTGGAGACGCCAACGCATTTAATTCCAGGGTAATGGGCCTTTCTTCTTCACTTTTACCGGTAAATCTAATGGGGCCAGGTTTTCTGAAGTGATCCCCCTCCGAGTCCACCGCCAGCCATTTCTCCCGGTTGGCTTTGACCACCTGAAATGCAACGGAGCTCACATCGACGATACTTTTTTCCAGTACCAGTGCCAGTTTGCCTTTGCGTTCTTCCAGATGCATCAGCGGCGCAATCGGAATACCGATGGGCTCCCATTTTGAAAAATCCTTTTCCAGATTGTGAATGGCCGCCATCTGGCCCGTGGCCCCGTTGGCTATCAGGCTGAAAACCGTCAATCCCAGATTATAGGTATAGATACAGTCAAATCGCGTCGGGTCGTTGCCTCTGCCGTCATACCCGTAAAAATGAAGCTGGGTCTTGAAAGACGGCATCGATTTCTTAAAAATTTTTTCGATGGCGGCCGGAATGGGATCTTCTGCGTCTATCAATTTTCCTTTCTCCAGAGACTGCCTCAAGGTTTTAACGGATATGATTTCGGCTTTTCTTAAAAGGAATTCAGCCTGACCGTAATTTTCAAATAACAGCGGGCCGTAAGTGTTCGGGTCCAGATCGGCCCGGGCCAGGGTTTTCTGAAAATAACCTTGCTCAATCCCCAGACGGTAGCGCCCTTCCTCTTTTAAAATGTTGAGATAATCCTTGACGAGGTCTATTAAAACTTTTTCGGTTTCCACCTGGGAAAACTGAAAATTGCCGTGGCTGTCTCTTTCCATGAGCAACCCTTCCTGGAAAAAAGCCGGGATATCATTAAAAAGATCATCGTCGCGGGTATTCCAGAGCTGAAACGAAGTATCTTCCCTGGAACGCTGGGCCAGCCGCCGCAGATATTCCAGTTTGTCTTCCAGCAACGGAAAGGCGGCATGAAACTCTTTGTCGTGGGTCTGGTTGTATTCAGCGATAATGGTGTTGAGCTTAATGATAAATACCTGGATTTCATTGATAAATTCCAGAACGCCTTCCGGAATGATGATCACACCGTAGTTTTTGCCAACCGCAGAGCGCCGCAGAATGGATTCGCAGATCACGCGTGAGAGATGCCTTAGGGTCATACCGTAAGCATGAAAATCGAGGGTGCCGTCCTCTCTGGCCTTTTTCAAACGGTGTTCATCAACATAATCGGCCAGGTCCTCTCCGATGAGCGTCAGGTTGGCATGGGTTTGCAGGGCAACCTCCAGGGCCAGGTGACTGGCCACCCGGCCCATGACTTTGCAGACATGCCAGTATTTGACATCCGAGCTGCTGTCGGTACACAGATTGCTGATAGAATTGGCAAAGGCCCGGGCGGCCGTGTGGAACCCAAAGGACATGGCGCACAGAACGTTTCCGTTGTCATCTCTGACCTGAATATCGCCGTCGATCGTTTTGGGCACGCCCAGAACCTGGACACCGTCGGCAAACATTTCCTGGGCTAAAAACGCCGCGTTGGTATTGGAATCATCTCCGCCGACAATCACCAGGGCGTCCAGCTTGAGTTTTCGGCAAGTCTCTCTGGACAGCTCCATCTTTTCGCGGGTGTCTATTTTGGTCCGGCCGGTCTTAATCATGGTAAAGCCCCCCAGGTTGCGATAGGCATCGACCAGAGCGTCATCGAGTTCAAGTGCTTCATTTTCGATTATGCCATCGGGACCGATCAAAAACCCGTAGATCCTGGATCGTGGATTGGCCTTTTTGGCGGCATCATACAGACCGGCGATGACATTATGCCCGCCGGGGGCAGGACCCCCGGAAAAGACGATGCCAATGTTGCGCTTCTTACCATAGGCCCTGGCAAACGCGGCATCGGCGGTTTTAATCCCCTGGATCTTCTGAACTTTATTGATGATAATGTTGGGCAATTTTTTTTGCGCTTCATTGTCCACCGTGAACTTAAACCGATCGGTTTCCTTCAGAACCGTGTACTTTTGCGAAAACGCTTTACAGACGGGCGGCAGATAATTCCTTCTTTCGAGCAGCTCCGGATTTGTGTCGTCGGTGACTCTCCGTACAACAGGATGCTTCAACACATCTTGCAGTTTTAATTTCGATGCTTTTTTTCCGGGCATGGCAGTCTCCCTCTGGATAAATGGCATGGATTAAAATAAGACCGAGAACATCGTTGACGTTCTTATTCATTATCCAACATCATC
>Ga0209536_100013335_pt1 | contig 11860 bp, 20 predicted proteins | sample DeeMarSeWOR28_12_FD_187461 | JGI IMG/M metagenome (GOLD analysis project Ga0209536, IMG submission 187461) | Marine sediment microbial communities from White Oak River estuary, North Carolina - WOR-2-8_12 (SPAdes) (version 2) | ecosystem: Environmental > Aquatic > Marine > Intertidal zone >...
TCTAGTATAACTAGAGATACTATTGCAACTATGACTACTGACTTACTCACTTTCCTTTCTTCCTTCTTTTTTTTCCGCATGGCATTATTCTGTCCTCGTTATGCTCGGCTGGATTTCATTGGGTTGTATCCCTACTTGTCCAGTATTTTTAGATTCTGATTCCTGCATGACTCCGTGTAATGATGGAGGTCTATTAAACTTAACTTTTATGCCTGTCTGATTCCATAAATCCGCCTCTAGTTGTGTCTGTTCATGAGTATAAATAGGTTCGAATGTCATATAACCTACCTTGCTGGCTGCTTCAGTGAAGTCTTCAGAAGTAGCTATAACCTTAGGTATGCCAACAGCCTGATAAAAGAATCCCTCCAAGTACCTAATCCATTCTATCTTATTTTCTGAAGTAACATTAGGGTCTTCCAGTTTAGCTGTTTCTGTAGGCAAAACCAATAATTCCCCGTTCTTAATAGCATTCTCATATTGTGCAATTAATGCATCTCTCTTTGTCGTATTCTCTGTATCAATATACAGCACTCCCAAACCCAACTGCCTATGCAATACTTTCCTATAGTCTTCCATAGCCTCATTTCTTGCATCAATCACCCACTTGCACGCTTCAATTACACTTGTTCCGTGTATTTCATTGGCTATTCGGTCGTTAGAAAGATGAAGTACTTGATTTGGCTGTAATTTTCTGGGTTTTCCCTTCGTTCTCTGCTCATATCGCTTAATTATTCCGTTTGGGTCTACAACTACCCTCATATCTCCAGTATATAACGGCTTAATATTGATAATTCTGTTTCCTTCTCTAATTATTTCTAAAAATGCATCTCCTAATGCTTTCTTCATCGTAAGTGCATTAAACATTAAGCTAATAAATGAATCTTCACCCCAGCCAGTCATATTATCCAGCATGACCTTAGTTCTATTATCTGTAGTAACTCCTTTCCCTACTGTCCATATTGCCAGCGCATCTATCGCCTTCTTCAGCTCTGGTATGTTCTTGTAGTATCCCAAGTATTCACTGGAGTAAGGGAAGTCATACCAAGTATCCTTTTGCTCCTGCTCTGAATCTGGGGTCTCTAAATCTACTTCATAATCTATGACTGTACTTGCTAGGTCTGTTGTTGTTGTTTTGCTTATATCTAATTCTGCCATTTTATATGTCTATTTTGAAAGGTACGTGAAACTCTGCTATGCTTGGTTCATCACCAAATGTTTCATCATCCTGATCTGTAGTAGCTCTGTTTTTTGGATCATGTCCAAAGAAAAATTCTCCCTGTGATGCTGCATTATGGTTCTTTGCATAATATTCCACTGTCAATCTTAATGTATCTCCTTTTTTAAATAACTTTGGTGTTGTAAGGTCTAAGTCTACTGCAAACATCGCATATTTATATTCATTAACTCCTGATGTAGTAAACTGTATTGTATCGCTCTGATTTGATGCTAAGTCTGTTTCTGTTGACCCATCCCAATGCCTTGCTTTTAGAATTACATAAGCACTGTATGTCTTTACAGCTGTCACTCCCAGAATACCTATTGGTATATTAACTATTGCTGTTCCTCTTGTAGTCTGAGCTAAATTAAAAGTAATATCAAAATCAACATCATGCAGGAGCTTAAAAGTTCCATCAGTGTAATTCTGAGTAGAGCTTGTCATCACTGTATTTGAATAGATTGCATTTGGTGTTAATACGGTTAAATCTACCGTTTTGGCTAAATAATAAATCTGTATCCCTGTAGCTGCAGCAATATCAGTATAAGAATAGGTCGCTATGGCAGCAGAGCTCTTTCGGTAAACATTCGGAACTCCCATTAAGCCCCCTGAATGAAATCAGTGGCTAGCTTATCCTTTAACAAACCCATAGCCTTCGTGAATCCATCCCTCAATACATCTAATTTAGTTTCATATTCTCTTGCAGGTATTCCGCTAGGGTCTGCATTCCATACCATCATAGCAGCATGGTTGCTTGCTGCCAGTTTTAGAATTCCTTTCACATCGGCATTTAGACTTGTGTAAAGGTCTGAGAAGTTAACACCTGTTTCCGTATTAATTAGACTTTCTATTTCCGTCATAAACTGATTAATATATGCCTCTGCATTATATGTCGTGCTTGCATTAGCTCCTACTTTAGCCTGTACTTCTGAAGTTGTTGCAAATATGCCTGTGTCTGCCATTTTCTCTTTTTATTATATCTTTATTGAACGTATCCATAGATTTAAGCTTTTCTCTTTTACTATCCATGCTGCACGTATTAAGGCTTCTACGTTATGGCTGTAATTTCCAAAAATCTTCATTTGTGTTAATGTCCTTTCCTTCTTTGAAAACTCATATTGTATACTTCTGAAACTCAACTTAATTTCTGGGTCATCTAGGAACTTGATGTATTGTTTTTCCATTAGATTTCTTAGGTTATCATAGAGGTCTTCCTTCAGAAGTCTTGTCTTAGCTCTCCCTTCCCTATCCAATGCTCTCGCCCTGTTATTAATTGCAACTATCTTTCGCCTTGTCTCTTCATGCCGCAATAGGGAGTCGAATATTCCAACTCCAAGACTGCCTGAACCCGCATCTATGTAGATTTTACTTATTTCATCATATTTTCTGTTTAAATCTATTATCATGTCTTCTGTCTGTGTTGTTAGTGTCTTTCTGGTTATGATACACTCTACCTGCTCTAGCGTATTGTTGTTTATTTTATCAAGTATACAAAATGAAGATTCATCTTTTCCCATCCTTGCTATATCTACTCCAAGTGAGTATGTTCTATTTCTTAGAGTTGTTGGTCTTCTCTTTAGTGTGCAGCATTGCTCTATTAGTTTGTCTGGAAAGTATCTTTGAAGTTCTTCTAAAAATAAGCCAAGGTACTCCTGACCATAAGCTAGGTCAGACATCTCAACCTTCTCCCCCTCTAAGAAGTTCAAAATCTCATCTCTCTTCTTTTGTGTCCAACTGTCTGTGATCTTCCTTTCATGTATTACTTGCTCGGAGCTTATGTGCCATACCTTATACTTCTTGTTCTTATTCTGGAATGCTTCCCAGAAATACCCCTCTTTACCGAAAGGTGTACTGCATATCCATATCTGCCCTGCTGTAGTTAAGAGTGTTGGTTTTGCTGAATCGAAGACTATCTGAGGCATCTTGGATGCTTCGTCTATGATTAGTACGTCACCTGTGAATCCCCTTACCGCATCTCCTGTTGTTCCTACTGGTCTTGCTAATACTGAGGATTTATTTTTTAGAGTTATTCGGTTTAGTGTTGGTTTGTGTTTGCTTCTGGCTATATGTGTCTTGTAGTTTCTTTCTAAATAATCCAGAATCATGACTATTATGAGCTTTGCTTGGTCTTCTGTGAGGGATACTACTATTATCTGTGAGTTTGGGTGTTCTAGCATGTACTTAGCCGCTTTTCTGGAAAATATGTAAGTTTTCCCTACTTGTCTCCCAGTACATAATAAGACATTCCCATCATGCTCCAGAACCTCTCTTTGCCAATCATCCAAAACTATGTTTTGCATGGCATTAACAGAACTTTGATATTTAAAAAAATTTCTACGCGGATAGCCCGAAAGTGTTTATAAAGTTTTCGGTCGTCGGCAAGGTATGTCACTGCTACTCAGTAGCAATAACAACACGCCACCTTACGTGTCACTGCTACTCAGTACTGATTACATTTGATATGGGCTTTTACTATTTAAATTTTTCGGTGTTAGAATATAGTGTATTATACCGCTACCTTTAGAAGCCTCCTAGAGGCTAATATCTGGCACTAGAAGAAGTGACACTTTTGTTACTACTTAAATAGAAACTTTATGAATTTTTCACTGTCACTACGGTACAGTTAATCACCCTATCTGCAACAAAGAATTGGTTTTAGTGTCTATTTTATTAGTGAGAGAATTTAAGTTGAGCTGCGCTCAACTTAAGTAAGCAAAGTATATAAATATAGCGCTAAAGACCTTGAATTTGTTGCAGATATTCAGAAATCACACAAATATATAAATATCCAAATAGGCTCTCAAATAAGTATGTAAGAATCTACCTAGAGCATAGGCCTTTCAAACATATATATGCATAGATTTTCAGAGCTCCTAAGCACGAGTAACGGTGAGTCTAAAGCGATTGAATCGTGATAGCATCTATGCATTAGTCGTAAAAGCGCTATCACAAGCACATTCTACACATAGCGCTAAGGAGAGGGGCTAAGGGTAGGACCTGGATAATTTTGTATATATATATTTATATAAGAGAGTGTTTTTTGTTCTTATTGCGGAGGTAAAATTGGCAGGGCCCACAATGTATCAAAGAGCTAGAGTTGCTTTAGCAGGGCATCATGGAGATGTTTTAACTTTAGCTCAATTAAGGATTTTAATTAAAAAAGAACTTGCTAGTTCTAATGCAATTATTGCCAATTACTTGAAAGTTATGGAGGAGACTGGATTAACTAAAGAGATTGAGCCTTTCAAATATCAGATAAAGATTGATTAATTATACACTTCCCTTCTATTTTTGTACATTACGTTATACATTTTTTTGTTCAAGCCTATTTAAACGCTTATACATTTAAGTGGGGAGGCTGCGATGAATTATGGAAAGAGGTATCCAAGAGATACCATCTCATAGCCTTCGCCTCCCCGACGCTATGAGTATTAACTAATTGATGCCAATAATACTAATATCCAAAACCATTTCCATCCTCTACTCATTTTCCTTAGCCAAAAGGGCACTTATAGCTGCTGAGGCTTCCTTTTTAGTCAAATTTCCTGCTATTCCATCAAAATTTAGCTGTTTAAGCAGTTTCCGCTGCTTCTCAGTAGACATTTCGCTTCCATTGGTACTCTGAGACCCTTTTTGAGCCATTTTTGAGGCATTATATATCCTTGTAGCACAATTTAGTATCATATCACTTGACCAAGCAGCTTGAAGCTCATTCTGCACTTCTAATATCATCTTAACCGCATTACTTAGTTCCATTTTGCACCTCCTTTTGATTATTAAACATTAACTTATCTCCTGCTAATTTATCTATAATTCCATCTACTATAATCTGACGTTTGAAAAGTTCTTCTTTTAATCTTTTGATAAATTCTTGTACATCTTCTGTTGAAATAACATCAAAATATCCATCTTCAGTAGCCACTTCTTCTATCAAATCACTCAAACACCATTGGTTTTCCATTCTTCTCCCTCCGCATTTTATCCATTTTTCTAAGCCTCTTCTCATAACATCTATCACATAAAAACTTGCTTGTGAGGGGAATTGGTCTATTAAAATACGCACTAGCCTCAAATTCTATAGCTTTTTTACAGTCAAAACATTTGATTTTCATTTTCTTACCTCCAACTCTATAGCCCTATCAAAAGCCCAGTTAGCTCCTGCTATAAAAGCTAATTGTTCTTCTTCAGTAAGATTTTCTATTTCTTTCTTTATTTTAGATTTAATTTTCATACTGTTGTATCCTCCAAAATCATAGGGTCTATCTTCTTTTCTGTGATATAATCTTTAATCCAAGCTCGGACTAAGGGAGAGAACTTTTGTGCATTCTTTTCCATCACCTTCTCTAACTTCTTGAAATCCTCCTCATCCAATATTATTGTTTTAACTATTTTCATGTATTTATATGTAATAACCAGTATTTAAATGTTTTTATACTAGAGTATATAGTATAAGTGGGGGGTTACGGTTTCCCCCCACTCTAAAAGAGATATTTAGGCAATTTGGTAGCCTACATTGAGATCGTCGAACTCATTGTCCTCCGAATCCCAATCATCACATGTAGCTATAACTTCCACTTTCTCAAAATGCCAATCATCGTCTCCAAATTCTTCATGATACTTAACTCTCAAAATAGAATAGAACTCAATAGCTCTATCATCCTCATCGTTTAATCCAAGATTAATAACTGTATAATCAAATTCATCATCCCAGTTATAATCAACGATAGATACATCCTTGACTTCCTCTTCGGTATGAGCTTGGATTAAGTCTTCCATCTCATCCTCAACATCATCCATGTATTCGTCTCTCAAATCTCTAGCACAATCTCTCACTAAGTCGTCTACCATTTCGGGATAAACACCTTCGAGAATGTCATCTAAATTATCATTTTTTAGAGTTGGAAGGTCTATTTGAGACGCAATTTCCTCTGCTGTTGGAACTGTTACAGCTGGAATTAATGCTGCTATTTCCTCAGCTGTTGCTGGCTGCACTGGTTCTTCTTTAATTGTATAACTATAAATAAAACCTAAAATCATAACAGCAACTAAGAGAAAGGTAACAACTTGCACCCAGTTTGGTCTTTGTGTTTGCATGGTTTAATCACCTCCTTATAATATTATTGAATATTACAGAGTATTTAAAATTATCCTGCTAATACTATTTTACTAGTTTTGTATACTGTACCTATACTTACTGTTTTTTCTCTAATTTTTTTAATTAATACGCAGGTTCTATAAGCATCTCTGCCATCACTTAAATTAGTTTCAGGGTCTTCTGTGGATAATGCTGTTAGAGCTGAATTATTAACTGTATAACTGTGAGTATGGTTGGCTGCATCTTTAAATACCATTGTTCCTGTTGCCTGCACGTTTTGAGTTCCTGCTGTATCATTTTCATATTCTGTATGTGTGTGAGCATTAAGATTATGGCTATGGCTGAAAGTATGGTTATGGGAATCAGCTCCTCCTGTATTCCCTATATCCCCTCCCGTCTTTGTTATCTTAATCTGCTTATTCCTGCAGTCTGTTGTATCCCCTGAACCATCCATTAACACCCATCCGCTTGGCAGACTATCTGCTGCTCCTACATATATCACCACTACACCAATAGGAGTACTAGCTGAACCTGATGTGTTTTGAATCCCTAATAGCTGGACATAAGCTGGTTCATTGCTTGCTGTTCCAGAGAAAGGCTGAGATGTGGTTGTAAGTGCTGGTCCTCCTGATTGTAGACCTACTGTATGGTGAAAGTTATCGTCGGGAACTGTAACAGGTGTAGAGATAGGTGTTCTAACATTTGTGCTTCCTGTCAAACCTGCTGTCGAGACTGCTGTGTGTACATGGTCGTTTAAGTCATGATAATGTGATGTGCTTTGATGGGTGTGGGTTGCACTTCCTCCTGTTCCCCCTCCATTACCTGCTGCATCTGCACCTAGAACAAACTTTCCATTATAATCTGTAGTTCCTCCTAATCCGTCTGTAGCATGGTAGCCTGTAGGAGCTGCTATTTCATCGGTGAAGCATATAGCATCATCTGGAATTTCCTGCGAACTATCATCTGGCTTGATTAAGATAGCTTTGACATAAGGAGGCTGCATATTTTGAGCATCTGTGGTTTCACTTCCATCTGTTGCAGTTGTTACTGTTGCTGCTGCACTGTCAAATGTCCTATGATGATGAACTATTGTTGGAGCAGCTATTGGATATGCTTTATTAGTTTGAGCTGAGTTCATTGAACCAGTTGCTGTACTTGATTCTATTGAATGGACGTGAGAACCTCCTGAATGTGAATGGTTATCAACTGTATGTGTATGGCTTCCTCCTCCATTCTCGCATATCTCAAAAGTCTCATCTCCTACCTGCAGAAATTTCTCATCAAAGTCTGTATCTCTGCTCCAGTTTGCAGGAATAGTTGCTGCTGTGCCTGTCCATAAAACCCTAATGTCTGTGCTTACCATTAAATCAATTCTCCAGTAATTTGTATTAAAAGTTTTGTCGGAGTGCCTGTTGTTGCACTTGTTTCTACAAAAAAGATTCTTTCTCCATTGAACCATTCATTATCAAAAGTAGTTCTATCTGATGATGTAGTGCCTGCTGTCTTATCGCTATCCCAAATATCTGTACTGGATGAGAATGGGTCTGTGCCACTTCTAACATTAATATTAAATGTTACAGTGCCAGAATCAGTTATATATCTTACTTTCAGGAATCTAAAATTGTTGGCTATCATAGCTATAGGGTATACATCTGAACTTGATGGGTCTTCTATATAGATAATCTTAGACCACTTCCCAAAAGATTCTTTAGCCTCTGGATGGCTTGAAATTCCAGAGAGATTAGGCAGCACCATATCTTTAGCGATAGGAACTACCATATCTGGTCTCTGTCTTCTGCCTCTTATTTGCCCTAGAACTCTATCTGTTTTATCTCTTACCATTTAGACCCACTTTTCTCCTTCGAGAAACTGTGCTAGCTTGGGGAACGAGATTCATAACTCTGCCAGTCTGTTTTGTAGTTCCTGCTGTTAATCCTGATGTGACTGGGTATCTGTTGGCTATTGCCTTAGTTCCCTTACCGCCTGTGTCTCCTGTAACTGTCATAAAATTAGATAGAATTAAACTTTATATAATTATGCTGCAGCTCTCTCAATCTTAATAACCCAGAACACTCCAGACCTAGAACCGTCTGGTACAACCTGGAAGTCTGTGGTTGATGTTCCCACTGTAGCTGCTCCTGTACTGTCTGCATCTAATGCTGTCTTTAATGCTGCTGCACTTTCATAAGATGTTATTGTTGCTGTTATATCTCCTGCTGCCATTATGCTGTTGAACTCCCGTTTATCTGTCCTTTATCTGCCAGATGCTTCAAATATGTTGCTAATGCATCTCCAACGGTTGTCGCGGTATTACAATCAAAATCAAAGTCTTCTACAAAATTAACTGAATCAAAGCTGGTGGCATTATCGGGTTCATCCCTCTGGTTTCTCATCTTTCTTAACCTCCTTCGGCTTTGGCTTAGGTGCTGATTTAGCATATTTTGGAAGTCTCATTTTTTTCTCAATCCTAGCTTTCATTATTGCAGCGTTCTCAGTATCTCCGTTTGATTCATAGATTGCTAATAATTTCTCACAAGTTTCTAATGTCATTTTATACTACTGTATCAGTTATTTGGTGTACACTCTTTGGGTCTGTAAGGAGGCATTCGCCTTCTTCCCAAACTCTAATCTTCTTGCCTACACCTGGATCGTCAATAACTACTGATGTTATAGGCATAAAGCTCTTCCATGTGGCAGACCTCTTAGGAATAAATTGAAGTGCATAATCGGTTGTTGCATTCTGTGAAACTACAACTTGATTTCCTAATAGTTCCATGACTACTCCTGTCCTTACTTTCTCGCTGGAGAATGCAGGGATAGATGAACCCTTCACACTGATTAGGAAGTTCATTAAGTTTTCATGCTCTACTGGATTGATATATAGAATTATGTTATTGGTGTCATATCCCTGCGCCCTGATCTTTCTATTTCCTGTTAAAATATCTTTGATTGGGTTGCCTGTTGCGATGTCATCCCAACCATCTGCTGTGGCTGCTGTAGAAAGGGTATTGGTTGGATTTGGTGTGGTTGGTGTAGCTGCTGCTGCTTCGATTAATACGCTGTAGATTCTGATGTCTACCTGATTTGCTACTGCTCTAACTAGGTCTCTAACGTTTGTAGCTAGGATGTCAATATCGCTGTCTTTAATATCTTCTGCTGAGATAGTTGGAGATTCAACAAAGAACTTCTTTACATAGCTAGTTTGTCTAGTCCAACTTTGCTCTACAACTACAGGCAAAGACCTGTCTGATGTATTGGCGATCTGTGATAATGTTATGGCTGTTGTATCTACGCTGTCTAGGAATCCTGCTGTCTTCTGATACCATCTAATTTCTCTAGCCTTTGTATTAGAAACTGTTACAAATTGCTTTAAAAGAGAGGCTTCATCGGCGAAACCTTTTGCCAGCTTGTCTATGTCAATTCCTCTAATGTCCTGTTCACCGCTTGTGTCTGCCATTTTATGCTAAGTTTACATTAATTGGATTTAAGTAAAATAAGAATGATTGGGTATCGGTTGCTGTTTCTAATGCCATACCCACTATTGCTTCACTGTTCACATCTGCAACTACTAACTCATTAGCTGCACCTGTTGCTGTATCTGATATAATGGCAAGTCCTGCAGTAACTCCTGCTGCTCCTGCATAACCTTTGAATATTCCTCGAAGATAAACTCCTATTTTTGTCCTGCCATCATCTGCTACTTTTTCCTCTGCAGCTATTCCTATAATCTCATCAGTGTCTCCTGTAGTAACGGCAACTGTGGCAGGGTCAGTTAAAAGAAGTAGGCTTCCTTTTGGGATTCCTGCACCATCGGCGCATGTGAATGGAACTGGAGGTTCTAATTCGTGTATTAATGTACATTCCAATGCCATGAGTATACCGTGGTATACCTACTATTTAAGCTTTTCTGATTCTTCGGCTATTCTGGCCTCAGCCAATTTCAGAACATGCTTGTTAATTTCTATCTCATGCTCGGCGTTTTTGATGCCTTCTTCCATCTTCTTCTTAATATCTGTCCAGAATACTTCTTCATGAGTTCCTATCTTTAAACCCAAATCTTCAGGTATTTCTTCCTCAGTCATTCTTTCCCTTCCATGACTTTCTTAGCATACTCTGCTGGAGTTTCTTCCTTCTTTTCCTCCTGAGATGCTCCTGCGGTCTGTCCTCCTAATGCCTGTCTGGCTATTAATTCCTGCTGCTGCCTCACGAGTTCTGCTGCTTTTGTATTGGCTTCTTCCAGCCTTTTAGCTGCAATATTTGCGGCTTCAACAAGATTAGACGCTTCTGACTTATCCCCTGTTGCATCTCCTTCTGACTTAGCTTTTGATTCTTCTTTCTCTTCTTTCTTTTCTGCTTTCTCACTCATTTTATACACCTCCTTTTAATTCCTCTAACCTAAATATACCTCTATCTGGATCAAATTCTCCTGTAACAGTTGCCAAAGCTATTTCATTTCTAGCTCTAAATATCTCCTGTCTTAATTCTAGAATATCTGTTTGTATATCTTCTAAATCACCGCTTCTTCTGACTGCTGGACTCAAAATAGCTTCTTCTTGGATGATACTTTCCGCTTCGTTAGCTTGTTTCTCCAAAGTATCTAAAGCCTTAAATCCATCAGCGGGATGTAAGTTTCCATCTCTCACATCACTTGATATAGAAGTAGCCATTTCATTTTTAGCTTCTAAAGATGATTTCACATTATCAACTACTTCCTTCCTATTCCCTACTATTCCTGTTATCAAATCCCCCACAAAAGGCACATCGCCTACAATCTCTGCACCAGCTCTAATTACTATAAGAGAGCCATCTATAGTTTTTAAAATTTCTCCAGCCAAATCTCTTTTTAATTTAAGTTCTGTTATCTTTAGTTTAGTAAAGGGGTCATTCCCAGAAAGTTTATTTATCCTTGTCTGTGCTTCTTTATTAATAAAGTCCTCATATCTTTTAGTCTTTCTTTGAGCTTCTCCAGCTAGTGCTATTTGTGTTAATCCTTCTCTTGTAAATGCAGGTTCTACTAATTCTCTAGGTTCTGTAGGCATCGCTTCCTCTCTTAAAAATATTTCTGCTTCTGGTTTGGCTGGTTCTGTAATAGCTTCAATTCTAGCTCCTCTTTCTGCTGCCATTTCTGTCTGCATAGCTCTTTCTCTGGATTCCTCTCTTGCTAATGCTTTACCCCCTACAGACTTAGCTTTCTCTCTCTCTCTTACAAATGCCTGTCCTTCTGCTCTTCTTCCTGCCTGCTGCTCCATTCTTTCCTGTTCTAATTGCTGCTGCCAAGCTTTCAATCTTGTCTGATATGCTTCTTCAGATTCATCTGGTCTCTTTACTGGTCTTGGTGGTGCCATTATCGTATCCTCAACTGCGGCAATGTCCAGCCTGCTAGCCCTGCTATTACTGCTATAACTAAGCTGTACAATGTTCCATTTATTCCATTATATAATGCAAAGTACTCTAGTATAACTAGAGATACTATTGCAACTATGACTACTGACTTACTCACTTTCCTTTCTTCCTTCTTTTTTTTCCGCATGGCATTATTCTGTCCTCGT
>Ga0209536_100013336_pt1 | contig 11860 bp, 9 predicted proteins | sample DeeMarSeWOR28_12_FD_187461 | JGI IMG/M metagenome (GOLD analysis project Ga0209536, IMG submission 187461) | Marine sediment microbial communities from White Oak River estuary, North Carolina - WOR-2-8_12 (SPAdes) (version 2) | ecosystem: Environmental > Aquatic > Marine > Intertidal zone >...
CACCAGACCCAACACTACCAGCACACCCAGTACGATGACTGCCAGACGCTGACGCCTCGACATCCGCACTCCCCCCGCCTGCTTCGCTGCACCGGCTGCTTCCGGAGACCCGAAGCTATTGGTTTGTTCGGGCATTGGCCATGGCCCCAAAAAGTTGCGATTAAATCGTCCCCGGTGAAAAAATACCCGTCGTTAAGAAGCCGCTTCGATACTCGGGTGCTCCGCCCCCTGAAACCGGCGACTTGCTCCGGGGCCAGAATTCCCGCCCATTTCGAATGTTGCCTTTCCTACTTTGTATTTATAGTAGCTTTGGCTTTGAGCCGCTCGGCCTCGCCCGGACCGGAGAATTCCGAGCACCAGGTCGATAGCCTTTTTCAGCGCTTCTCTGCACTTATTGTTCTTGCGGGCCGCTCCCGCTAAGTCAAATCAGGACGGCGGTTCCAAAACCTCTGATACGCGGTTTCGCCATGCCGCCTACCCCCCTATCCGGCGGTTGGCGGAAGCACCGTCTTCGCCCCGTGGAGAAAAAGCGCGCGCAGCTTGTCCCAAAAATCACCGCCCAATACGAATAGGCTGGCCAGCAGCAGCAGGTCGCCGACGATGGCGTAAGTAAACTTATTTCCCTGGTAGCCTGGAATCAGATCGGCCGCATACGGCCCAAGCCAACCGAAAACAATAGGCACGACGAACATTACCAGGCCGATTCGGTATCGGTTGCGGCTCACCTCAGCGGGTGGTCCATATCGCTTGAGGAAGCCGAAAACGCGATTCTTGATATATATGTAACCGCTCTTGCCCATGATCGCGACCGCAAGGATCCCAAGCACTTCGGCACCTACGAGCAGCCCACCGGAAATCGCGGCGGAGAACCCCGTTGCGGCAACCAACGGCAGTCCGAGCACCGGGAGTGCTATGCTGAAAGCGAACAGGGCAACACCTAGCTTGAGCCGCCAACCTCCCGCCATCACACTTTCTTGCGTTACTTCTGTCATCGTCCGCCTTCTTGCGTCATCTGAAGACCAGTCGGGCAAACCAATATCTTGCCGCACTGTTGCGAGGCCCGAATCTTGAAGGCCTTTTCCGCTTCCATTATCAGTGGTTCGTAGTCGGCGACCAAGTCCCAAATCGGCTGCACTTCGTTGCCGGAAATCGCGGAAATCGGGGGTAAGTCCCCAATCGCGTCCATTGCCTGTTGCGCTAGCTCACCGGGACCGTCACGATCGGGGCGGTCGGGCCCTCTCTCGGTTCGACCAGACTGAAAAGCAGCATGAGGAACACGAAGTCGACCTTGGAGGCCTCGTCGTTCCGGGCGATCCAGAACCAGTGATTCAGATAGCGAACGGCCGTGTAGGCCTCTGGCGGTTTACTCTTGCCGCTCAGAACGCGAAACTGGACGTCTGTTTCTGTCTGGCCGGTCTGGTTGGGGGAAACATACCCTTTGCTCACGTGCTCCAGCGGGGACTGGACCCGCGCCGAAAGCTCGACCATGATCTCGAAGATGGAGCGGGTCTGTATGGCGATATCCCGATTCGACTTGGCCACCGCACCGTAGGTGATCCGATACTCGGCGGCGTCCGGGCTGACGCCGAGGATTTCGGCGACCTCGTTTGCATCTTGCTCGCTCACTCGCTTGCGCCTCAGCGTCATGACGACGGCATCACCGTCATCTCGCTGTTCGACGCGCATCGACAGCCCCCCCGCTCGCTGCATGCCTTCCAGCAGATCGACCAGGCGCTCGAATTGCGGATCGGGTTCCTGCGCCCACATCGGGTCCACCGAGCGGTTGTCCAGGTCGTTGATGGTTCGCACGCACATCCCGAGCACCAGGCGCACAGGGTAGCCGGCCTGCAAAAGGAAAAGCACGCCGGAAGGTGGCACCGGCGTCATCAGGCTCTGGGTGAACTTTGCGCCGGCGATGGGAACATAGGTGATGGTCGGCCGCTCGGCGTAGCGGCCCGCTCCGCCCAGACTCTGGGAGTCGGAACCCGGCTCCGGCAACCCCCAACCCAGCGAGGCATTGAGCTCCGCTGCGTACTCGTACTGGCTGATCACGGACCCCACATCCAGAAAGGCCGGCGTATCGGCATAGCGAAGCTTGACGATATTGAGCAGCATCTGGCTCTTCCAGGAGTCCGAGATGGTCGAGACATAGTCGAATCGGTCCCGAGGGATGGTTTGAGGGCCAAAGCCGGCGCAGCCCGTCAGATTCGAGGCGAGCAACCCGACGAGGATCAAGACCAAACGACGCATACCCGAGCCCCCTCCCTAAATCCCGATGTACCCATCATCATGCTGACCACGCGTGAGGCGATGCACGTCAACGGAAGACCCCGGCGAGCCAATCGATCAATCCCCTTGGCTACACTCGGTTTGCCCTTAAGGCTGTAGGCGGCGATGGTCACCACCGTGATTCAATGGCGTTCTCGCGCCCCCGTTCTCGAAACGCTAGCGGTTCCGAATTGCACTCGGCCACCATACGGCCGTTCCTTGCTTTGCACATAACCGGTTGATCCGTTAACAATTATGCCGCAGGGAGCGGCCTTCCTCCTTCAGATCTGGCAGCGTTCTGGTTAGGTAACGAAGCCTGGAGTTCCAGGCGCGGCCGTCGGACAATGTCAGTCGAAATCGACACCCATGTCTGCCAGGACCCGGCCGAGCTCGCCTGTCTCGCGCAGCCTGGCAATCTCGGCCTTCACTTTCGTCGCCTCCTCCTCGCCTGGCACGTCAATGATGAGAATCGCCGGCGCATCCTGAAGGGTCGCGTTATCGGCGACAGCCAGCTCGTTCGTGCTCATGATGCCCTTGAGGGTCTTCACGTACTCTGCACCCCTCTCCGAGTAACTGGTGAGCGCATCGGCAAGCTCATCCCCTGTTGGCGCGCGACCACGGGACCGCGCCGCCGCCCGTTTGTCGCGCAGCCCCTGGTAGGCGCGGTGGCTGTTCAAGTTTCGCATGTAAGCCCGGACGGATTCGAGTGGCCAGTCATAGGCGGCCACCCCGTAGTCCCCCTTGCTGGCGCGCTTCTCCCTGGGCTGCATACCCTTGCCACCGTAAGTCCACTGACCGAACAGGGCGTTGCCCTCGCGGGCGAAGCGAGAGGTACCGTAGCCGCTCTCATAAGCCGCCTGCCCCAGCGCCAACGAGGGCGGAACCACGTCTACCCGCATCATGAGCTCGGCGATGAGGGCGGCAAGCGCGTCACCTTGCGGCAATGCTTCCCCTTGCTCGAGCAATCCATAGCTGGCAGCGAGGCCCGCCACCCATTCGCGCTCCGGACCTTCCAGGATACCCGCGCTCTTCTGCAACCGCGCGCGGTCTTCCAGGATACTCTCGTTCGAATAAAGAATCAGTGGTAGAAGGGAGCGGTAGAATAGCTCCTTCTTCACTTCCACCGGCAGGCTGGCGGCGGACTTGTCCCAGGTCTCGGACGCAAGAACCGTCAGATAGGGCGGCACCTCCATGGCCGCGCCCTGCTCGACCGCACCCCAGTAACCAGTCTTTTGGTATTCGGTGACGATCTCGTCGGCCGAACCGAAAACCCGAATCTCTGGTATGACGGCCCCGGAAACGGGGGCACAAAGAATTACCGCTAGCATGGCAATGGCGGCGTGTCTGGAGATAGTAATCATATCCGTAGGTCCTCACGAAAGGGTTTAAAAAGTCCTCAGAGGGAACGAAGAACCTCCTGGCTCTGCACAGAAACAACCAAGATCCGAATTCGAGAAACATTAGTGCCGAGAACCGCAGGAAGGAGTTCGTGGCTAACTTGTCGCAACCGTGAATGACACGCCGCAAATAGAGCACTCCGCTCAGCGAAAATGAGACCATTGGAGCGCCCTGCCAAGTGAAGCTGCACGGCAGTGACGGCGATAATGCCCGCCAAGGCTAGCGACGCGGTTGGGCGGATGCCGATTCCAGTTTGTGCAATGAGGGTGACGCCGGCTATATTCCAAAGAATAACGCCGGCGCTCCAGGCAACAATGCCAATGAAGGGGATTTTTCGTCTCTCATCGTTCATCGGCTATTTCTGTACAGGAAAAGGTTGCCCTTCGAATACGGTTCCCCAGACCGGAATATCCTTGAGCTGATCGGCAGCCACCTCGTAGGGATCCTGCTCGAGCACGGTGAAGTCGGCGACTTTCCCCGGAGAGATGCTCCCGATCTCTTCTTCCATGCGGATTGCATAGGCAGCATCAAGGGTGACTGCGCGCAGCGCTTGTTCGACGGTGATGCGCTCCTCGGGGCCCAACACCTTGCCGCTGGCGGAAAACCGGTTCACTGCCACCCACATCAGCTTCAAGGGTTCCGCCGGCGCCATGGTGAAGTCCGAATGGAACGAGAGCTTCACCCCGTTATCGAGCAGGGATTTGTAACGCCCCATGTAGGGCGCGCGCTCCGGTCCCAGGCCCACCTCCGAGTATTTGTCGCCAAGGGCGTGGAGGTAATACGGCTGCGCCGAGACGACCACCCCGAGTTCACCCATGCGTTTGGTCTGGTCCTTGGTGAAGTAGCCGGCGTGATGCATGGTGAAACGGTGATCTTGGCGTGGATTTTCCTTCATCAGTTTTTCAACAACGTCCAGCGCCATCTCCATGCCGAGGTCGCCGTTGATGTGGGCATGGATCTGCCAGCCACGATTCCAAAAGACCCTGGCCGCCCGTTCAAACTCATCTGGCGGCTGAATCCACTCGCCCTTGTGGCCGTCGAGGTAACCGTCCTGCATTTGCGTGAGTTGGGAAAAGAACGCGCCATCGCCAAAAAGCTTGACCTGCTTCACCCAGCGGATGCGGTGCGTATTGCGGTCCGGCAAGGTGGCGTAGAAATGGGCCGCGTGTTCCAGCCCGCCATATCGGTCGGCGATCACTTCCGTGCCCACGGGGACGTAAAACATCCGGAAAGGCGTCTCGTCGTTCTCGTAGACGGCTTTGGCGCTGTTAAACTCCGTATCCAGATTCATGCCGCCGGCCGCCATGTCGGCCGCAGTCGTGATGCCGCCCAGATGCAACACCATGCCAGCCTCTTTCAAGGCGGGCATGAGCCTTTCCGGCTGCAACAGGTACGGCGCCACATTAAAAAGAAAGTGCTCCTTGTAGCCGCTTTCCATGAACCACCCTTTCATCCAGTCGACTTGTGGGTGGTTCGGATCGTCGATACCCAGTTCCTTTAACGCCGGTGTGTTGAGAACGACTTCGTGGAAGGAGCGAGCCCAAATGACGATCGGACGTGTCGATGATATCTTGTCGAGATCCTCCCGCCAGATGTCACCGTGGAACAGGGGATGGTGGCCCCACGTCCAAAGGATATCATCCGGGTCTTTCATCCCAGCCTCGATCTCATGCAACCGAGCCAGATAGGCGTCTCTGCCTTGTACACCCTTGATCCGCCCACTCGGGAGATTCCAATCGAACGGGGTGATGAAATTCATCTGCAGGACAAAGCCACCCACCAGCAATGGATGCAGGTGGTTGTCGATGAAGCCCGGCACCAGCACTTTGTCCTTAAAGCGCTCATCCATCACGTAAATGGCGCTTCCGAGTTGCCTACGGACGTCCTGTAGGCTTCCCACGGCAAAGATTCGACCGTCGGCGACCGCCACCGCGGTCGCTTCCGGCACGAACTTATCCATGGTAATGATCTTCTTCGCCGTATATACGACAGCCGGTTCGCCTTTCTCCTGGGCGCAGGCTATCGATAGCGGGTCGCAGAGTAAGGCGACGGCGAAGACAGCCGTGAGGGCGATCGTGTTAGCGATTCTCATGATGGTTACTCCATTCACTAGGTACGCCCGTAATTGAAAATGGACCAGAGTCAAAATCGCACTTACTAACCCGAACCCTGACAAAGCCTCACTCAGCGAATCGCTGGGCGGTCAGCCCGCTAGGCGCGTCGGCGCTGCCATAGCCAGCCCTATGGCGAGCCGGCGCAACGCCGCGGATGGCCGCCCAGCGGTTCGCCCGAAGGGAGCCCCACAGAGGGCCCGACTCCGCGTTGCGCTCCTTGACAAGGGGGCGACCATTGCCTGCGGAGCGCGCCTTGATTCGGACCCTCTGTGGGACTCTGAATGTGGCTTTGTCAGGGTTCGGGTTAGTAAGACTTTGCGAGTTAAAAAGTCCCGAGGATGGTTTCGTCCAAGGCCCGCTTTAGTGATGATAAACACCGGTCTCCGGCACCAAATGGGTGATCTCTCCGTTCATCACCGTAGCTTCGACTTCGATGTCTTTGATCTTCATAGGGTCGACTTCCAGCGGGTTTTCCGACAACACCACGAAGTCGGCATACTTACCCGGCTCCAGGGTTCCGCCCTGATCTTCGATACCCAGAACCATCGCCGCCTCCCGGGTGTAGGCCAGCAATGCCTGCTCCGGGGTAATTCTCTCCTCCGGCCCCAGCACTTGTCCCGATGAGGTCAGGCGGTTTACGGCCACCCACATGGAATGCAGCGCATCCGGACGCGTGACCGGAGGATCGTTATGGATGGCGTAGGGGATGTTTCTTTCAATGGCACTGTTTATGGAGCTGATCTTGGACGCGCGTTCCGGACCCAACAAGACATCGCGGTGCATATCACCCCAAAGATGCACGTGTGCAGTAAAGAATGTCATGCCAATATTACCCATTTCCTCGATCCGGTCGAATTGGTCCTCACGGACATATTGACAATGGATCAAGTGCGGCCTGATCTGCGTGTTTCCGGTCTCTTTTCGGGCATGCGCAATGGCGTTTAGCGCCAGGTCCATCGCCGCATCGCCGTTCGAGTGGATGGCGGGCGCAAACCCGAGCTGCAGGATCTTGGTTACCTGCTGGTTGAACTCATCCTGTGTCCCGCGTGCGCCCTTTTTCGTGTCCGCGTCCAATTTGTAGTAGGGCTCGGTGAAGTACCCGGTTCCGCCTTGGGTGGAACCGTCAGTCCAGGTCTTGATATACCGAATCTTGAACAGATCGGTCTCGTAGTTCTTGACCTGCGGCGCGACTTCATCCAGACCGGGCATGGTGATGAACATCCCTCCATAGACGCGAACCGGAAAGTCCCCGCTACGAGTGACTTCTTCCACAAAGCTGGCCATTTCCGGAGCCATGATCGCCAGCTCGGTCGTCGACGTGAATCCGCGACTTGCATGCAAGTTGGCCGATTCGAGCACGGTTTCTTTATTGGTCGGCGGTAGTGTCCCTACCTTGGTCCAGGCGGGCATTCCCTTGATGTAGCCTCTCAGCTCTCCATTCTTGTCTTTTTCGAATTCACCGCCCTTCGGGTTAGGGGTTTCCTTCGTGACACCCGCAGCCTCGAAAGCCTTGCTGTTGGCGAAGGCGGCATGCCCGCTCAAGTGAACGATTAATGCCGGCCGGTCGGGAAACAACTCGTCCAACTCCTGGCGAGTCGGGCCGCGCTTCTCCGTATACAGGGTCTGGTCCGCCCCGAATGCATAAATCCATCCATTTTTCTCAGGCTTACCCTCTGTTTTCAGCTTCTGCAGGGCTTCCTCCAAGGAAGGGGTAACAAATGGCGATACATCCAATAATCCCAGCACCGATCCGTACAAGACGACATGGTCGTGGCTCTCGATGAAGCCTGGTACGACGGTCTTGCTCTCCAGGTCGATATATTCGTAGCTGTTGCCGACAGCCTTTTTCACCGCCGCCAAATCGCCGACCGCGGCAATTTTGCCGTCTTTGACCCCCATCGCAGACGCGGTGGGTTGGTCGGGATTCATGGTGAGGATACTTCCGTTGGCGACAATCACCGGGCTTTCATCGACTCCCGCGGCGAGCTCCTTCGGTACCGGGACCGATGCCCACAACGGGCCGATAAAAGACAAGAGCCCTACCAGAACCCCAGAAATTTTCAGTTTCATATCATTCATAATTTGCTCCTGACCAAATCCTACGGTATCCCCGGAGTTCAGCCTATAAGGCTTTGGTCCTACCCGACGACCCTAGAACAGGGAAATAGCTCGCCGATCCCTCTCCAAACTCATGGGCAGGGAAATAAACGCCGACACCAACGCAAACCGCTTGTTCAAGAACTCGCCGCCAGACCAATCGAAAAACCGGATATGTTGTCGCCGAATACGTAACGCCCTACCAGCCTGGTACGGCTGACGATGTCGGTATAGGCGCTGGTATCGATCTCGAAACCGCCCCCGACGGAGGCCAGATGATCGAATCCAAGGGCTCCGCGCTGGGGACCGAAAAAGCTGGTAATGGTCAGGGCACCATCGGCGATCTCCTTGAGTTCCTGCTCGGTGACACTCAACTGCCAGGGGTCATCAACCCGAACTTCTGCGATTGAGGTCAGAGACAGCAGAAACAAGGAAGCGGCGGTCCGTAAGGAAAATGATGTGTGGGGATGATACCTTTTCGGCGCAGCACGCGGCCGCTGCCGGCCATACCACGTCTGTGTCGAGGTGCAGAAGTTGATGATCATCTATCAGCCAACCTCCAGAGAAATTCTCACCAAATTCAGAATCCCGCGATTCACTCAAAGGTACACATGACGTCCGCCAATACTCGAAGCGATTCGAATCTCACGCTGTTTCTGAGAACTAGAACTGCCAGACCAACCCCAAGCCAACAAGGGTCTTGTAGATGAGTCGCTGGGTGCGCGTGGTAAAGCCCTTGATGCCGCCCGCGTCCGAGACGTCGCGCCGGAGCGCCAGCCATTCGGGGGACCCCCAGCGCAGGGCCTGGCGCTTGAGCACCTCGGCGTCCTCGAGCAAGTCTCGACACAACCGCTCATCGTCAAAGAAGAACCCCATCTCGTTGTTCAGCAACCGCGATCGGTAGTCGAAATTGGACGTCCCGACCCATCCGAAATTCTTCCCGGCCAGGAACTTGGCGTGCATTTTCCCGTAGTGAACGGGGCCGCCCAGGGTCACGGAATCGCTGCCGCCGGTCTCGTAGATGCGGATTTGGGGATTGGCGGTCAATTGGCGCCATTCAGCACTATCGACCAACTCCAGATTCAGGTCGCCGCTTTTCCACCCCGACAGCCAGACCTGCTGGAGTGCAGGCGTCAGCAGCAGACGCGGCGCGGTGTCCATGTCGATCACCGACTGGGCAAAGAAATTGTCGCTGGTCAGCACCGAGTTGGTGATGATCTCGAGCCGGCTGTTCCCGTGTTCATCGAGCCACTGCAGGATGTTATCGACTTCGTCGTAGACGACCCGGCCATCACTGTCCGTAAGCCGAGCCAGAAAGAGGTACGGCGAGACAATGGTAACCACTTCACCTGGCTGGGCCTGCCCTGCGATTTCATCGAGCAGATTCAGGATCGAGTTCGGGTTGCGCGACTTGTTGGTAACCGCTTCGTCTACCACATTTACGTTGGTCAGGTTGTCCAGCTCATGGGCCAGCAAAACCCTCGAGTCGCGAAGCCCGGTGTCCAACCAGCCAGGCACGTCTCGCATTAGCTCCTGCATGCCGGGAAACGCAAGCACGTCGCGCAGTGACTCCCTCGCCAGCCGCAAGCGCGCCTGATACACCTCGGCGGGTTCGCTCACCGCAGGCGAGTATTCGTCGTCGGTAACCTGACCACGGATCGGCTCTAAGTCGCGGTTACCCCGGTAGTCGAACAATACGGTGTAGTAGAGGCTGGCGACTTCCCCGACGTGATGCGATCCCGGCGCCTGATTCCGGGCCGGTCGCAACACGATTTCCATGTCTCGAAAGGTAGTTGGATCGGTCGTCCCATCCTTGTTGAACCCGTAGTAATCGAACGAAACATTGCGGCCACCGGTGACTACGACAGCGCGTTCCGGGTCCATTCCGTCCACCACCAGCAATTTGTCGTGGGAGCGCCGGTTCAGATTGAAGCGGGTCAACGCATTGAAGAGCACCACCTGCGCCCGGGCCCGGTTCTTGGTCGGCCGGCCGCGGGCGTCGGCGACCAGTCCCGCCTCATCGCCACAGGTAGCCAGAGCACGCAGATCCGGATGCCCAAACCCGATGGAACCCATGGAGTCGACCGTGACGCGAACGTCCACGCCCCGCTTGACCGCGTCGCAGAGCGCCCCGATAAACGCCATTCCGATCCGGTCCCGCTTGAAGATGTAGTAATTCACGTCGATCGTCTGGCGGGCGTTCTCGATCAGCCACAGCTTCACTGCCAGCGAGCGTTGGGCTTCATCGACCGTGGGACCGAGCAGACCGGCCCGCGCCTCCTGGATCGGGATCTCCGCCTCGATCGCAAGCTGTTGCGCATCCTCGGCCTGACTCTCAAGGGGCCGCCAGGTGCGCCAGCGATAGAGCCAATCTGCATATTCCTGAGGGGTCGATCCGCTCGGCGGAGCCTCGGTGAGCGCCAGGGTGCCGTCGCCGGAGCTGTCCATCGTTGCGCATGCAGCCAGCAACAACGACAGCAACGCCAGTGCAGACCATGAACCTAGGTCTCTTGGATGTCTCATCGCTTCGCACCTGCCGGTTGATAACGAACCACCGCGATCACTGGACGATGATCGGATATCTCGTCTGTTGCCACACGATACTCCTCAAACTGCAGCGAACCCGAAATCAAAATCCAGTCCAAACGGTAACGCCCGTCCTTGTAGGTTCCCAAACCGCTGACCAGGGGCCTCCAGGCCCGCAATCCCGCCTCCAGCGCCAAGCGGCGTAAAGCGGAGTCCGGATCGCTCCAGTCTTCGTTGAAGTCACCGGCGACGATCACCGGATTATCGCGGCCCGCAAGCACGCTCGACAACTCATCCACCTGAGCCTGTCGAACGGTTTTGCGGGAAAAGTCGAGGTGCACGGACACCAGATCCACCGCCCCTACCCCCGGCCAATGCAGCTCGGCCAGAACGAAACCCTTCGACGGAGTCGGGGGCGTGGGGTTGAACCGGAACGACTTCGGCTCGGACAGCGGCCACTTGGAGAGAAAAGCGGTGCCGTAATCGAACAGCCAGGACTGGGCATGGCTGCCGCGAAAACTGTGGGCATAACCGGCCAGCCGGGCCAAATAAGCGGTGTGATCGAAGCCTCCGCTCCAGCGGGAAACACCGTCCGCCTCTTGCAGCGCAACAATATCGGCATCCTCTCGCATCAACACTTCGGCGGCGCGGTCGAGATTGGCCCGGATCGATGCCTCTGGAACCAACATTTGGTTCACGCCGGTGCCGCGCCCATGGGCGAGATTCAACGAAACCACCGTCAGGGTATCGCCGAGCGCCGTCGTAACGGCACATTGAAGCAGCAGAAAGGCAACAAGGCAACCAACAAGCTTCCTGTCCCGTTTTCTTCTAAGGAACAGGCCCTTGTTCCGCAGCCTTCTAGCCCCCCCAGGCCTAGAGTGCCGGTGCCCACGGCAACCGGATATCCGTATCCAGCAAGGATGGTGATCAGGCCCATCCTTCGGCTGCCTCTGATGCCCGGGTCTGGAAACTGCCACCACGTCCGGTGGGAGGCGCGCCCCCGCGCCGATCCAGCGTCTGAGCATGCCTCGCCGCCGAATCGCGCCGAGGGCGGCTCTCCTACGGGGGGATGACTGAAACAGAGAGCTAATCACCACAGGGATTGGATCGTACCCTGGCCGGTTGCGAAGACCAGCACATCAATCCTGCGACTGGCCTTCGGCAGCTGATGGTGCGCGGGTCCCCATTGATCGCGATATCGATGCCGATTCATCCTACCCCTGGATGGTCCAGCCAAGCATCAAAATCCCGATTGGGCAGAAATCGGGTTCAGACCCCGATTTCCGCGACCGATATCTCCCTGAACCGCTTAATTGACTTTTTCGATGTCAGGTAAGACCCATGTCCTATCGAGGAAAGCCTGCTTGGGCGAGTAGAGCCGGAAATAGGGGAACCATGCCTTGTCCGGTACAGTAGGAATCCAGTTTGCTTCTTTTCCTTTCGGCGCTTCTGGCCCC
>Ga0209536_100013337_pt1 | contig 11859 bp, 8 predicted proteins | sample DeeMarSeWOR28_12_FD_187461 | JGI IMG/M metagenome (GOLD analysis project Ga0209536, IMG submission 187461) | Marine sediment microbial communities from White Oak River estuary, North Carolina - WOR-2-8_12 (SPAdes) (version 2) | ecosystem: Environmental > Aquatic > Marine > Intertidal zone >...
AATATCCAGCGATTTAGTTCTTGTGGAGCTAAGTAAAAGTAAACTGATCCAACGTGAATCAGTAACTAAAATCATTAACTTAACTATATGAGGATAATATTATGAAGCGACGCGATTTTCTAAAAGCTATCGGTTTTGCAACTTCATCTGTCGTGATGGCCGGACATTCGAACACTTTTGGTCGGTCTGCGAGTAAATCATCTGTGAAAAAACCGAATATAATTTTTATCCTGGCCGACGATCTTGGCTACGGTGACCTGGGCTGCTTTGGTCAGAAACAAATCAAGACGCCGAACCTGGATAAGATGGCCGAAGAGGGAATGCGCCTTACTCAGCACTACGCCGGCAGCACGGTCTGCGCGCCCTCACGCTGCGTGCTGATGACGGGCCTGCACACCGGCCACTGCCTCGTTCGAGGCAACGCCCGCGTACCGCTGCGTCCTTCGGATGTCACCGTCGCCGAGTTGTTGAAGCAGGCCGACTACACAACCGGCATCGTCGGCAAGTGGGGCCTTGGCGAAGTCGGCAGCACGGGCATCCCCAATAAGCAGGGCTTCGACTACTGGTTCGGATACCTTAACCAGAGGCACGCCCACAATTATTACCCTACCTACCTATGGCGCAATGAAGACAAAGTTCAGCTTAAAAATGAGGTAAGGGACGTCAATCCACCCGGTGGTGTCGCTACGAAGAAAGTCGAGTATTCACATGACTTATTCGCCAAAGCGGCCCTGGCCTTTATTGAGCGAAGCAAAGACGGACCGTTTTTCCTGTACCTTGCCTTCACCATACCACACGCCAATAACGAGGCCCGCAACAAGGGCATGGAGGTGCCCGACTACGGTATCTATAAGGACAAGGACTGGCCCGAGCCGCAAAAAGGTCACGCCGCCATGATTACCCGAATGGACCGTGACATCGGCGGATTATTTGCCAAACTCAAAGAGCTTGGCATCGACGACAATACTTTCGTTATGTTCTCCAGCGACAATGGCCCGCATCGTGAGGGCGGTAACAATCCGAACTTCAACGACAGCAACGGTCTCTTACGCGGTATAAAACGTGACCTGTATGAAGGCGGTATCCGTGTGCCGACTCTGGCCCGATGGCCCGGCAAGATAAAGGCAGGTTCACTCAGCGACCACATCTCCGGCTTCTGGGATTTCCTGCCCACCTGTACCGAACTGGCCGGCTTCAAGGCCCCGAAGGATATCGATGGAATATCGATGCTTCCGGCCCTTCTGGGTAACTCAAAAAAGCAGAAGAGGCACGAGTTTCTTTACTGGGAATTTCACGAGCAGGGCAAGAAACAGGCCGTGCGCATGGGCGATTGGAAGGGCATTCGCCTCAACGCCAATAAGAAGCCGGATGGTCCGATAGAGCTTTACAACCTCAAGACCGACATCGGAGAAAAACAAAATATCGTCGACAAACATCCCGATGTAGTAGCAAAAATAGAGCAATATATGAAGACGGCCAGAGTCCCGTCGAGGGACTGGCCCTGGCCTACTGATTGAAGCCTCTCTCGTAAAGGCAGATGCAAAATAAACTTTTTCTCGCAGGGAGATAAAGATGAAACGGAACGCATTATTGAATGTGCTTATTCTAATTGTTATTTGTGGAGTAATTCTTAGCAGCGCAGACGCAAAGGTGAGTGTGCTGGCTGAGAATCTAATGAGTACCGAAGAATATCCGGTTCATGTAAAAGGCGTGTTTCCAAATCTTACCGTTATGGCCAAGGGTGTCGGCAGCGATTCCGAAGCGGGAATCGGCGCACTGATTCCCTGGGCCGAAAAGCTTTGGGCAATCGGGTATGTCTCGCACATCAAAGGCGAGGGTCTGGGGCTCTATGAGATCAGCGAAGATATGACGATGCGAAAGCACCCGGCCTCGGTAACGGGAACATTTGCAAATCGTATGGTCCACTGGCCGTCCGAACAGGCCTTCATCGGTCCCCACGTCATCGATGCTAATGTTAACGTCCGTACGATAGAGGAGCTCAAAAAATTCCGACTCACGGCAACCATAAATCACCTTGCCGACCCTAAGAACAAGGTATATGTCCTCGGCATGGAAGGCCGGTTCTGGGAACTCGATGTCAAAACCCTGAGGGCGAAGCTGCTTTTCAATCTGGTCAAGGAGCTTGAAATCAAAAATGCCAAGGCCCATTTCAAATCGGCCTACACCGCACAGGGACGCGTCGTCGTCGCCAACAATACTTATGATGAAAAGGAATTTCTCGGTCAACGCGATGCAGGCCGCCTGGCTGAATGGGACGGCAAAAAATGGACCATAATCGAGAGAAATCCCTTTATCGAAGTGCACGGTAGTCCCCATGGCAGCTCTTATGGTGGGCACACAATTTATGCTACAGGCTGGACAAAATCCGCCGTCGTCCTCCGCGTTCTCGCCAAAGGCAAATGGCTCCGTTATCTTCTCCCCAAGGCGAGTCATTCCTGGGACCATGCATGGAACACCGAATGGATGAGGATCCGTCACGCTCAAACCGAGCGTCTCCTGATGGATATCCACGGCATGTTCTACGACCTGCCCCCTTTTGCCTATGAGGGTAAGGTCTGGGGCATTCGGCCAATCTGCACTCATCTTCGCATAATCCCCGACTTTTGTTACTGGCGGGGTTTGTTCGTGATGGCCGGCAACCAGATAGACCATGACCAGGGCCAGCCGCAGTCCGGCCTTTGGTTTGGCAACATAGACGACCTCTGGAATATGGGCAAACCGTCCGGCTGGGGAGGACCCTGGTGGAATACACCCGTAAAATCAAGTGTGCCCTCGGACCCGTTTTTAATGACCGGCTTCGATAAAAAAGTCGTACACATGGCACACGACGAAAAAAAGAACGTCAACTTCCTTATCGAGATTGATTTCCTTGGCAATGGCTCGTGGAGGACCTACAAGAGTTTCAGTGTAGCTGGAAATGTCAGAACACAAAGAACCGTACTTGGTAAGCCGGCCGAAGGCCAGGGATATGTACACCACGAATTCCCCGATGGCTTCTCGGCACACTGGGTCCGCGTGACGGTGGACGCCAATTGCAAGGCTACTGTATACTTCATGTATAATTAACCAGGAGATTTTTTTTAAGTCCTTGTATTTTTCTGCTTTTTAGGCGAAGATATGAAAGAATGATTAAACCATAGGAGTATGTAACATGAAGCATGCAATTCGAAAACTAAGTGTGGTGATAGGTGCGGTCATCTTGCTTTTTGCAATGGCTATCCTGACTCCGACGCCGCTCCGCGCCCAGCATCTGGACGAATTCGAACAGCGGATGACCGAATTCACACTCGACAACGGCCTGAAATTCCTCGTCCTTGAACGTCATGAAGCGCCGGTTGTCTCGTTCCACACATACGCCGACGTAGGTTCGGTTAATGAAGTGCTGGGCATAACGGGACTGGCCCATCTCTTTGAGCATATGGCATTCAAAGGGACAAAAACCATAGGCACCAATGACTACGAGGCCGAGGCAAAGGTACTGGCCAAAATGGACAAGATTTACGATGCGATAAAGGCCGAGCAAAGAAAGGGCCCGCAAGCGGATAAGTCAAGGCTGGAAGAATTACAGAAGCAATTCAAACAGGCCCAGTATGAGGCACAGAAATACATGGTCCACGACGAGTATGAAGAAGTCTACAAGCACGCCGGCAGCGCGGGTTTCAATGCCTACACAAGCTTCGACGCGACCCAGTATATTGTCAGCCTTCCTTCGAACAAGGTCGAATTGTGGATGCTCATGGAATCCGACCGTTTCTGCAACCCCGTCATTCGTGAATTCTACAAGGAAAGGGACGTGGTGATGGAAGAGCGCCGTTTGGGCATTGAAAGTCAGCCACAGGGACGGCTCATAGAGGAATTCCTCGCTGTTGCTTACAAGGCGCATCCCTATGGTATACACGTCATTGGGCACATGAGTGATATACAAACCATAACTCGGCCGGAAGCGGAGGCCTTTTTCAAAAAGTACTACGGGCCCGCTAATTTGACCATTGCGATTGTCGGTGACGTGAATCCGCAGCGAATCAGGACGCTGGCCTGGAAATACTTCGGCAGGATACCAGCCGCCCCGAAACCGGAGCCCGTGGAAACGGTCGAGCCTCCGCAAATCGGCGAGCGTCGTGTGACGTTGGAGGACCCCGCGCAGCCTTTTGTGGTCATCGGTTACCATAAGCCGGGCATTAACCATCCCGATGATGCTGTCTTCGACGCTATTACAGACATTATTGCCATAGGCAGGACTTCCCGGCTGTACAGGAGTATGGTCAAAGAAAAGAAGATTGCCATCGTAGCTTCCGCTTTTCAGGGCCTTCCGGGAAATAAATATCCCGGCCTATTTCTGTTTTATGCATTACCCGCCAGAGGACACACATATCAGGAATGCGAACAGGCAATCTATGAGGAAATCGAGAAGCTAAGGGCCGAGTTAGTCACAGCCGAGGAGCTGGCCAAGGCAAAGACGCGTGCGCGTGCGTCTTTGATAAGGCAGCTTGATTCTAATTCCGGGCTTGCCGCCCAGATTACCTTTTACGAGGTCGTCACCGGTGATTGGCGAAATTTGTTTAAACAGCTCGATAAGATTGAGCGCGTTACCGCCGAGGATATTCAGCGCGTTGCGAAAGAGTATTTCACGAAAAAGAATCGCACGGTCGGAGTCATCGAGACTGCCGGGCCTGAAAATTGATTTTAACAGGAGCGTTAAAATGACTGATAGCGGATTTTCAAGGATTAGGATTTTTCTCTTACTTACTGGTTTGTTATGCTGCATAGCATCGAGTTGTACGCAGGAGATTACACGGCCGTACGAAAGCATAAAATACCCAAGACTCGGCGACATTGAAATGCCGAATGTGCAAAAGGTCACCCTGTCCAACGGCATGAGGCTGTTTCTCGTTGAGGACCACGAGTTGCCTCTGATTAGCGTCTCGGCCAGGATTCGCACAGGTTCTATTTATGAACCCGCCGAAAAGATTGGACTTGCTTCAATTACCGGCTTAGTGATGCGAACGGGCGGCACCACATCCAAAACAGGCGATGAGCTTGACGAGCAGCTCGAGAGTATTGCCGCGTCAGTAGAGACCGGCATAGGCCTTAATTCCGGTTCGGCCTCTATGTCGGTCCTTAAAGAAGATATCGACACCGGGCTGGCAATTCTTGCCGATGTCCTTATGAATCCGGCGTTCAGTGAGGACAAAATCCTGCTGGCAAAAATACAACACCGCAGCTCAATTGCCCGACGCAACGACAATGTCGGCGCAATCGCCTCTCGTGAGTTTGAAAAGCTTATTTATGAACCCGAAAGTGTCTATGCCCGACATACCGAGTACGCTACAATCGACAATATTACCCGAGATGACCTTATTGCATTCCACAAAAAGTTCTATAAACCCAATAATGTAATGCTCGGCGTTTTGGGCGATTTCGATACGAAGCAAATGATTACAAAAATTGAAAAGGCCTTTGAAAAATGGGAAAAGGCTGATGTGCAGTTCCCACAGGTTCCTGAGGTTCAATATGAATACCGCCCGACGGTCAACGTGGTCCGCAAGGACGATATCAATCAATCGAATATCTATATGGGACACATTGGCGGGCTCATGAACGACCCGGACTATTTCGCCCTGGTTGTTATGAACAGGATTCTCGGTGGCGGCTTCACAGGCCGTCTGTTCAAAAACATCCGCTCTCGCGAAGGGCTCGCCTATTCGGTCTTCGGCCTGTATTCATCCAACTACGATTTCCCCGGCATCTTTTATGTCGGATGCCAGACAAAATCCGAATCCACCGTTTATGCCATCCGTGCCATGACCGAAGAAGTCAAGAAAATGACCGAAAGCGAAGTCACCGATGAGGAACTGGCCCTGGCCAAGGAAAGCTACCTGAACTCATTTGTTTTCAACTTCGATACGAAAGGCGAAATTGTCTCCCGGCTAATGGTCTACGAGTACTATGGATACCCTCCCGATTTCCTCCAGAAGGCCAAGGCCAACATCGAAAAGGTCACAAAAGCCGATGTTCTCCGCGTTGCCCGCAAGCACTTGAAGCCCGATAAAATGCAAATACTTGCTGTAGGCCGCCCGCAGGATTTTGATGAGCCTCTCTCGGTCTTCGGCACCGTCAACGAAATCGACATCACCATCCCCTCGCCCCCACCGCCGAAACAATAGCGTTGTTTTCCTGTCTAAAAGTTGTCGCAGTAGCGATAGGCTTCAATTACGGCTTGTTCACCCTCTTTGCCTCTTTTGCTGTTGCCGTGCTCCATCCCGAGAACGCCCTTATAACCTTTATCGTGGATGTGCTTGAAGATGTTTTTGTAGTTTATCTCGCCGGTCGTCGGTTCCCTGCGACCGGGATTGTCACCAATCTGGAAATAGCCGATTTCATCCCACGCCTTGTCCATATTGGGAATAAGATTGCCCTCAGAGATTTGTTGATGGTATAGGTCATCAAGAATCTTCACGCTCGGGCTGCCGACGCCTTTGCAGATTAGATAACCCTGTGGAATTGTAGTAAGGAAAAGTCCCGGATGGTTTGCCCACCAGTTTAGCGGTTCCAAAACCAAAACCAGCCCTGCCGGCTCGCAAACTTCGGCGCACACTTTCAGGTTTTCAATACAGTTGGCCATCTGGTAATCGTGTTCCAGTTTAAGGCTGATATTACCCGGCACGAAGGTCGACCACGTGGCATTGACGCGCTTGGCGACCTCGACAGCCTTTTTCATCTGAGCGCGAAGCCGTCCGTGCAAATCCTTTGACGTGCTTGTCGTAAATTCACTTCTGTCAAAACCGCCCGATGAGACAAATACCCCCATCGTCATATCAAGCTGCTTCATGGTTTTGGCTATGTCATTTTGCAGTTCAACGGATTTACTCATCATGCCGTTGTCTTCCCAAGCCGTAAAACCCTCGTCGGCGGCGAACTTCAACTGGTCGATTGGATTGTTGCCGGCACTGTTTTTGAACATCCCGAAGTGCGGCGCATATTTCATGCGAAATTTGGCCCGGCTGGATTTGGCCCCTTGTGCAATTCTACTTTGTGCCCCCAATGCTACTGCTGCTCCTGCTGTCAAACCTGCTGTCATAAAATCTCTGCGGTTCATTATCTGTCCTCCAAATAAGATTGTTCTTCCATTGTATTACTGATTTTGTGTACTCGGCCGTCAATATACAGTTATTTTCTTCAAAAAGCCACAGTGTATTTACTAATATTGACTTGTTAAAGAGCGACAAATATGTTACTTTGTAAAATGAACCATCATTTTGGGAAAGGAAATTAAGATGAGTCGATACGCAAAGAACAGGTCCTTTAGCCGGCTCCTTCTGTCAGTAGCTATATTGATGTGCAGTATAGCCCGGCAGGCTCACGGCGCGGCCGAACAACACTTTGGTAACAGGCCCTTAAACTGGAGAAATTATCAGCAATGGAAGGGCATCATGCCGGTCATTAACCACGAAAGCCGTGTCTATCATACGTGGGTCAATGGCAATGAACACTTTTACTATCAATGTAGCATTAATACACTGAATGATATCCTGCAAAAGTTTGCTCCCCTGAGCGTTGATGTTCGGGAGGTCGTTCTCCGGCCCGGCCCCAAAAAAGTGATGACATTCAATAAAGAATATCAAATTGCTTACAACTGCCTGCTGCATATCCAGGGGGGCATTTCGAGACATGAAGAAGAAGATACCAATGTTTTTGATAAATATCCCACTATGACCGTTTTTGTTGATGATAGTAATATTGTTCTGGAGCAGATTAAGATACCTGCAGATGTTACCCTCATCGAATTGGCCGATTTAAGGGGCCGGTATTTGAAAGGTCTTAAAAGTAAAGATAACAGTGTTCGCGGCTACGCTGCTTTCTTTCTGGCAGAAGTAGATGTCTATAACGAATCTGATGTTTTAGCCATTGCCACACTACTGGACCAAGAGGACATGTGGGTTCGCCTTATGGCCGCAAACTCTTTGTCGAGATTTGGACGCAAAGCCGCTCCCGTCCTGCCCGCACTAAAGAAGGGCCTCCAGGACAGTAATGAAAGAATAAGAAACCGTTTTCAGGAAACCATAGATAAAATTGAAACCGCAAAAGATACGAGAGAAGCGGAACAAAAGCACAATCGGATTCTTAAAAGGATATCTCAATTCCTAAAAAGCCATTCGCGAGAAAATTCCGCAGCAAATATCGAGCCTAAAGAAAGCGATACGCGAAAAGAGAAAGATAAAAAGAAGCGCGAGCCCATATATGACCCCAACGCGGATGCCGAGAAGCAAATTAGCGCTGCAATTGCAAAGGCCAAAAAAGATAACAAGCATGTCTTGATTGTATATGGCGGAAATTGGTGCTCGTGGTGCTACAAGCTCCACGATTGTTTTAACCAGAACGCTGACATCAAAAGACTCCTGAGATATGAATATGAGCTGGTTATGATTGACATAAGAACGAATGAGAACCTTCCGAAACGCTTTAATGCAAAACCGGATGGTTATCCGTATCTCACTGTTCTCAATGCAGAAGGTAAAGTTCTTGTCAACCAAAGCACCGTCCCTCTCGAAGAGGGAAAAGCTCATGACCCGGAGAAGGTCCATTCATTTCTAAACGATTGGAAGCCGAAACCTTTGGATGCAGACAATGTATATAAGCAGGCCCTGGCCCTGGCGAAAAAGGAGAACAAGAGGGTATTTTTACAATTTGGTGCGCCCTGGTGCGGCTGGTGTCACCGGCTCGAAGACTTTCTTGCCGAACCTGACATCGCAAAAATTATGGCTCAGGATTATATCCTGGTAAAGATTGACCTCGACCGAATGAGCGGGGCGGACGCAATTGATAAACGCATTCGCAAAAAAGGTCGCGGTATTCCCTGGCACGCCATCCTTGACGCTGAAGGCAAAGTGTTAATTACATCTGACGGTCCCAAAGGCAACGTAGGCTTTCCTCTCAGGCCGGACGAAATTGCTCATTTCATTCACATGATAAAAGAAACCTCTCGCAACATTACTCCGGGGCGCATATCCACAATACAAAAGACATTGAGTCAACAACAGAAGAAATGAGATGTGCTTTTGACTTGACAGACAATCGTTCAGATTTAAACCGCCTTTACAGCCGTATATTGCATATTTTAGTTTACGTCGGCACAGTTGCTTTTCGTGCTCTGGCCGTCGCCTAAATCATAACAAGCTTTATCCACCTGAATATAATGTTTTATATTATCCCGATCTTATAGAATTTGAATTACAAATTCCATAGCCAATTTTCCATCAGTATTGTTAAATCCTTATAGTCGACAACATCATTTTTATGAATATACCCGGCCGGGTTTGGGCCGGTCTTTTGTTTGTAATTTGAGGGTATTGCATAATCTTCGAAGTTGATAGAACCATCATTGTTAAGAGCGGATGGAGTAGTAGTAAAACACCACACATCGCCTTTGGCCACCACGAGACAGCTGAAAAAGGGGTATGATGGATCAAGGCCACAGCAGCTGCGACCGTTTAATCCATCAACTCGCCAGTAGTATTTGGTATTTAATTCAAGGCCGGTTACAGCTATGTTTGGTTCCGATGTAAGAGCCAGAAATTCCGGCGGTGGATTGATAGGGTCATTAACTGCATTCTTAACATCTTCCCAACTTGTCCCTATATACACATCGTGGTAACAGGCACTAAAACCAGGCAGCCAGGAAAGCAGCACATCAGTATCTACGTCCACGGCCTCATTAGGCGGGCTCGGCTCAAAGGCCTTATAGCCCTGAATAGAAAATTCCCAGATATCACCATAAAACGTATTGCCAAGGGCATCGTTCGAATCGACAGTCCAGTAGTACTTTGTGCCTCGAACAAGAGTATCATCAGCCGGGGGAACATGGAGATTACCTGCAAAAAACACGTATTCCCATCCCGGCACATGCGCGTATGGTGGTGAGCCGAGGTTCGCGTCGGGATGACGGGATGCCACCTTGCTGTAATCTTCGCTGAAATAGCCCTTGTGCTCGACCGCGGTCGCTCCCGGATTGAAAATAAGCTTGGTCCATATAAAATATCCACCCATATATTCATCTGTCTCGCCTGTGATGACAGCGCCATCAGCCGGGAACTCGGGCTGGGCCTCTCCGAAGCTGCAGGAGGGATCATAAGGATTAGCACAATCAAGCCAGTATTGTACAAGAGTTGCCAGGTCATTTATATCCGTACCGCCGGGAACGTTCCAGCCGGCAGCGATAATTGACAAATCACCGAAGTTTACGTAACAATCTCCATTCCAGTCGCCTAAAACGTTGGTCGTGCAGCGATATATGCTAAATGAATCGTCACTTGTATCACGAATGGACGGGAAACCAGCGCTGGAGATTCGAACCCGGCACTGGTTGGAAGAAATTGACGGTACCAGCCAATCATAGGTGCATGTATTAGAGACAGGATTGGAGTCTACCGGAATCCAGTTGTTTCCATTATCGATGGAATAATCTAATAAATAACTACCGCCGCAGCCCGCACTTCTGGAATCCTCCCACCTGATTGTATATGTTGAGCTTCCGAGCAAACATTCTTTGCCGTTAGGATTTAGTATTGTTAGCATTGGTGTGCCATCGATATGAATATTGATGTAGAAAGGGCCATATGGGGAGGGAATCCGGTTGCTGTAGAACAGCCAGTCTCCTCCGGAAAGCAGACCGAACCAGCCGTTGAGGCCGGAAACAGGGGCCCAAATGTCGTAGCACTGGGTTGGTGCCGGAGGTTTAAACCATAGTTCGATGGTTTTTTGGTATGAGTCAATAGTAATTGTCGGAGTGCCGCCGAGAGCAACCATGGCAAAACAATCGTTCGAAAAAATTCCTATAGGGCCGGAAAAAGGGATTGTTCCCGGCGGATGTGACGAGGGAGGGAATTGTGATGGATAAATATCCCAAAACCACCCGGGTGGGATATAGTCACCTCCGGCCCAGTCCACGCGCCAATCGGTTGAATATACAGATGTGGTTGTTGTTATCACGACTAACCATACGAGAATTGATTGCCTTTTCATTTGTTTTCCCTCACAAAAAAACAAAAAGACGATACAATACAAATATTTCCGCTGGTGCAACTTATTATTATATATGTTTATGAATGAAAGTCAATTAATTTTTTATGGTTTTCTTTACTTTTCGCCTGTAGAATTGCCGATCTCGAACAGCCTGTTTTCGAAGATGCACCGCTTTAACGGCGGCAGAGGCTGTCTGATGAGCAGGAAAGGGCCACTTCCCCTCGATTTTTGACTTGGTAAGTGTGCAATTGTGCCATGTCGCAGGAATACAGAAAAACCATCTCTTCAGAAACTTTTAATGTTTCTCTCTCCCCATATTTTGCCCAGCCTTAACAGGGAAAAGACTGCTTGATTTGAAATTTATCGAGGAAGCCAGGCTGTTAGATTTAAGCCGCCTTTACAGCCGTGAATAGCGTGTTTAAGTTCACGCTGGCACAGTTGTTTTTCGTGGTCACATCCCCCGCCGGTATAAAAACTCTCCAGCACTGCCAAGGCCCTGTTGTCTCCGATTTGACCGAGTGCCCAGACAGCGCGGTTCCTCTTTTTAAGACTATGATTTTCAGATCGCACGTATGCTATCAGCGCCTCCACCCTGTCGCCGGGGTATTCCTTCGTGGCCTCTGTGCTCATCTCTTTAACTGCCGACCTGATACCAAAGCTAATTCCCACGAACAGCACAAGAACGGATAATACCCCATAAAAGAGGACTCTTTTCAAACCGGCAAACCTCTTTTTTTGTTTCAATTCGGTAAGTTTTTCCATTGCTCACCACCTTTCGAGAAGCTGATAAAATTATATCCTATTACATCTGTAAGCCAG